>ERZ650307.2558-NODE-2558-length-9869-cov-9.106990_pt1 | contig 9869 bp, 7 predicted proteins | sample MGYA00376243_ERZ650307 | MGnify/ENA primary metagenome ERZ650307 (study PRJEB26733, sample SAMN07839242) | wastewater metagenome | biome: urban; feature: artificial channel; material: waste water | place: USA: North Carolina | collected 2016-03-31 ... | reverse complement strand
GGCTGGCACTGAGCTTTTGCTTAAGCTGGATGTCGTTCACCGGAGTGGTGGCAGGCTGAGACGCGGTGTTCTTCGCTACGGTTGATGAGTTGGCATTGTCACAAGCTACAAGCCCAAAGGTCCCGCCTGCCAACAGCGTTATCCCAATAGCACGCGCAAGTTTGCCTTGTGCCAATGTCATCAGCTTAGCAAAGCGATGGGTATTTGCTAAAGAAGATAGCGTCATAATGTATTCCATAACAATAGATGTTTATCAACTTTTATTGTAGCACACTTTATAATAAGACCCTAATAAATATTAAAAAGAGATGAATTCGAGCGAGTATATCGAGAAAGAACGCCCATTCTCTCTTGAGGTATTTCGGCATACGGGGCATAGCGGGCACCTCCTTTTCACTGCCGAATTGCCGATTTGCTCCCGAAACGCAGAAACGCCCAAAACCTGACCCCGCTGTATGGTTTCGGGGCGATTTTGGGCGTTTTCTTTCGATATGAGCGGCTTTGTTTTAGCGGCGGTATCCTTTACCGCCAACCATTCAAAAGCCGCTGTTTGTCGCTTCCGGGTAACAAAAAAGCGCCGTATTGCTACGACGCTTTTGTCTTGCTCGGAAGATGGAGCAAGGGAACGCTATTCAATTATCTGTTGTACTTTTTCTTCCTGCTTACAACCGTTGTGCCAATGGCTGCACCGCCGCTGATGAACAACAGGGCAATCCACAGTGCAAGGTTGCTTGTATCGCCGGTCTGGGGACTCTTATCGGATGTTCCCGGTTTGGTACTGGCAGGTTTTTTCTCAAGAGCAGCAATCGCATCTTCGATAGCCTTTGCCATCTTGTCTACTTCAGATTGCTCCGTAATATTTTTACCACGGACAACAGCTTTGACAGCGGTTTCCACACCGGAGAAATCTTTGTAGTCATTCTTGTTTAGTGCATTTGCTTTGGCAATGGCTGCATCAACCTTTGTGTAATCTGCATCCTTGTATTGCAGGGCAGCAATGGCATCTTCAATAGCCTTAGCCATTGCATCAACCTCGGTCTGCTCCGTAATATTTTTACCACGGGTCACAGCATTCACAGCGGCTTCCACGCCGGTGAAGTCCTTGTAGTTATCCTTGTTCAGTGCATTTGCTTTGGCAATGGCTGCATCTACCTTAGTATAATCAGCGTCCTTGTATTGCAGGACAGTAATCGCATCTTCGATAGCCTGTGCCATAGCGTCAACTTTTGACTGCTCTGCGGCACTTAACGAAGTATCAACACTGTCTATTGCTTGTTTCAAAACAGATACTGTTTCATCAGTATAAACGGAAATATCCTGTGGAACTTTATCTAATGCAACATTAACTGCCGTGTAATCAGCCAACCTGTTTGTTAAATCCCAACTAAAAGTCGGATGTTCTATTCCTTCTACCCATACAACTCCCTGTGAGGCATTGTTTTGCAACGAAACGAGAATATCATTATCTGTAAAATCAGTTATCGCCTTTGCACAAGGTGTCGGATCAAAGCTTGTATCAATAGCAAGACTACCCTTGTCTAATTTCGTAATGACACGATACCCATTATCACTTTCTTTATAAAAACAGTCAGCAACTGTTGGGGTTCCTGTCAGATGAGCAATCACAGCAGTATATTCCTTTTCCGCACTTGATAAGTCGCTGCTTACCATGTTACAGATTTAATACCATCTTTTCTTTCTGTGTATTTTTTTGACATGAGTATTCCTCTTCAGATTTTGCTTTGGTCAGTTCTTCAAGTAAATCTTGATTTTTCACAATTCTACAAGCTGGAATTGACCGAGCTGATAGTTACCGTTTTCTAACACTCCATTCATCATCTTGAGCTTTTCTTTCAGCATAGTAACCGCAAGGCATATCCTTTAGAATACCAACAGAATTATCTAAGTCGAATACTGATTTTAAGGATACTAACTTTGCTTCGTCTGTTTCATGTGCTTTTCCACATAGAAATTGCCACATTCCATCATCTTCATCATGTGATACATACAAAATAGGTTCTCCATTCTCTAATATGTGGCAACAGGTTATTGTAGCTGTATTTGGTGCATCATAAAATGGGAATTTCATATTTAACACTCCTTTCAAACTTGAATTTTATAACTTATCAATCCCAATATAATATTATCATATGGTCTATCTTCTTGCGGTCAGTCAGCTCTATAATATGAGGATTATTCTCTTCCTGAGCTATAATCCATACTTTATAGTTTCCACATTCATCACTATCTCCAACAAAAGAAATATTACTTGGTTCAGCAACACCACTTTTTTCAATATATCTCTCTATTTGGGAAATAGGTAAAACTGTGTCAATCCAAAGAGCATCGGCGTATGTTGATTTTTCTCCTTTACTATTTGTGATTTCATAGCCATAAGTAGATACATAAATTACACTATCTGAGTCAGCAGACTTAATCTGTGCTACAAAGTTTTGTAAAGGATTAATATCTTCTTCGTCTAAACAAAAACTATTATAATCCTTACTTTTTTTATCAAAGTAATTATCAAATCCCATCAGAACATCATCATTCAAATCAAATTTTCTTGAATTAAAAACTATTTCTAATATGCCCATATTTTATTCCTCAAATTTCAGTTTATTTAAGCCTTATGACCGCCGATTTGCTCGTTTCGGTCTTTGGCGGTTGCACCTTCTTCAAGGTTCATTCCCTTCAACACAGCATTCTTGCCAAACTTCTTTTTGATACTCAGCATTGCTTCTTGCATACGCCTTTCCCGTTCTAATTTTTCTTCTTCCTCCGCCTGCTTCTTCCTCTGTGCTTCGTAATCGGTAAAGAGGTCGAGTTGCTGGTATTCATCTTCCTGCTTGACGGATTTTTCATCAACAAGTTTATTCGCTGTGATTGTTATTCTGCGTACAAGCAAATGCTCGTCAACTATCCTGTCATACAAGTCCATCACGGCGTTGGTAATCAATCGAGTAGAGGAAGTCTTTTTCTCAAGATTCGCTGTTCCGTGTGCGTGCTTTGGAACTTTGCGTCCATATCGGTCAATCGTAACCTCGCCTTTGTATTGATATTTTAGGTTCGGATTACTTAAATTCTCAATATCATAGCCGATTGTCAACACAAGCTGGTCAGTTACAAGTCCTTTATCCACCAAATCAAGCACCATTTGGTCGGTCATTTCTTTTACAATCAACTTTGCCTTTTCGTAATCATACGGGCAGTGAAGTACCTGTCCTGAACATACACTATTGGTTTCCGGCTTATAGGCTTTGACCTGCTCCATCGTACAAGGTTCATATCCCCAAGCATGGTCAATTAGCAATTCCGCATTGATTCCAAACAGCTTGTAGAGCAGTTCTTCGTTATACAGTTCATTCGACTTTCCGATGGAACACCTTGCAATATCTCCCATAGTAAAAAGTCCATGTTCTTCCAGTTTCTTTGCATAGCCTTTACCAACTCTCCAGAAATCTGTAAGCGGTCTATGATTCCATAGCTGTCTGCGGTAAGACATTTCATCCAATTCGGCAATTCGCACACCGTCCTTGTCCGGCTCAATATGCTTTGCCACGATATCCATTGCAATCTTACACAAGTACATATTCGTGCCGATTCCGGCTGTTGCCGTAATTCCTGTTGTTTTCAAAACATCCTGTATCATCGTCATGGCAAGTTCCCTTGCAGTCATCTGATAGGTATTCAGATAATTGGTTGCATCTATGAATACTTCATCAATCGAGTACGGGAAAATATCTTCCGGAGCAATGTATTTCAAGTAAACACTGTAAATCTTGGTACTATATTCCAGATAGTATGCCATACGAGGTGGTGCAACGATATAATCAATCTCCAATGCCGGATTCGCATTTAATTCTGTACTGTCATCAGACGAACCAGTAAATGTACGATTTAGTGCTTTCCACCTTCGGGTATTATTAGCTTCTTTTACCTTTTGCACGACTTCAAACAAGCGTGGTCTGCCGGGTATCCCATAACTTTTTAATGACGGAGATACCGCAAGGCAGATGGTTTTCTCTGTCCTGCTCTTATCTGCAACCACAAGATTTGTTGTCAATGGGTCACGATTTCGTTCTTTACACTCCACAGAAGCATAGAATGATTTAAGGTCGATTGCGATATAGGTCTTTTGCTTTGCCATCATTCTATGCCCCCTTTTAAAAATCCTTTGAGTAAATTATGCTATCGTTAGTGTCAATCCTCGGTATAAAAACCATCCAATACATATGTTGTGACTGGTGTTATATACAATTCATATTTAATAACCAGTCTGATTAAATCATTTCCGTCAATCAGTGTTATCGGCGTACCTTCTCTCGCAGCCTCTCTTGCCTTATTGGTAAATCGGCTATTAGTAATAAATACTCCATAATCGGCTTGATATTTGTTCATCGCCCCAAGAAATTGATTGATATCCGGCTCACTCACTGGATTTGAATTAAATCTTTTACACTGAATAACCACTCTGGTTGTTCTAAAATCATCGGCATCTACGTGATATCCATAACCATCAATGCCACCATCATTTGACACCTGAACGCCTTTGTTGGTAAACTCCACTCCCATCTTTGTAAGAAGTGCTCGTGAAAATTGTTCAAACTTTGCTGGAGACATATTAGCGATTGCACTCTGAAGTTTTACCTTGAAATCATCTAACAATTCGTCATCTGTGGATTCATTCTCCTCGTCTTCAACCTCCAGTGTTTCTACTGGCTTGTTTTTCGATTTGTTCTTAGTCGAATGTTCCTCCCAATAGCTTCGAGCCTTATCCCTTACTTCTGTCTTAACATCAAAATCTGTTAAATCTACATTTGCTCCATCTTGAGTAAGTGTAATCTTTGGATTGAATTTCACATAAGATATGAGTCCGACATAACTAAGCTCTTTAATAGCAAAATTAAACTTAAAATCAAATTTTTTGTACTGATTTCCTGTTTTATTAGATGTATATAGTTTCTGTTCAAATTCAGCAATATGCTCATCTAACTCACTAATTCTGTCTCTAATTTCAGAACGCTCTAACTGTCCACCTGCTTCCTGAAGGACTTGAAGGATTGGTTTAATAAGGTATGATACTTGTTCTTCTGTATTTAAATCGTCATAAAACATATTTACATTTACACCTCTCATTTACTGTGCATACTTCTTGAAATTCTCTGCCTGCTCAAGAACTTCCTTGTAAACATCATCAATGGTTACTGGCGGATAGCCGAACTCATCAAGCAGCAATATCAAATCCACTTGCAAGTTTGCCTTAATATCATCACGGGCAGACCAATCGGTATAGCGTGACTTATCATCAACAATCAGCTTTATCCTCTTGGATAGTTCAATCATTTTATCGTCCGGATATTCAAACTCAAACTTCTTGGAAACTGCTTTCAAAATATCATAGAAAGCTTTTTCTTCATAATCTATACCCATATTCTTGAAGGAGTTCTTTTCTGTTTTCAGTTCAGACAACAACTGTGCAAGCTGCTCCGCAACATCATCAAGGACTTCGTTGGCATACGCTTCATCACGACGACGGTTATTATACTCATCAACAACTTTCTTGAGTCTGTCTGCAAATTCCACACCCATAATCTTATTGACTTTCTTAAACTCGTCAATCGCCTGAGAAAGAAGTCTTTGAAGTATCTTGATTTTCGTATTCGGCAACTGAATAGCATTTATCTTATCCATATACTCATCGCTGAAAATGTCCACCGATATATGCTTTCCGGTTTCAAATAATTCCTCAATGCCATCAGACTGAATTGCACCCTCAAGCATTTTGCGGACACGAGCGTTCATCTGCTCAATATCCGGTGCATCGCCTTTTGTCAACTTGAAAAGGATAGAACGGACAGCACAATAAAAATGGATATAATCCTTATCTTCATCAGAGAATTTCTCACTTGAACTACAAAGATTAAATGCCTGCTTCATTCTCTTGACTGCTGCCATAAATCTTCTTTCCAGTTCTTCAGACAACTGCACATACTCAACTGCACGATTCAGGCAGGCAAGCTGTTCAGTAGGAGAACCGTTGAAGAAATCACTACTGTTAAAGTTGTGGAACATCTGACCAAGAACTTCTAACTGGTCTTTTACAATCGTGATAGACTGCTCCACACCTTCAAATTCTTCGCTCTCAAAATTCGTATATTTCTTGAGGGCAGTGTTCATATTTTTCTTAATACCTATGTAGTCAACAATCAAGCCTTTATCCTTGCCCTCGCATACACGATTTACACGGGAAATCGTCTGAATAAGGGTATGCTGCTGAATAGGCTTATCAATGTAAATCGTATCAAGCTCCGGCACATCAAAACCAGTCAGCCACATATCTACAACAATGGCAATCTTAAAGTTTGATTTCGGATTTTTGAACTGACGGTCAAATTCTTTCCTATCCTCTTTTGTGCCAAGCATATCAAATAGGTCTTTTTCATCATCTTTATTACGAGTCATAACCAACTTGATTTTTTCCATTGGCTTCAACTCTTTTTTATCTTTCTCACTCAGAACAACACCGTCATCACAAATCTTCTTTTCTGTCCATTCCGGTCTGAGTTCCTTTACTATCTTATAGAAATCGTATGCTATATTTCGGTTGGAACATACAAACATTGCTTTGCCTGCTACGGTTGCACCTTCTGCCACACGGGTTTCATAATGCTTGATAAAGTCCTCCGCAACAGCACGAAGTCTATCAGGGTCGCCAATAATAACTTCCATTTTGGCAACTGCTTTCTGACTTTCTTCTACTTGATGTTCATTTGCTCCCTCAAGCTCACACTGTGCATAATATTCTTCAATCTGTCTTACCTTGTCCTGATTAAGCATAACCTTAGCTGCACGACCATCGTAAACAAGATTAACTGTAATACCGTCCTTAACAGCTTCCGTCATTGTATATGCGTCTACAACACCACCAAAGACTTCGATTGTTCCATCAACCGGAGTTCCGGTAAATCCAACATAAGTTGCATTTGGTAAAGAGTCGTGCAGATACTTGGCAAAGCCATAGGTTTTCTGAACACCTGACTCTGTAATCTTAACCTTTTGGTCGAGATTGATTTGGCTTCTGTGTGCTTCATCAGAAATACAAATAACGTTCGTTCTGTCTGTAAGAAGCTGCAAATCCTCTGTAAATTTCTGAATGGTAGTCAGATAAACACCGCCACTCTCTCGTCCCTGAAGCTCCTCACGAAGTTTCTCACGGGACTCAATACTTACAACAGTTTCATCTCCGATATATTTCTTTGAACCTACAAACTGTTTGGAAAGCTGGTCGTCAAGGTCTGTTCTGTCTGTAATAATGAGAATAGTCGGGGAAGAAAAGTATTTGCTTTTCATCAGCATACGGGTAAGGAAAAGCATTGTATAACTCTTGCCGCACCCTGTTGCTCCGAAGTATGTACCACCTTTACCATCTCCTTCAGGGCGAAGATGAGCCTTGATATTCTCATACAATTTATTTGCCGCAAAGAACTGTGGATAACGACACACTATCTTCAAATCCTTATCTGAGTTATCCGGAAAATAAATAAAATCTTTGATAACTTCAAGCAAACGGTCTTTTCGGAAAAGTCCCTTTATCATTGTTACAAGAGAATTGATACCGTCCAGTTCTTTATCGTCTGAGTTTATCTTTCTCCACGCATAGAAGAAATCATACGGGCTGAAGAAAGAACCATATTTATTATTTGCTCCGTCACTGATAACAACAAACGCATTGTATTTGAAAATCTCCGGAATATCTCTACGGTAACGGATTGTAAGCTGCTTATATGCGTCCATTATGGTCGTATTCTCTTGTACCGCACTCTTAAATTCAAGAACAACAACAGGAATACCATTTACGAACACAATGCCATCAGGAATACGCAACTGATTATTTACGCCTTCAATTTCAAACTGATTAACCACTTTGAAAATATTGTTTTCGGGAGTGTCGAAATCAATAAGTTCAATATAGAGGTCTTTCTGCGTTCTATCCTCACGGTTAAGAATAAATCCATCGCAGAGCAACTTAAATACAGCTTTGTTTGCTTCATAAATCGTACCGGAAATATTACGCAGCATTAGAATGACACTATCCACCTCACTCGGTGTGATACCATCTTTCGCATAGCGATTATAGAGGTATTGCTTCAGGTCGTCCGTAAGCAGAACCTCCGTCCTTTCTCTGTGTATCTGGTCGCCACTGACATAGGTGTACCCCTCGTCTTTGAACAACTCCATTATTGACATTTCCAATGCGTGTTCATTAAAATTTGCCATTGCGTTCACTCCTTTTTATCAGCATATATCTCTTTCAATATTTGCTTATGTCGCTGTTCCATTTCATAATCCTGATATTTCAGTCCCAATTTGGCAAGCATTAGAGTTCCTTCCATATCATCTATATTTCCATAACTTACTGCACGACTTACTCCAGTCAATGCCCCAAGTATTAGCCTCGTGCAATCAAGAGCAAAATCTATCAACTCCTGAATATCAGGATATGTAACCGGATTTTTATCCCATACTTTTTCTTCTGCTAAAATATGTTTCTCGTCATTATGAGCATATATCTTGTTTCTTTGAACACGAATATTCTCTTGTTTTTTGCTGAGAGAGCAAAAACGCTTTTGATACAATCCTAAAAATTCTGAAAATGTCAGATTAACTTGTATTGGTACTTTTTCAAAATCAGGTGTATCAAATAATTTTAGAATTTCTCTTTGGCTTTTCACTTCATTTTCATAGAAACATTCTTCCGTTGGTTTCAAATGATGCTGATATGGCACTTGGAAAGAATATTCTCTACCATCTTCCTTAATTGTTACTATATCTCTATATTCTGGAAATAAGTCCAAATTATCTCTGCAATACTTTAAGAGCAAACCAACTGAAACAACGTCTTTTGTTTTATCATACAATTTTGCAATTTCCATAAAACAAGCCTTTTGCAACGCCCCATACACTACTTGATAAAAGGCAGGAGAAAGATTCATTTCATTATTATACTTCTTGCTCATTTCTCTATACTGCATCATAATTGCATAATACGCATTGGCGTCAAATGCACTTTGATATAAATCCTCTGCAAGTTTGATTAACTTTTCTTTATCCATTTTTCACACTCCTTGCAGTAAATGATAATTTAGAAGAAATGTTTTTATCCATGATTGATGAGGATAACGCCAACAGAAAGCAGAGGTTAAAATTATGAGAAATTTAACCGTAGAATTAAAAAAATGTAAACGTACTGGAATATTAGTGGTTTTACCGCTTGTTGGACTTCTTGGTGCATTATACGCTTTTGTAAATTTTATAGTTCGTAAAGAGGTTTTGTTGAGTTTACCGCTTCCGCCTATGGACGTTTTGCTGACACAACTTTATGGAATGGTTATGGTTCTTAATATGTTCGGCATTATCGTGGCAACAACTTTAACATATAATATGGAGTTTCAAGGAAATGCAATTAAAAAGATGTATATGCTTCCTTTTAAGACATCATCTATTTTCAAAAATAAATTTTATATATTATTTGTTTTGCTTACTTTTTGTATCGTCTTGCAAAATGGAGCATTGTGTATTATTGGAAATATCTTTTTACCCAACGGAACTTTTGAGTTACTAACACTTGTCAAATATACAGGATATTGCTTTGTATCATCTTTACCTGTATTGGCATTTATGCTTTTGGTGTCATCACGATGTGAAAATATATGGTTTACATTAGGTATTGGAGTAGCAGGTTTTTTTAGCGGTATGGCAATGTCCCTTTCAGATATATCACTATTCCTTGTCAATCCATTTGTACTGATGATGAAACCTGCGGTAGCTTCAACAGCAAGTATTGATACGGGTATTTTAATATTGGG
>ERZ650307.2554-NODE-2554-length-9882-cov-20.040908_pt1 | contig 9882 bp, 6 predicted proteins | sample MGYA00376243_ERZ650307 | MGnify/ENA primary metagenome ERZ650307 (study PRJEB26733, sample SAMN07839242) | wastewater metagenome | biome: urban; feature: artificial channel; material: waste water | place: USA: North Carolina | collected 2016-03-31 ... | reverse complement strand
TTGGCATTCTTTCTGGGTGGAATTACTGCATGTGCTTGACGATCTGAAATCACTTGTCTGCAGCACTTCGTGTCGTACGCCCCATCGGTATAGACAGAATCTATTCGCTCATTTGGTGGGATTTGATCCAGTAAATCACCTAGTTCTTGTGAATCACTGACATTATTTGTCGTAAGCTGAACGGCACGTATTTGCAGTGTTTCAGCATCTATACCAATATGCAGTTTACGCCATTGCCGACGGTATTCAGGCTGATGTTTTTTACGCTTCCATTCGCCTTCACCTAAAAATTTTAAACCCGTAGAGTCGACGAGTAGGTGTAACCCATCACGACTTTTCTGATAGCTTATCGCAATATCAATATGCTTTTGTCGTCTACAGAGGGTGGAGTACGAATATCACTGATATTCGGGGCTGCTCAGCCACAGAGTTTAATCAGGCTTTGAGCAAAGCCAGTGACCATACGTAAAGAAAGACGGAATAGAGATTTGATCATTAAACAGCATTGAATCGCTGTATCGGAATAAGTTTGATTTCGTCCTTGCTTGCCTTGTGGTTGTGCATACCATTGCGTCTTAGGATCAAACCAGATTGAAATATTTCCTCGCTTGATTAAAGCTTGGTTATACGAGGACCAATTGGTTGTACGGTAAGTTTTAGGTGCAGGCTTCTTCATCTGGAAATTATATTGCTAAAGAAGCCCTCAAGAATAGCTTTGTGCAACAAAGCCACTAAAGGCTAGAATAAGGAATTTTCATTTATGAGCATTAACTCATCAAAACAGATTAATTCAACTTAAATACAGTTTCTATCTTCAGCAATGTATAAAATTGATTAAAAATTATCAACATAATATGAAAAAACGTACTTTTTATTTGGTTAAAAACCAAAAAATCAACCCAAAATAGAGGGTTACATTATTTAAAACTGATTCTCCAATTAATTTAAAACAACACTCAATTTCATATTAAATCGCTTTTAATTTATTATTTTATTAACAACAAAAGGTATTATTTATATCAATAATATTTCAATTAATTTTAACGTAGCGTGATTATTGTCTTGCGTCTCAACAATGCTGTTTTTTAGGCTAAAAAACACTCAAAAAACCTAAAACCCGGGGTTGGATTTTCACCCTTAATTACCCCATTTTTGAGCGCTAAAAAACTGATTATCTGCAAAGCCAATACTCAGAAAAATCAAGCTGTAAAATTAAAAACAATATCCATATGTTTTCAATGTATTTTTTTTGATAAATTTCCGTTCATATGCTCAACCTCAGATAGAACCCTTGAGCACTCTTTTTTGATACTCTCGGCACTCTTTCATCTTGTAAAAGACGCTTTGCAACAGCATCTTTTGAATAAAATTATTATCTTTTTTATTCCATATTTTATATTTTTTTATTTTCACCTCGCCCTTTTTTACATTATTAAATTCACTCGGATTATATTCATCCCATTCAAAATTATCTGAATCTTTTGAATAAAGTTTATAGATAAAATCTAAGAATCTTTGATAGTCAATCAAGTCATTTTTAGATGATGCCTTAAAGTTCAAAATAGGACGATCTTTTTCAAGTGAAATTTTATTTTCTAAACAATCAAAAAAATGTTTAAGATCTTTTTGGGTTACATTTTTATTTAAGTTAAAAGGTTGCTCAATCTCATAGTGATTAGACCATGTCACCATTTTCTTCCAAGTAAAACCGATAAGATCCTCATGATTAGCATCATTTTTGACGTGACTTGTATAGAGAGAAAACGGCTGGCTGATCGATTGAATGAATTTCAATACTTCAGGATCGATCGTTGCTTTTTCTTTTTTTTCCCGCCACTTCCGGTATTCGTCTAGAAACGTTTCACGGTATAAAAATACGTCCTGTTGTTGAGGCTGCTTCTGCTTTTTCTTGCTCTTTAATGCAGCAGTTTGAGAATTATTTTCTGTGTGTGAATGAATCTTCTTCATCAATTTTAAAATATCTCTTTCATTCGACTGAAATTTAACCTTGAAATCGCGATGCATCAACTGACTATCGCCTAATAATGCCTTGATCAATTGAGGTGAATATTCACGGTTTGCTTGATAAAACATGTCAGCAATCAGGATATTCAGATGATGCAGATAATGTCTTGCAGTGATCCGAATGTCTTCATGCCCCATCAGATGCGCAAGTCGAGACCAGGCTTGGGCACTACGCGATGAAGCATCCTTCATATTGGGTAAAATGTGCTTTTTAAGCTTACGCCCAAACTCGGAATCATAGTCAGTAAAACAACGTACCAGTGCTATGCTGCCTTTTAAAAGGATAGCCAAATGTGAAGCGGTACTATGCCTGAAAGCGTGAAAGGTATATTGATGATCGTTTGTCCCTAATACAGTATTAAACAGCAACTGGGTAATTTTTGATAAATTTGTACTGGATAAAGGTTGTTCACCCAGCATAAAGAGCTGTTTGATTTTTCTATTGCAGACTGCTGCAGTCGCTTTAGAGCCAGGTAACTGGTTTTGATAAAAGCGACAAAATCCTGTGAACTCGTCCGGTGCTAAAAAATAAGCTAAATCAAACTGACGCGTGGCATTATCACTTTTCAGATCACGCTCAGAATTTAGACGAATCCTAAGGGTGAGATCATCAATATCACCCATTGTTTTTCTCATTTTATGGTGAGATCGATCGTCTTTCTGCTGATCTAAAGCGGATTCAAACACATAATAGAGCTGTCGATTGTCAGGATGTTTTCGTAACTGCGGAGATACAAAATCATCGATACAGATCCCGGCAGCTTCATCAATACGCAAGCCCAGTCTAAATGCCAATGTATAGACCCATTCTAGACAGGTTGCATCCTGCTCAGTCAGACCCAAAGCTTCTGGGTATTCTCTAAGAATCCGTATCATCAATTGAAACATCTGCGGACTAATGAGTCTGGTTTTTAAAAATAAACCGTCACTTTGACGTTCATATAAATATTGCACAATCGGTGCACGATGATTCTTGACTAAGTATTGGTGAAAAGCTTTCAGCCGATCAAAGGCATAACCCGAGGTATTGTATTTTTTATTGTTGTTGGTTTGTGCGGTCGTTTTATGATTTTTCTGATCATTCAGCAGTTTTTCTTCAACAATCGTGCGATACATTTCCTCAAACTGCTCTTCAGTGTCTGTATCTAGATTGATCTGCTGTTCTAGAACATAACAAAGTAGGTCAAGCACAAAACTACTATAGTAACGCTTGATTGTTGAGACTTTAATCGCTGCTTTCCCATGATAAGCAAATTCGTTTTCTAACCACTGACACACGCGTAAATGTGCAATAGCCACTACATAATCTAGGTACTCGCCATTTCCAGCCTCATACGCAGATTTATAGTCCTCAGATTTTTGGATGCTTTCTTGGAGTTGATCCGCAAGCTGTTTGGGTTTGATATCCTGATGAAAAGATAAAAGCCAGGATTTCAGCTCATGACGTTGACCGGTTCGTCGATCATGAAATGTTTTGACTGTAACTGTAGGCATCTCCAAGTCTAAGACTTGAGGCTTTTTTTCAAGATTTTTGATTCTAGCTTGAATAGTTTTCCAGCAATCGGGTTGATCATAGAGCTGTGTATACTGCTCATAGATTAAAGGCGAAGTGATGATCTGATTGTTCAGTACACTGGTACTTAACACATCCAGATTAGGAATCTCTTGCCACAAGACATAATCCATATGCTTAAAAATGGCAAAACCGGTCTTTTCCAAGCCTTTTAAAAATAGCTTCACGTGATTAAGCTGTGTAAATGGCTGCTGATCCTCACGTGCTTTTCTAGAGTCCCCCTCCTCCGCCATATTCAGTACAATGTTTAAATGGATTTTAAGTTTTTCTAGCAGTAAGGCTTCAGGCTGATTCCCCGTTTCAATTTCACTCTGTTCTTTTTCCCAGTACAGCAATGGCGAAGTGCTTTGTAATACATACCCTTGCGGTCCATTGAGTAGTTGCTGAATCCGTCGATAACATAGCATCGCAAAGGCATTGAAATAAATGTTTTGGGTTTGCCATAACTCCGCCTCTTCTTCGCCATCCTGACGATAGATGTTGCCATACTTTGTCGAGGGCAACGTGTATGAAAAGACATAAGCCTTTTGATCCTTTTCGGCATCTGAATAGATCGGAAGCAAGCCACTATCCAGGTTCATATGAAAAATCGCATCATGAATGGCTATCAGTCGTTCAGGTTGCATGCATCCCTGATCAAAAATTAATGAAATACAAAGACATTCAAACAAGGTATTCACTAATTTTTGTTGCTCTTTAGCCGTAGAGTCTAAGAGGATACCTTGAGTTTGTTGTTTGAGATAATCCGCCCAATTCACATACAGTTTTTCTTTTACCTCGACGAGCATAGTACCCTGCTGTAACTTTCGTCCTGAAAAAACGTTGTCTAGACGTTTAGGTGTGTAGACTATCCAATCGGGCAACTTAATCTCATAGCTCTCGGCATAGGAAGGGTAATCCTTTTGCCACTGCTGGTTTTTCTCGTTACAAATCCGTTTCACTTGTTTAAAACAGAATTGAAGGTAATCTGCAGCATTGTCCTTAAATTTGGATATTTGGCAGAGCTGCTCTAAAACTGCTCTATAGAGAGTAAACTTGTCCAGAATTTGCTGATCAAGCCACTTAAAATCAATTTGAGCAAGGTCAGAATTTACATCTGTGTATGTAGCAGTGATCAGCTGAGAAATTTCCTTAAAAATGTCACCGATTTCTCTTTTAATGGCATTTTCTAATTGCGTAACAAGTGATGTATCAAGCACAAGATGGTCCTTTAAAGCACTTCAAGCTTTGCGATTTCTAGTTTGTTGAGCAAGCTTTTAACTTGTTGCTGAATGTCGTGTTTGTAGAGATAAGGGCTTAATCCAGAAATGTGACTGAATCCCATGCTCTGCTTATCATGGGTATATAGCGTATTGTGAATGTCACCACTCAGGGCGAGATGATTTTTAGTGAAATGCCTTGGCCAGTTTTTATAAATCTGTACAGTCTCTTTAAGGTAATTCGTGACAAAATCAGCAGACATGGGCTGTAACTCCAAATGCTCCACGACTTCCGCAAGATTCACCTGACCTTTTTGGGACTTGATCCGAGGATGTGAGATGACATAGAGCATAAAACCATCGTTTTCCAATTGCGCTTGCAAACTTTTTATCCCGAGTGATTCGATGGTTTTCGTCAGATATTTTCGATATGCATTGAAATGATCCTGCCAGTAGCCTGTAACAGGAACAGGACGTCCTACTTTTCGTGAATCAGTTTTTTTATCATGCACGTAAAGCAGTTGTGCCTTAGGATCATAATGTTTCAGTAACCCCGGCATGCCGACTATTGGACGCACCGTCAGGCAGATTAAGGAAAGATGCCACATCCAAATGCTGTAAGCATTCAGCTTCTCGATCAGATTCGCTTGAGTATTGGCTAATGTGTTTTTGACAAAATGATAAAGCTGATTAAAAAATTTACTCGCGGCCTCTACAGTCCAGCATCGCTGACTGCCGATACGTTCCTCACGATGAAAAATATGACCAGGGTGTTCATTCTCAATCCATGGATCACCTTTTCTACGGTCTAATAGAACATTAATATAGCCTTGAAAATGCTGGTCGATTTGATCGATCTGACGCCCTTCATAGTTCCATTGCACGATATGACGGCTATCTCTGTTGGCCAGCAAGTGTGCGACCAGGTTATCATCCGTCTCCATATCCATATAAAAATAGATTTGCCGCTCTAACATACCACAGGTGATTTCGCCAATTGCATGCTCTTTAAAAATTTCCCGCAAAAAATTATTGTACTCAATCACACAAAATTCAGGTTCCTCTAAAGCCTCTAAACTGGTGATCCAGGGTGCTGGCATGCGCCATTCCAGGGTTAAGGCCCGATTATAACGCTGTGCTTTATCTTGCATGGCACCGGAATGATTGGCATTCAACTTAGGATCGATCACCCAATAATAATGGATGACTTTTTTGACTGATTTTTTTTTAATTCTACCAATATCAATCAAATACTTGATCTTTTGAAAGACCGTTGGACTCAGACCGGTCAAGAGACACATCAGACCACACACAGCTAAAGCCGATTGATATGCATCATTTCTCTTATTTTCTTGATAACACTTCTGCAATCGCTGATATACCTCAGTTAATAAACTGGGTTTCAGATAAAGCGGATTAGTTTTACAGGCTAAGTCACGTCGCTGAATTCTCTTAGCTTGCTTTTCGAGCTGTTTCTGTTTGTCATCAGAGAAACTCCCCTTCACCCGCTTGGCGATCTCATCCTGTTCAGGATCGACAAGATTGGCCTCTGTATCCTGTTCCTTATCATCATTCTCCACATCAAACGAAGATATGCCAGAATGAGGTGTGCGGGTCATGCGCTTTTGAATGTTGTCGATTAAAGCCTGAACATTGATTGACGATGAATTTAACCTACTATTGATGAGTTCATTACAAACAATAATGAATTGTTGAATATGGCGGCCGAGATTAAGCTGTTCAAAATCCTTTTTTATTGTTTTGCTCTCTAAAAAAGTTTTTAACTCATTGGCATTAAATTCATCCATCCCCTGGAGTTTTTGCGTGATGTTTGCATACAGTTGTTTATTTTCCTCAGCGTGAGAAAACTGCTTTTGCAAAAGAAGTTTTAAATTATAAGATACTGTATTGATTTTATTGTTGTTTTTACAATTATTTAGAATAACCTTTTTTTCATCCTTTTCATCCCTTGTAATCTGAGGCTCTAACAAGATGATTCCCTTCAGCATTTCGCACAAGACTGCAGTCAAAAGATATGAATAGATGAATGCTGCTTTTTGTTGGTCGCTTAGTTCTCCTATAGATGCACTTTTAGCCCATTGAGTTAAGCCTGCCAATAATTTCTTTTGTGTCACCATCCGATTGTCTTTAATCACCACATGGATATCGTGAGCAGCAACATACAATTCCAGTGCCTGCTGATCTTGCGCCAAGAGCTGATTCAAAATTTGTTTTTTTACACTCAGGGGTTGATTGACCCATTCTTCCAATAGTTTAATTTGCTTGTCAGCTGACAATTCATCAGTTTGGCTCATAAAGCTACCATAATTTTTCAGGGTAAAAATTGATATTCAGGTTTCGTTCGAACTTGAGCTTCAAGTCTTTATTCAGGCCAAAGTATTTTTTATAAGTGCTTGCACTCAATTGAACACAACGCTGCGGATTTTTTCCCACCTTCATATACCGTGATAATGGCAAACCTAAGGTATCGGACAATTGAGTAAAAAAACATGTAAATAGAACAGCATGTACCTCTTTATGTTTGTGCTTTGGAACCTGTTCCAAATCTAAAGAAATTTTATGGATTAACCATTTTAGAATTTCAAATTCATCAACACCTTTATGGGATTTTTCACCCTTGTTAAGAATTCTTTTGATATAAGCATCCAGCTTGTTTTTAAGATTCAAGATAAAATGTCGAATAAAATCTGGTAAATCTAATATCAAAACTGCACTTAACTTGGTCAGGACTTCAAGTGATTTTTTTTGCATTTCCAATTTTTTTCTATCGTAACCATCTCAGCTGATACTGGCTGTATAAACTCAATACTGTTGAAATGGCTAATTTTTAAATTTACAACTTAGGCTCAACAGAATCTGTTAAGCCTAAAAAGGCAGATCATGAAGATAAAAATATTGTTGATTCTGATATGGATGAAATTTTAGATCCATCAGAAGATCAGTTACCGTTCTGGTAAGCATTTTTCCCTTTAACACTTTTTAATTCAATATGTATGATAAATAGCAGTACCCAATATTTAAAAAAATATTGGATACTCAATTATAAATTTCCACAGTGGAAATTTATAATTTTTATGGGTGGTCATCTAAACCGGCAAGAAATTCTTCTAACTTTTCAATCTTTTCTTGATTAAATTCAGCATTTAAACTGGTGCGAATATTTAGGACTGTTTTCCCATTGAGACTTTTCTCGATCTTAATCGAACCAAATTTAAGACCATCTTTATTTTTTAAGATCATTTTGTTTACTAGAGAGGCATTTTCGATGCTTTGATCTTGTTTTTTAGCTGTCTCTTGTACCGTTAATGCTTTTTCTATTTGATAAATGAATTTTTTTGATGGACGATTTGTTTCTGTAAATTCATTTAGGTACTTTTTCCATATGGTTAACGTGGTATCTTCAACTAGTTGATGGTTAAACTTTAAAACCAGTTTATTTAATTCAGTTAACAATTGTTGTGCGGTTGCACCTGAAATCGCTTTGGGGTGGATTTTTAGATCTTCTTTTATATAGTTTGGCAGTTTATAAAAGCTCATTAATCTAAAGTATTTAGATTGATCTAATTGATATTTTTGAGTAATAAATTCTATATTTTGTATAGTATAACCAAACTCATCGCAGTGTTTTTGTATAGCATTGACTAATTCAAAATCACTAAGATTTGACCGATGTAAATTGTCAATCAATGAAATTAAAGCTGTCTTTTCTGTAGATTTATCATCTCGAATAATTGCACGAATAGTCTTATGTTTTAATACATCACGAACAGCTCGAAACCTTTTTTCTCCACCAACAAGCTCATATGTTTCTTCTTTTTTGATCACAACAATCGGATAAATTTGCCCATTCGTTTCAATACTTTTGGCAAGCTTTTCAACATCTTGTAAAACTTTGTCTGTAATAATGCGAGGTTGATGCTCTGAGAAGTCAATAAGCTCTATAGGTAGATCAACAATATTATTTTCAGTCGATGATACCAATGCAACTTTGCCTGTTCCTGCTGCATTAATAAATGCTTGTTCCATTTCAAAGGCATCATCAAAATCGACAATGAGTGGTTTTTTCGCCATTACAGGATCTCCACCAAAAATTCATTTAATTCATCTTTTGCTTTACTACTACCCATTTCTAATACTGATTTTCCTTCGATCATTGCATCGCGAAATTGTTTGCGATCACGCACAATGGTATTTAGTGTTTTCACAGACTTGACTTGTTGTAGCAACTCTAAAGCAGCATCAATTTCTGTAGATTTGGTATTGGTTGGTGCTTTATTTAAGACTACAAAAGTTTCTAATTTCTTATTTACTTGCTTAGCAGCATTTACCAATCTAAGCACAAATGGCAGCACTTCGATATCTGTTTGACTAGGTTGCGTTGGAATAATAAGAACATCTGCTATTAATAATGCTGAACGAAACTCAGCTGAATCACGTCCTGCAACATCCAATACAATATATTTATTATTATTTTTTAACTGTTGTAGTTCTTCTTTTAAATTATCTTTGAGCGAAATGGTTGTAATCGAGTCTTGTGTTCTACGTTTACTCCATTTTATAGAGGATTGTTGATCATCTCCATCTACAAGAATAGTCTGACCTTTTTTGCTCAGAGCAACAGCTAAATTGGTTGAGAGTGTGGTCTTTCCAACGCCACCTTTCTGATTGGCAATTACGTATATTGTCATGGATTAAATATATAAAAATTAAATTTATATTAGCATAATTTTAAAAATTAAAAAAATATTTTTAAATTTCCACAGTGGAAATTTAAAAAACTAAAAGCCTTTTTTTTCTTTTGTTTAGTCCCGGCATTTGATGGATCGGATCAATCTTAAAAAGTTCAGGTTCATCTGTCCACTGTTTGCAGATGAATTCGTAGGGAGTCAGGCCCCTGAGTGTTTTGAGTCTGCGGTCGAAGTTGTATGTAGCAATAAAATCAGCAAGGTGAATGCATAGCTGAGTGTGATCGTCGTAAGGCTTTGTTGCACAAACCTATCTGTAAAGGGTTTTTCAGCGATATAATTTTCAAATGAAGAAGCCTACACACAAAATCTACCGCAC
>ERZ650307.2553-NODE-2553-length-9883-cov-3.908120_pt1 | contig 9883 bp, 7 predicted proteins | sample MGYA00376243_ERZ650307 | MGnify/ENA primary metagenome ERZ650307 (study PRJEB26733, sample SAMN07839242) | wastewater metagenome | biome: urban; feature: artificial channel; material: waste water | place: USA: North Carolina | collected 2016-03-31 ... | reverse complement strand
TGCGGCAGTGAGATGAGATGGGCAGATGAAGGGATAATCGGAGCGTACATCGGATCAGCGATGATCGTCCGGGCCTGTGCGAAGCGGGGAATCAGATCCGTCTCGTCAGTAAGCTGCAGGCTGTCGGCGCGCAGCAGTGAACGTTCGGTTTCGACCGGGACAATGACCTGATAGTGACCACCGCCGGCGGATTCGAGCGCCGCAGCCAGCGACTGGGCATAGATACTTTCGCCGATAATGAGCTGCGGCTGCATGGGGGCTGACTCACTTGCGGCCAGTGTATGCGGATTGTCGGCAGTACCAGCAGTCATGGGGGTGGCCGGCAGTATTAGGGGCTCTTCAGCCAGCCAGGGGATACGGATTCTGCTATCCCTGGCGGATGCGCGCAGGGCGGCGGATAATGATCCCTGCATGGTTCCGACTGGTGTGCCGATGACGTAAGGGATGCCTCGTTCCTGCTGCATAATCCGGGCGGCACCGAGGCCGCCGTAGGTCACGACTAGGTTGACATCGGCCTGAGTCGATTCGATAATGCGGTCGAGTGTTTCACCCATAGCCCAGCAGGATTCAGGGTAGAACCCCTCTGCGGTCAGCCAGTCCTTCATCGCAGCATCTGCTCCGTTAAGGGAAAAGTCCTGTGGAGTAACACCGAGCAGGTTCACCCGCAGTCTGCCGTTTGGGGCAGCCGCAGCTGGCTGACCGGTCCCGCGTGCAGTGTTTCGCTGGCCGCAGGCCCAGCTGGCCAGCCATTCGAGGGCATAGTAGATACCACTTTCATAGTAGTGCATGCTGTTAGTCGGCAGCGTGAAGCAGGGAATAGCAGTCTGCTGGGTAATGATCCGGGCCAGGGCCTTCATATCAGTGCCGATGAGGAAAGCAATCTGCGATGGAATGATGCAGATGAAAGCCGGCTGGAATTGCCGGGCAGATTCAATGGTATCGCGGATGAAGCGGTCATCACGGCCAAGAACGGCGTCCTGCTCGTTTAGGCCAGAGATAAAAATGAGGCTGTCCGTGTTATAGCAGCGTGGCTCGTCGTGAGTCGTATAGGTCGAATTGCAGCCGGACGGGTCATGCATGACAATCATGCCCCCAAGCTCAAAGAGAGCGGAACAGACGCCGAAGGTATCGGCGGAATAGGTAGACAGGATATGTGCAGTCTGATGTAGTTTCATAGGCAGCATGGACCTCCAAAGCCTTTGCGGCTGATGATCTGATGGGTATCTTTCGGAATCAGGAAAGCCTCACTCATGGAGCGGACCAGCCGCATTATGGCATCAATGCCATAATGGCCGCCACCTTCGACAAATTCTACAAAGTAGGGACTGTCATTGAACCAGGCTGCTTTTTGTCCCAGGCACAGTATCTTTTCGGTCGTGCCGCGCGGGAGTACCCGTTCATCGGGATGTTTGGCGGACCAGAGCTCGATTGAGCCGTGGTTCTGCTGGAGCCAGTCGAAATTTTGCCGGTCTTCAGGCGTTACGCCGTCTGCATAAATCCGGCAGACATTGAAGCCGTGCTCGCAGAGCATGCGGGCCAGGCTGAACGGAGCAAACGTAAGCGTATAGTCAAGGGCAATTGGTGTATTGCCCAGCTGCTCGTGCAGGGCATCCAGCGCCAGTTCGGATTCGGCGATACGGTGACGATAGTCTGGCAGCGGCACATGGATCTGCTCAGCCAGTTCTGTCAGACTGGTCAGGATTTCCTCGCAGCGCCAGTACTGGGGCAGGAACAGATAGTCCTGCCCCAGCCGCTGCTTGAGGTCGCGGGCGGCCTTGTGACCAAATGGATTGCAGTAGATATTTAAGCAGCTCGCCGCCATCTGCTGGAATTCGGCGTAGCTGTGGCAGGTATTCATATCACGGATCATCCAGCCGTTGGTCTGCAGCAGCTGGATGAGTTCACTGCTGTCATCTGTTGCTAAATTGCCGGACAGGATATTGCAGGTCTTTGGCTGTTGAGGCTGTGGGCGCCAGAGACGGTAGATTTCGCGGCGCAGCCGTTCCTCGGGGGTAATGCTGCGGGTCTGCCGGATCGGGTCCATGATACATTGCGCGAAATCAGTGCCGGGGAAGCGCTGGCGCAGGGTATGGTAGACATAGTGCAGGTCCGTACCCATGAAGTGATGGAAGCAGGCCGTGAATACCAGTACGACAGGCGGCAGTTTGGGCAGATTGGTCAGAATGTCGGTGATCCCATCGATGATGAGTCGTTCATTGTCGGTACGGACGAGGTCCTTTTCGAGGAGTTCGATCGTCGAAAAACGGTCCATGGCACCGCGCTCGGCGGCAGTAAGTACGACCCCGCGCAGACAGCCGGAGGCACAGATGTAGATCTGATGTGCCTCCGGCAGCTGAAGGGCGGTATGGACGATGTTCCAGGTGCCACGGGCCGGTGGCGAGAATTCCAGTGTGCGGGGAAAGAAATTGTGGGGATCGGCGTCTTTCAGGAGTTGGCAGGCCCGGTTAATATGACCATTGATTTTTTGCAGCATGATATGTTCCTTTTCCAAGTGACAGGTGTCAGCAGATGCGGGGCAGAAGCTCACCGCCAGGTGCCGGAAGCATGGTTTTGGTTCCGATTTCGGTTGTCATGATGACCTTGCCTTTGCTTTCGGGGGCATCGATGACTTCACCGATGATGGCGGCATCATGCGAATATCTGCCTTGCTGGAGGGTGGCAACAATCCCGGGAGCTGCAGACTGGGGGGCAAAGATGACCAGTCGTCCTTCGCAGGCCAGATAAAGCGGTTCGAGTCCGAGCATACCGCAGACACCGCGAACAGCCGGATTGACTGGCACATCTGCCGCATTGAGGCGGATGCCGACCTGGCTCTGCTCGGCAATTTCATAGAGGACTGTGCCGACACCGCCGCGGGTTGCATCCCGGATGACATGGAGGTCCTGACGGTCAGGGATTGTATCGAGCAGCGATTTGACTGTGCCCCAGAGCGGCGCACAGTCACTGGTTACATCGGCGTCGATGCTGAATTCATTGCGGGCCAGCAGGATGGTACAGCCATGACGGCCTACATCACCGGTGACAATGACCGCATCGCCCGGCCTGGCACGGTTGCCAGCTGGCGATGCACCAGCCTGGACTTCACCGATGCCGGTAGTGGTGATGAATACATGATCGACCTGGCCACGCCCGGCCACCTTGGTATCGCCGGCGACAATCTGGACACCGGCTTCAGCGGCTGTTTTTTCCATAGCGGCAGCAATTTCCTCCAGCTGTGCGAGCGGGAAACCTTCCTCAATCTGGAAAGCGCAGGAGAGATAGCGTGGGCGGGCGCCCATGCAGGCCAGGTCGTTGACCGTACCGCAGATGCTGAGCTTGCCAATGTTGCCGCCGGGAAACTTCCATGGCGAGACGATGAAACCATCGGTCGTGAAAGCCGCTCTTATCCCGCCAATCGGCAGGATGGCTGCATCATCACTGGTGAATTCTGGATTGGTGAAATGCTGCTGGAACACGTCATGGATCAGGGCAGCGGTCTGGCGGCCGCCCGCACCGTGGGCTAGAGTCACCGTTTTATTGAGATCAATGGGCATCAGAATTTTCCTCCATACTGGTAGAATGCGGAACAGGCACCTTCGTGTGAAACCATGCAGGCACCGACCGGGTGCTCAGGATTGCAGATCCTGCCGAAGAGCGGGCACTCGGGCGGTGAACATTGGCCCTGCAGAATATCGCCGCAGCGGCAGGCCGGGCTGCCATGACCGTGCATGGCCGGGATCTGATATTTTACCCGGGCATCAAACGAGCTGCAGCTGGCCCGCAGCTGCAGTCCGCTTTGCGGAATGGTACCCAGACCGCGCCACTCGGCATCGCATGGTTCCATGAGTGTCCGGACGAGATTTTGGGCGGCGCTGCTGCCAGTTTTGGTGACAACCCGGGGATAACAGTTGACGAAGAATGGCTGTCCCTCTGCCTGTTTGCGGATGATAACGGCCAGCGCAGTGAGGAGCTCGCCAGCCGTGAAGCCAGCAGCAACTCCCGAAATTCCATGGGTATGGACCAGCTGTTCCGGCAAAGCTGTGCCGGTGATGGCGCAGACATGGCCGGGATAGAGGTAGGCGTCACAGGCATCAGCCATGGCGAGATAGGCCTGATCCATGGTCTTGTTGGCCGTCAGCAGCGAGAAATTCGTAAGTCCCTGCGTCATGGCACGCTTGACCGCCAGGCAGGCGGCCGGAGTCGTGGTTTCAAAGCCGACAGACAGGAAGACAACGGCTTCAGCCGGATGCCCGGCGGCATAGGTCACGGCATCCAGCGGCGTATAAACAACCTGAACCTTGGCACCGGCGGCCCGGGCTTCGCCGAGATTCTGGGTGGTGCCCGGTACCCGGACCAGATCGCCGAAGGTGCAGATCGTCACCTTTTTTTGGACAGCCAGCCAGACTGCTTCGTCGATGAAATCCGTCTGAGTGACACAGACAGGACAACCCGGTCCTGAGATGAGTTCAATATTTTCTGGCAGGAGCTGACGGATGCCCAGACGAAATATTTCGTGGGTATGTGTGCCGCAAACTTCCATGATGCGTAGTTTCGGGCCGCGGTAGCCTGTGATGATGCTGCGCGCTTCCTGCAAGCCTGAATTTGTTTCAGAGGAACAATTCGTCAATTTTCTCAGTCCATTCCTATTCGTATTAATGAGCAGGATCAAAGGTCCTTCATGATCATGGCTGCTTCTTCCTGATCATCGCTGGTGATCCTGGCAATGGCAATGCCGGCATGGACCATGACATAGTCGCCAGGGTCCAGTTCATCGAGCAGTTCAGCCGAGACTTCACGACGGGCACCAGAGGCATCGACAATAGCTGTGCCATTGGTGATTTTGATTACTTTGGCAGGTAAACCTACACACATGATGATCTACTCCTTCTTAGGTGATTGACTATGATTGATGTGCCACATGGCAGCGGCAGCCTGTCCCAGACAGATCCCGCCGTCGTTCGGCGGGATCAAATGATGACGCAGTACCGTGAACTTCTCTGTCTGCAGGCTTTTTTCGGCTAAATCGACAAGCAGATGGTTCTGGAAAACGCCACCCGATAAAGCAACCGTGGCAAGGCCGGTCTGACGGCGGGCCTGACAGCAGGCAGCCGTAATCTGATGGGCCAGCCCGGCATGGAACTGCCAGGCAAGCTCATCGGCCGGAGCACCGGCCAGACGGGAGTCCAGCAGGGACTGGAATAATGCATCCGTAGCAAGTGTGAAGGGCATATCCGTGGATGCGGCTTTATGGAGCAGCGGTATTTCGGGGATATTCAGCTGGTCCGGCTGTGATTTTTGCCAGCGCTCGGCGGCAAACTCCAGATACATACTGGCTTCACCCTCGAAGGTGGAGCATCGGCGGATGCCGAGCAGAGCGCTTATCGCATCATAGAGCCGGCCGGCACTAGTGCTGCGGATGGTGTTGACCTGGTGATCCGCCATAAAGAACTGAGCCGTCAGCTCCTGCGGTGTGCAGAGGGCCAGCTGCTCCACGATGCTGGCCGTCTGCTCCCTGCTGCCGGTCAATGCGTATAACATGGCCACTGCTACCCGCCAGCCCTCGGTACTGGCTTTATCGCCGCCAGCCTGCTGGAAAGGCTCGATGTGTCCCAGCCGCGTAAAGCTGCTGTAGTCGGCCTGCAGAATCTCCCCACCCCAGATGGTGCCATCCGTACCATAGCCGGTGCCGTCGAACGACACACCGATGACCGGCGTATCCACATCGTTCTCAGCCATGCAGGCGAGAATATGGGCATAGTGGTGCTGGACGGGGAATAATGGGAGCCCCAACTCGCGGGCAGCTGTTACCGTGTTATAGCGCGGATGCAGGTCGCAGGCAACAAGCGTGGGCTCTGTCTCCAGCAGCGCTGTGAGACGGCCAATCGTTTCCTTCAGAGCCTGTACCGTGCGCAGGTCGCTCATATCGCCAACATAAGGTGACGGATAGAACAGGTTATTGCTTCCAACGCAGAACGTATTTTTTAGCTCTCCGCCGATGCCAAGAACCTGGCCCTGCCAGTTGTTTTTAAGCATAACCGGAAGCGGTGCAAAGCCGCGGCTGCGGCGGATCATGTAGGGGCCGCCATCCAGCCAGTCCATGACGGTATCATCGGCCCGGATGCGGATCTTGCGGTTGTGGGACAACATGAGATCGGTAAAGCCGCTCAGGGCATCAATGGCGCCGGCATCGTCCCGGCAGATTGGAGCACCAGCCGGATTGCCGCTGGTCATGATGAGGGTATCCGGCATGGTTATCGCGTCCGGATAGTCAAACAGCAGCATCTGGATCGGTGCATAAGGCAGCATAATACCAATCTTTGGATTGCCGGGGGCAGTCAATTTTGAGAGCTGGCCATCCGGACGGCGGCGCAGCAGCAGAATGGGTTTCTGGTGCCCGGTCAGCATGGCTTCCGCACCATCATCCAGCAGACATTCGCGTTGGACGGCCGTCATATCACGGGCCATGATCGCAAACGGCTTGACCGGCCGGTGCTTGAGACGGCGCAGCCGGGCAATCGCAGTCGTATTGCTGGCATCACAGCAGAGATGAAAGCCGCCGATTCCCTTGATCGCTACGATTCCGCCAGCGGCGATCATCTGACGTGTGCGGGTGATTGCCGCGGCGCCGCGGATGTCCTCCTCACCGATCAGGTATACTTCCGGCCCGCAGTCATTGCAGCAGACTGGCTGTGCATCATAGCGGCGTGTCTCAGGACTGACGTATTCCTCGTGGCAGTTCCCGCACATTGGAAATTCGCCCATGCTGGTGCGTTCACGGTCATATGGCATGGAATCGAGAATCGTGAGCCGGGGGCCGCAGGCTGTGCAGTTAATGAAGGGATGCAGGTATCGGCGATCCTGCGGGTCAAAGAGCTCCGTCCGGCACTGGTCACAGGTAGCAATATCTGGAGAGACGAAAATATCTCCACGCTCTTTTTCACTTTCAATAATAGTGAACTGCTGGTAGTTTTCTGTTTCGTTCCAAGGCTGCGTGTCGACTTTCAGGATAGCGGAACGCTCCGGCGGCTCGGCTTCAAGGGCTGTGAAGAAGTCCGTCGCAGCGGCTTCAGTTCCCTGAACGAATATCTCGACATAGGGGCCTTTATTGCAGACACTGCCGGTAATCTGGAACCGGGCCGCCAGACGGGCCACAAAGGGCCGGAATCCGACGCCCTGGACGATGCCGTAGACTTTTGTATGATAAAGTGGCATGATGCTCACTCGCTTTCAAGATGAATTTGGTGGCCGTTTATCAGCGGCTGCCACCAGATACCGCAAAATGCGGGAACGGAAGCCAGTGTCCTGTATAATCCTGCAGAGCACGGGCAAAAAGCGGATCGGCAATAATCACATCGGGTGCCAGAGCGGTAACAGCAGCAATCAGATCATCTTCCTCGTGGAATTGCTGATCGCCCGTCAATTGCAGGGATGTATGCTGCTGGAACCACGTGGCGCAGGTTATCTTTAGCTGGGGATAGGCAGTCCTGATAGTTTCGCGCAGCGCGTTGGCTGTGATCTGCTGATGTATGATCAGCACACGATGAGCTGCAGCAAGTGTACTGGCTGCGGATTCACCCTGACTGGCCAGCCAGTCAGGCATCAGCGGATTGCCGATGGTATATGGAATCTGGAAGGTCTTTTCCAGATAGCGGGCAGCCGCCAGCCCGGCAGGGCTTACGACCAGATTTCTCTCCATGGCAGCGGCGGACTCGTAGTCATGCAGGCCGTTTTCTGTGCCATAGATGATGACCTGATTGGCACCCTGTTCCATGAGCAGGCGGCGGATATTCTGGCCGTCCAGACGGGAAAAATCCATCGGTGTAAATCCGAGGACACCGATACTTTGTGGGATCGTGGTCTTGCACGGGGAAGTGAAGCGCTCAAAAAGCGCCAGCCAGGCTTTTTCCTCACCGTCGTCATAGAGCCGGGTGCCGTCGCTATTCACAGTGAGTACAGGCAGTTTCAACTGGTGTTCGCCCATGCGCTGCAAGGCCCGCAGGTCCGTGCCGATGATAGCCGGGACTGGTGTGCTGATGAGGGCAGCAAAACGGACCGGAATCTCCTGGCTGGCCAGCCGGATCTTCTGCAGCAAACGGTCATCACGGCCCATGATGGCATCCATATCCCGCAGCCCCGCACTGAAGACAGCACTGGTACTGCTCTCACTTTGCCAGCGCGGCTCGTCGAAACCACAGATGTTGCCAGCGCAGCCTCCGGCATCGATGATGATGACCATCCCGCCAGCCGGATAGAAGACGCTGGCCGCACCACTGGTATCCGGCGCGAATGGGGGCAGGTAAAGTCGCAGTCCTTTCATGAGCAGGCCTCCTTCATGCGGGTGAACAGGTCGCGGACAGCCTGATAGCCAAACGGCTGCTGCTCATCATTCCAGCTTACGCTGCGGCTGTGAGGATGATAATATGCGGCATCGACCCCCAGCGCAAAATTGACCGGACTCAGATCCTCAGCATAGTTGACCATGCTCGGTGACAGGTTCATATAGAGCCGGATATCCGGGCCAAGTTCAGCCAGCCGCTGGATGTAGAAGAAGTCTGATGGCTGGGGAATTGCATAGAGCTCTGCGACATGCAGACCGTAGCGCACCATGGCGAGTGCCAGCTCAAAGGGATTGGCGTTCAGCCGGCTGCCAATGCCAAGGATGATGTCCCCGTGGTCTCTGGTGAATGCGGTGATAGCAGCTCTGGCTTCGGCCCGATAGGGTTCATCGGTCAGCTTTGTACCCAGCACCTGTCCCAGACCCTGATACTGATGGCTGATCTTGTCCAGCTGGTAGAGGCGTTTTAGCTCGATTGACGGGATTGACAACTGTTTTTGGAACCAGTCCGCAGCCTCAAAGGCTTCGGGATTCAGAACCAGATTAAAATTGGCTTCAGCCAGTTGCTGATACTGTTCATAATTATCGCAGCGGGCAATTTCCCGAATGGAGCGGATTCCGAGCGTCCGGAGCAGCGTATAGAGTTCACAGCTATCCATCAATGGGGAGAAATGACCCAACAGATTCACCGCCGCCGGGTCTTTCGTCCGGGGCTCCAGCAGGCTGTAGATGGTCTGGCGTATTGCCGTCATTGGCGGCTTGCGGCTGTCACGGGTCAGTGCATACATGTAGCTGGGCAGTACAGGAAGCCCGCAGGCCTTGCTGGCTTTGCGGCAGACCCGTTCCATATCGGTGCCGAGCAGGGCATCGACACAGGTAATGCAGATCATGACGACCGAAGGCCGCGTACGACGGCTGGCGACAAAGGCCTTGACTGCTTCCGGCACTCTGGTCAGATGCCGGCCTGTGACGATATCGTTCTCATCCAGCATGAAGTAGGCAAAACGGTCTCCGTAGTGATCGGCAGCTTCAATGGCAGCTGTATTTCTTCCGCAGCAGCCGGGGGCAAGCAGCAGCATGATGCTGCCAGGAATAGCAAGCCCTGCCCGCTTGACACCGAAGCCCTGCGCACCCGGGGAGTTGAAATCAAGAGCAGCGGGCGAGTTATAGATGAGTCCTGTATCGGTCCGCAGTTCGCGGGGAATATTGTCGCGTCCAGCCGCAGCGAGATCGCGCATTGTAATAGAATATGGCTTATACAGCATAATGGCTATCCTTTAATAGAGCCTGCGCCAGACCAATGAAGCGCTGACTGATGGGCAGGGATGGATTCCCTTCAATGACGGTCATTCCGCGTTCTTCGAAATCGTTAATCGCATCACTGCGGGGAATGTCGGCGACAATATGCAGGCTGCGCTGCTGGGCAAAGGCTTCGACCTTCTCGATTTCCTGCGGGATATTGCGGCGGTTCAGAATAATGCCGCGCACTTTCGCATAGCCGCGGTCCGCAAAATTATCAACGGCGCTGGCAATGTTGTTGGCCGCGTA
>ERZ650307.2552-NODE-2552-length-9883-cov-4.495319_pt1 | contig 9883 bp, 3 predicted proteins | sample MGYA00376243_ERZ650307 | MGnify/ENA primary metagenome ERZ650307 (study PRJEB26733, sample SAMN07839242) | wastewater metagenome | biome: urban; feature: artificial channel; material: waste water | place: USA: North Carolina | collected 2016-03-31 ... | reverse complement strand
TTTTTAATGATACGGCGACCACCGAGATCTACACATGCGAAGACACTCTTTCCCTACACGACGCTCTTCCGATCTGATCGACGATGCCGACCACAACCCGTTTAATCCCGGCTTCCACCACGCGATTCGCGCACGGTGGCGTTTTGCCAAAGTGAGCACACGGCTCCAGCGTTACATATAACGTAGCGCCCTTTGCCTTATCGCCAGCTTCTGCCAACGCATGCACCTCAGCGTGTGCTTCACCGGCACGATGATGATAACCGCGTCCAATGATGCGGCCCTCTTTGACCACCACGGCGCCAACCATGGGGTTCGGATGCGTATAGCCGGCTGCGCGCGACGCTAAGGCCAGCGCTTCCGCCATATACTGCTCATCATTCATACAACCAACTCCTAAAAATAAAAGGGACCATAGCAAACTATAGTCCCTTCGGTAATCGTAGCAATATCTATGCCCGGCCGCGTCCCTAGCGCCACTCCGTGCACGTGTATATTGTGTCTTTTCCCATCCAGACTATACTGTCGGTCCCGGAATCACACCGGGTCAACCCATCGCAGAGCTTGCGGACTATCACCGCCGGTCAGGAATTGAAGTTTCCTTCGCACCTTGCCTCAAAGACTATCGTATGCAATTTTTATATCTTGATTATACAGCCATTTTCTCATTTACGCAACTATTCCCCTTTGAAATTAACCGCCTCCCTCCCGTTCCGCCCTACACAACCGCCAAATCGCCTCTATAAACGCAATAAGCCCCGCGACGGGGGCTTGTTGCATTCGTCGCGGGACCTATTTAGGGGTTGCCCTGCATTCTATGTTAAACCTTATAGGACGGGGCCATATAAACACAACACACAACTAAAGTGAAAGGTTACATCATGCGATTGCAAAATCGTTAGGCCCGAGTGTCCTGCACTATTTTACCTGATAGCTCGGAGCGAGGTCCTTATTCTGCTGCGCTTTTACCTGTTCCAAACGATCCTTAGCGGCCTGTTCAGATTTGGCTGCTTCCTGAATCTGGAGCTGCTGATTTTCTTCAGCGATCTTCTTAGCTTCTTCCAAGGCTTTTACGGTCTGTTCGTACAAGCGATGAGCAGCTAAAGCTCGTTCCTGAGCAGCGGCCACCTGACGTTCTGCTTTGGCGCGTTCGTTTTCGATAATCTGCTGCGGGCTCTTGCGACCGATGCGGAAGGATGCACCGAAGCCGGCCATGGTATCGCTACCACTCTTACCGATCTTGAAGGTTAACATCGTATCCTGATTGCTGTAGTGGTTTACACCAATTGCTACGGCCGATTCGCCTTTATACGTACCAACGGCTGCGTTGATGCTGGTCGGCGCGTCTTTATCGTACGGTAACGGTTCCAAGGTGGACATAGCAGCTGCCAAGGCACCTACACGGTCAACCTGCTGGTTCAACTTCGTTACGCGATTATTGAGCGCTTCGTCAGCGGCTACGCGCTGCTGATATTCAGTGTTCAAGCTATCAACTACGGTGGTATTATCAGAGCCGTCAACCGGTTTCAAACCATCAACGATCTTCTGAACTTTACCGAGGTCGCTTAACTTAACTTCTTCGGAAGTACCCTTCTTGATGACTACGTCTTCACCGGATACGGTTGCGGTCTTACCATTGGTGTTAACCGTCATGCCGTCGCTGTTCGTCGTAATCGTAGAGGTCTTGCTGCCGTTCGAGAAGGTCTGCGTAGAGCTCGTTGCGTTATGAAGAATCGTATTCGTATTCGTACCATCGGAGATGCTCATGGTGCTGTCATCCAAGGTGCGAATCAAGGAATTCGTCTTCGTACCGTTCATCAAGATGTCGCTGGTCTTCGCCAATTCGCGAGTTACCGTGTTCGAGGAGTCGCCATTAGCGAGCTTCGTCTGAGCCTGGTCGAGATTCAAGGTCTGGCTTGCTACCTTACCTGCGTTATCGCCGAGGCCGGTAATCGTCTTAGCGCTAGCCGTAGACGTTTCCGTGTTGATATTGGTACCTGCTGCGTCCTTAATGGTGTTCGTCAACGTTGCGTTACCATTTTCGTCTACGTTGTTAACCGTAGAGGATTCAATGGTGCCGTCCGTGTTGCTTACGCCATTGGTTACGTTCGTAGCGGTTACATTGCTCTTACCGGTGTACGTGCCATCGGAAGCGCTAGCTACTACGCCGTTAACCGTGTTGGACAATTCAGAGGTCTTGCCCGTGTTATCCACACCGGCTACCATGCTGCTGAAGGTGCCGTCGCCAGCGATAACTACGGCGCCACCAGGCGTGTTGCCACCGTTACCCTGACCATCGCTACCATCGCTATGGTTACCAGTGATGACTAATTTATCCGTCGTAATCTGACCCGTGGTAATGGTGTTACCTTTAATAGTCGTAGTCGTTGCGCCGCCATTTACGAACGGGGTGTTCGCATTGCTGTTAGTGAATACGGTGCCGCCGTCAGCGGTCGTCGTAATCGTAGAAGACTTACCGGACGTATCCGTTACCGCCGTCGTAGCCTGACCACCTGTTAAGGTGTTAGAAGCCGTACCGTTAGTATCTTTTACTACTGTGCTGGACGTTGCTTTGTTCGCTGCTACGGTCTGGCTATTCGTAATGGTATTGCTACCATTCTTCATAGTGGACGTATCGGTTACGTTCGTGCCGGAAATGCTCTGTGCCGATTCGATAGACTTCGTACCATCAGCGCTGGCGAGGCTGCTAGCCGTTTCGTCTGCAGTCTGTACGGCCGTATTAGACGCCGTTTCACTAGCTACTACATGAGTCGTCTTATCAATCAACGTAGTGGTTACGTTCTTCGTATTCAGCAAGGTCGGATCCGTGCTGGTCAAACCGGAAACGATGGAGTTTGCACGGCCATTAGCGTCTGTACCTACCGAGATGGAGGACAAGGTCTGTGCCGTTTTATCTTCATAGCTCAGGTTTACACCATACTGATTCGTCGTGAAGGTGGTTAAGTACTGATCATAACCATCATCGGTTGCATGCGGGAAGATGTTCGTTACATAGCCATCCTGGGATACCTTGAACTTACCATTTGCCAACGATGCGGAACCATCGACTCTAATGTAGTTACCAGTATCAGTCGGGGTTGTCGGGTCGTTAGTAGAAATGGATTCGCCGAAAATTAAGCTATCTACGTACAAGGTGTCGGTCGTTACCTTACCGCCGGTGATAGTGGTCACTCGTTTGTTGGAGTACGTACCGGTACCAGCACCCGTGTTGTCATTATTGACAACGGTCAACGTACCGTCGTTAATGTCTACGTAGTTCGTGCCACTCTGGGATACGAAGGAAGCTTTGCCGCCGTTCAATACGGAGTATCCGTTCGAAGCGGTGCGGAGCGTCGTTTCACCAGTGGTCGTATCCAGGTTAAGACCTACGTTACCAGTCCAAGCTGCGCCAGCCGTTACTGCTGTAGCATCATCCGTTGCGGACGTAGTGCCCTTCAGGTTGCCACTTGCTGCGGTGGAGCCGGTAATCGCGTAGTTACTGTTCGTAACTGTCGTCGTAGTGGTCTTACCGTCCTTCGTTACCGTATTGGTAATGTTGCCATTTGCCAAATCCAGTACATCGGATACGGTGTTCGCACCTTCCGTTACAGATGTGGTCGCTACTTTGCTATTTGCATCCTGTTTATCAATTGTCGTTACACCATTGTAAGCAATCGTACGCATTGCGAACTGATGGCTCGAGTCCAACATCACTGCGTCAGTAGCAGAATTTGTACCCTGATTCAACGTAGTACCAAAGCCATTTAACGATTTAACATCGGCTACGAAGTGAGTAGCATCCGATGCGATATACAAATCTGCTTCATGAGTGGAGCGATCCAAGCTCATGGACGCTGTATCAGCCCTATTCGCTGCATCTGCTAAGGTAATGGACGACTTCGTGTTCGTATTTTCTATCGTATTCGTCACTTCAGCGCCCGTTGCACCTTTAGACAGTACCGTAGTCGTAGTCGGCACGCCGCCATTACCACTTAATACGCTGTCCGTCGTAATGGATACGTTCGTATCTTTCAACGTGCTGTTAGTGCTACCGAACTGTTTCGTTTCGGATACCACTTTGTCGCCATTTACCAAGGATTCAGCCAAGGTGGTGAGACTCTGCGTGGACGTTGCCGTAGTCTGACCGTCGGTAATCACCTTCGTAGAAGCGTTAGCCAAGTCGGTCGTAATATTGGAGTGCGATGCATCGGTCTGAACCGTCAATACGTTAGACGGGGTGCCAATGGATTTCACTTCCGATACAGTATTGCTACCGGAGTTCAACGTATCTGTCATGGTCTGCGCGGTGCCATCCATCGTACGGCTTGCGGTGAAATTACCAGCCGCCAAGGAATCCTGGATCTGTTTGCTTGCGCTCTGGATAGTGCGTGTTCCTGTGAAGCCCGTTGCCGATACAGCTGTGGTATCTTCCGTTGCAGTGCTTACACGATGGTTAACGTTCGTGCCATCTGTTGCGGTTGCATTCAAGGTACCTTTGGCAATAATCGTCTGATTATCGGCTGCGCTACCTACGGTCAAGGTTTCACCCTGGTTATCGTAGGACAAGGTCGTTGCGCCGTTAACCGATTTCTTAACAATCAAGTCACCGTTAGATTCGATGTTGAAGAGGCCGCCGGCAAAGCTTGCTGCACCATTCTGGTCAAGCGTAATGCTCGAAGCGCTATCACCGTTGCCCAATACTAAGCGGTTCGTCTTAACAGTTTCCGTGGTAATCGTACCACCGTCAATGGACGTGGTGTTATTGGCACCGCCACCGTTGTACACAGCACCACCGGAGGAGATGGTCGTAGTCTTGCCATTGCCATCGGTGAAAGATGCATTGCCCTGGTTGATAGTCGTGTTCGCACCAGTCGAGGACGTCGTGCTAATCGTACCATTCTTAAGACTTACATCTTCAATGGTCAACGGATTAGCAGAATCTTTATTGTTGATGCTATCGCCACTGAATACGGCGTTGGCAATAGTGCCACCGTTCGGCGCCGTAATTGCGCCACCGGCCATCGTAACGCCACCGATTACAGAATTGTCTGCGCCTTTAATAACGCCGTCAGCATCGATACCGTAACCAGTAGTGCCAATGCTCAAGGATTTAACCGTTGCATCACCATCGGAGGTAATCTTAGCTTTCTGGTTCGCCACCGTACCGATGAGCAAGGAATTCAACGTGCCGTCGCCGGCCGTATTAATGCGTTCCGTGCCATTTACACTTAAGGATTTAACATCCGTTGCGCCTGTATTCGTTACGGAGAAGCCATTGCTTGCAAACGGCGTATTCGGGTTACCGATAGTTGCTGCCCCATTGCCTGTACCGAAGGTCAAGCCACTAGCTGCATCGCCAGTAACTGCTACACCGTCGAACTTCGTAACGCCGCTCATTTCACCATTGACTAAGGAGATACCTTCGATGATTAACGGGTTCGTGCCGCTATCTGCGTTGTCCATGGTATTGCCCACAATGTGGAACTTACCAAGGTCAGCGGACGTATTCGCCGTCAAGGTGTCTGCCGTTACATCCGTAGCGTTTACAGTCTTCGTAGAAATCGTACCGTTGTTGATAACGGTCTGATCCGATGTGGACGTACCGAAGGTTGCTACACCATTAGCATCGATAGACGCTTTGTCATTCACATTCAAGGATTTAACCTTCGTATCCTGAGCCGTCAAGTTCTGTGCCGTTACGTTACCGGCCGTATCTACACTGTAACCGGTACTCTTGAATGCATAGCTCGTACCGCCTACGGTTGCTGCGCCAGCACCGTCGCCAAAGGTCAAGCCGTTAGCTGCTGTGCCGGCCACTTTAACGTTATCGAGACTGGTAAGACCGGTCATAGCCGTATTGTTAAAGCCAATACCTTCAATCGCTTTATCCGTAATGGACAAGTTCTGAATCGTTAACGGTGTTGCGACGCCGTTTTTATTAGTTAATGCACTACCGTTGAATTTGAAATCACCTAACGTAGCCGTATCAGCAGTTACATCGCCGGTTGTTACACTGGTTTCGTTAACCGTCGTATCACCAACGTTCAACTGCGCCTTAGTGCCTGTTAAGGTGAGGCCATTAGTGCCGGCCGTCAAGGTATTCGTACCGCCGGATTGACCTAAGGTCAAGGCGCCAGCACCTGTAATATTACCAGTTAAGTCAACGCCGAATTTACCATTCGTCAAGGCAATACCCGTGTTCGGATTTACACTAAAGGTATTTTCAATGGTCGTAACGCCATCGGCTCTAGAAATACCCGCTACGTTGGAATGATCCGTAATCAAAGCGGAAACCGCTATGCTGTTAGCCGGGTTAGCATTATCAATTAAGTTCGTAGCCTGTACATCCTTAGCCGTTACCTTACCGGTGCCAGCGTTGATGTCTCTATTACCCGTCGTAATACCGTCTGTACTGTCAAAAGTCATGCCTGCAATGGTACCAGCCGTTGCAGTGATACCTGCGCTAGTAAGCTGATTATCGGTATCAACGATGAAACCGTTTGCCGACTTAATCGCTGCATCAGATTCTAACTGACCATCTGCATTCTTGCTCAGCGTTACGCCACCTGTAGCTACGCCGGCACTATCAATGCTGGTCGCACCAATCATAACCGTGCCTTTAGTACCAATGTTACCAGATGCTGCCACCATACCGAGGGTATTGGTACCATAGGTCGGATCAGACGTCATATCAAAGTTGCTTGCACCAGTCCCCATCAATACGCGGACGTTCGTCATTTCGCTATAAGTACCTGCTGTACCGGCACGGAAACCATCCTGGTTAACATAAGCCGAGTTATTGCCGACTTTAATGCCTTTGCTGGTGAAATAAATCGGCGTGCTATTCGCTGTATCGGCTTGGAAGGTCGCTTTGTTAGTACCTGCATCTACGGTGAATAAACCTTCTACCGTTGTTTTATAGCTGCTACCACTCTGGGCGCGCGTAATACCTGCAATATTGCCATGGTCGGTAATAATATCGCCAATGCCAATCGTATTGTTAGTTTCCGTATCTTTTAAGGTCGTGCCGGCAAAGGTTGTACCGGTAACAGTGCCACCACTTAAGGTAACGCCACCAACAGTAGAGCCATCGGCTGCCTTTAAGACGCCAGTGCTAGAAATACCATATTCAGTAGAGCCAATCTTCAAGGAGTTAACCGTCGTATCGCCAGAACCATTAACTGCAAAGCCAGCGCTTGCAAAGGCGTTATTGGCACTACCAATGGTAGCCTGCGTCGTACCTGTACCAATCTTCAAACCATTGGATACATCACCGGTAACATCTACACCATCAAGACTGGTCAAATTAGTAATCGCCTGGTCAGCAAAGCCGATACCTTCAATTTTGCCTTGCGTAAAATCAACACCCTGGATAGTCAACGCATTCGATGTGCCATCGGAATTTGTTAACGTAGCGCCATCAAATTTGAACTTGCCCACCGTACCGGTCGTAGTAGAGATATTACCAGTAGCCGATAAAGTAGCACCAGAAACAGTACCGGACGCTGATACATTCACACCGGAGATATTACCGCTAGTAGTAGAAATGTTACCGGTAGCCGATAAGCTTGCACCAGAAATAGCGCCAGAAGCCTTTAATTCACCAGCCGAAGACCATGTATTATTGTCCCCCACCTTCAAACCAGTACTCATTAAATGGAAACTGTCATCAGCATTGCTAAAACTAAGAGCCTTTACATTACCATGAGAATCTACTGAGAAGTCAGTACTACTAAAAGGATTAGTTCCGCCGACAGTAGCATTACCGCCAAAAGTTAAACCACCATTACTTTCTACACTAGCACCAACAATTATTCCATCAATGGCTGATAAACCAGTAATAGCACCATTCTGTAACGTTGCCGTACCATCAGTAATTGAAGTACCTTTTACTTCGCCCGTAGACGTTAAGTTACCTGCTACCTACAAAGCATTACTAGCATTCCTCGTTACCTGGATGTCGCCAATCGTCAAGCCGTTTTGGAATTTAGCAGCACTGGCATCTGTACCTTGGACCACCATACTAGAAATGTTGCTTAAAGTAGTTGCACCATCAATGGTAGTAACGCCATTAATATTAACTGTATGGTTTAAATATGTTGGACCGCTAACAGTCAGACTATGGCCGTTAATAATACTAACATCATAATCCATATCCGTTGCCATCACGCCAGTGCCCAAGCTGGACAAAAGACCAATGGCTGCTGTTGCTGCTATTGTTGCACGAACACGGCTACCAACACGGGATCTCTGCGTAGATCCATGACTATGCGTTTTAGCTAATTCCGAAACCGCGACGTAACAACCACGTGTTTTGCTCCATATAACCTTAAATATTCGGTTCATGATTTGCCCCCCGTTCTTTCCTATAAGGTATTATTTACAGTTTAATAGGAACTGAGTAATTTTTCCTCCTTCCACACAGTGTCCTAAATCTTGTATCTACACCGATACAACAACTACACCTAATTAATAATTCCACAATCATAAGTCAACACAATTATACATAGGATGTTTTTAAAATTTTAAAAACACTAAAAAATACACCAAAAACAACAACATGTAATCACAAACCATCAAATAAGATAACTACAGACTTCCCTCTAATATATATAGGAATTAGTCTGTTAGCCCACACATTTTTACCATACGAGTACTATTTACACAGCTACAGACTATCTCTTCTATATTTTTATAGGAAGTCTATAATTATTTCAACATAAGTATAACTCAAAAATTTATTAAATTCAAGGCATTTTTCACTTATCTGAATATATATTTTGCAATTTCTACATAATAATACAATATAAACTATAGAATCCGCACTGGTACCAGGCATTTTATTTCATAGGATAGGATATTGTTACATTAAATTTACGTTAATTAGGGCACTTTTGTCACAAAGTACTTTACAAAGGTTCTTCTGTTACTCTATTCTTTAATTAGATATAATCAAAGTGTGAGGTGATCCTATGTGGAATCAGAAGTCGCTAGAGTTACTGGACTTACTGTTAGAACAAGACGATTTTGTCACTTTAGCGTTTTTAGGTCAGCACGCAGGCATTAGCCCGCGCAGTGTGCGGTACTGGTTGGATCGGCTGGACGAAGGACTTATTTCATTTCACTTACCCCCTATCGAGCGCAAGCGGAGTCACGGCATTCGTTACTCGCTTACGCCTGATGAGCTTATCCGTTTACGTCGTCACATTACCGTATCCGAGCGCATTGCCTATGGCTTGTCGGCGGAGGAGCGCAGCGATGCGTTGCTCAGTCTCCTGTTGAGCAATCCGTCGTACGTGACGCTACAGTGGTTGGCCGAGCAGTTGGACGTGAGTCGCACCACGGTGGTGTCAGATATTCAGCGGTTGCGCCAGACACTGACTGACGCGGGCTTACGCATTCGCGGCAAGGCAAATCACGGCATTCGGCTGGTTGGCGAGGAACGAGCCCTACGGCGCTGTGCCCTCTCCCTCTTTCGCCGTTCTGTGTCACGCGACGGAGAAATAACGCCGCGCACCTTAACGGCGGTCACGACGGTGATCACGGATGCATTGCCGGCGGCCGGTGGTGCGCTGGCGTCTACCGATGTGAGCTTTATCGAAGAATGCGTGTCAGAAGCGGAAAAACAACTGGAAACATCGTTTTCCGACGAGTCGTTCTACTCGCTGACGACGCATATTGCCGTAGCACTACAGCGTATTGAACAAGGCAATGAAATTCATTTGCCCGATGCGGAGTTAGACAGTTATCGCACGACGCCGGAATTCTTAGCAGCATCGGCCATTGCCGGGCGCTTAGAGGAAAAGTATGGCTTCCCCATTCCGTACACGGAGATTGGGTATATGACTATCCACTTGCTGAGCGCTACGGTGCATCGCTTGAAACC
>ERZ650307.2535-NODE-2535-length-9919-cov-6.438463_pt1 | contig 9919 bp, 9 predicted proteins | sample MGYA00376243_ERZ650307 | MGnify/ENA primary metagenome ERZ650307 (study PRJEB26733, sample SAMN07839242) | wastewater metagenome | biome: urban; feature: artificial channel; material: waste water | place: USA: North Carolina | collected 2016-03-31 ... | reverse complement strand
TACGAGATAAACATCGGTGACTGGAGTTCAGACGTGTGCTCTTCCGATCTCCAGTGCGAGACCGGCCTTTTTCCGACAGAAGTTTTCACTCCCCGGCAGTTGGTAAACCGGGCTTTCCCTCCACCATCCCTCACCCCGAGCCAGCCCAGAAATCATTAACTGGTATACCTATTTTTGTATAGTGTTGAATTTTCTCGAATTACCCCTGAGGAGATATATAAATAGACACTTGATTTGCATCAATCGCCCACACCTGCCGACTGGGTAGCCTAGCCCCAGAATGATGTTTTATTACTCCAAACTTGAGGCAACTATGAGCAAAGTCAGACTGGTCGTTGTGGGCAACGGCATGGTGGGGCACCGCTTCATCGAAGAGTTGATCGAGCGGGCCGACCCGGGCCGCTACGAGATCACCGTCTTCGGTGCAGAACCCCGTCCCGCCTACGATCGCGTCCATCTCTCCTCCTACTTCTCCCATCACACCAGCGAAGATCTCTCCCTCGTCAAACCCGGTTTCTACGACAAGCACGGCATCCGCCTGCTGCTCGGCGAAGCGGTGAAAAAAATCGACAGGGCCAACCGCGAAGTGCACTCCAACAAGGGCACTGTGGTCGAGTACGACAAGCTGGTGCTGGCCACCGGCTCCTACCCCTGGGTGCCGCCCATCCAGGGCAGTCAGCACCACGAGTGCTTCGTCTATCGCACCATCGAGGATCTGAAAGCCATCCGCAGCGCCGCCAAGAGCGGCAAGAGCGGGGTGGTGATCGGGGGCGGTCTGCTTGGCCTCGAAGCCGCCGGTGCCCTCAAGGCGCTGGGTCTCGAGACCCACGTGGTGGAGTTTGCTCCTGTGCTGATGGCCGAGCAGCTCGACGGTCAGGGCGGCCAGCTGCTGCGCCGCAAGATTGAATCCATGGGCGTGCAGGTGCACACCAGCAAGAGCACCAGCGAGATCCTGATGCATGGCGGCGAGCAGGCGAAACACCGCCTCGCCTTTGCCGACGGCAGCCAGCTGGAAGTGGATGTGGTGGTCTTCTCCACCGGCATTCGCCCGCAAGATACCCTCGGCCGTTACGGTGATCTCGCCATCGCCGAGCGCGGCGGCATCGTCATCGACGATCACTGCCTCACCTCAGACCCCGACATCTATGCCATCGGCGAGTGCGCCGCCTGGCAGGGCCGCTTCTTCGGGCTGGTAGCGCCGGGCTACAAGATGGCCCAGATCACCGTCGACCATCTGCAGGGCGGCGACAGCCGCTTCGAAGGGGCGGACATGAGCGCCAAGCTCAAGCTGCTCGGCGTCTCCGTCGGCTCCATCGGCGATGCCCACGGCCGCACCCCGGGCAGCCACAGCTATGTGTTCCAGGACGATCAGGCCGGCGTCTACAAGAAGATAGTGGTGAGCGAAGACAACAGCCGATTGCTCGGCGCCGTGCTGGTGGGTGACGTGGAAGATTACGGCAACCTGCTGCAGATGATGCTCAACGCCCTGCCGCTGCCGAGCCACCCGGACACCCTGATCCTGCCCGCCTACGCCGGTGCCAAGCCGACCCTGGGGGTGGATGCCCTGCCGGAAAGCGCCCAGATCTGCTCCTGCTTCGACGTCTCCAAGGGCGACATCGCCAAGGCGGTGGCCGAGGGTCACACCACCCTGGCCGCCATCAAGCAGCACACCAAGGCCGGTACCGGCTGCGGCGGCTGCGTGCCGCTCATCAGCCAGGTGCTCAACGCCGAGCTGGTGAAGCAGGGCATCGAGGTCAACAACCACCTCTGCGCCCACTTCCCCCACTCCCGTCAGGAGCTGTTCCATCTGGTCAAGGTGGAGGGGATCAAGAGCTTCGACGAGCTGCTGGCCAAGCACGGTCACGGCCATGGCTGCGAGGTGTGCAAACCGACCGTCGGCTCCATCCTCGCCTCCTGCTGGAACGACTATGTACTGAGCCCGCTCAATACCCAGCTGCAGGACACCAACGACATCTTCCTCGGCAACATGCAAAAGGACGGCAGCTACTCCGTCATCCCGCGCATGGCCGGTGGCGAGGTGACCCCGGAAGGGCTGCTGGCGGTGGCCGAAGTGGCCCGCGACTACAAGCTCTACACCAAGATCACCGGCGCCCAGCGCATCGGCCTGTTCGGGGCCCAGAAGGATGATCTGCCCGCCATCTGGCGCAAGCTGCTGGCGGCCGGTTTCGAGACAGGTCAGGCCTACGCCAAGGCGCTGCGCATGGCCAAGACCTGCGTCGGCAGCACCTGGTGCCGCTTCGGCGTGCAGGACAGCGTCGGCCTCGGGGTCTTCCTCGAGAACCGCTACAAGGGCATTCGCACCCCCCACAAGATGAAGTTCGGCGTCTCCGGCTGTACCCGCGAATGTGCGGAAGCCCAGGGCAAGGACGTCGGCATCATCGCCACCGACGCGGGCTGGAACCTCTATGTGGGCGGCAACGGCGGCATGAAGCCGCGCCACGCCGATCTGCTGGCGTCTGACCTCGACCGCGAGACCCTCATCAAGCTGATCGACCGTTTCATGATGTTCTACGTCACCAGCGCCGACAAACTGCAGCGCACCTCGGTCTGGCTCGGCAACCTGGAAGGGGGCGTCGACTACCTGCGCGAGGTGATCGTCGACGACAAGCTGGGGCTGGCCGAGACGCTGGAGCGCGATATCCAGACCCTCATCGACAGCTACGAGTGCGAATGGTCGCGCACCCTCAATGAAGAGGAAGCGCTCAAGCGTTTCAGCCACTTCATCAACAGCGACAAGCGCGACCCGGACGTGCAGTTCGTCAGCGAACGCGACCAGCACAGACCCGCCACTCCGGCCGAGCGCATCCCTGTCTACCAGATCGAGGTGGAGACCAAATGATGAAACTTGCCTGCCAACTCAACGACATCCTGCCGGGCACCGGCGTCTGCGCACTCATTGAAGGTCGCCAGAGTATGCCTGTTTCGCTCGATGTGGAGATTCAATCATGAAATTCGCCTGCCAACTCAGCGACATCCTGCCGGGCACCGGTGTCTGCGCCCTCATTGAAGGTCGCCAGATCGCCCTGTTCCGCCCGAGCGCGGCCGCCGAGGTGTTCGCCATCGACAACCGGGATCCCTTCTTCGCCGCCAACGTGCTGTCGCGGGGCCTGATCTGCGAACACGACGGCGAGCTCTGGGTCGCCAGCCCGCTCAAGAAGCAGCGCTTTCGCCTGAGCGATGGCCACTGCTTCGACAACCCTGCGATGTCGGTGCAGAGCTACCCCGTTGAAGTACGCGACCAGCAGGTCTGGGTCGCCGTCTAACACCAGACCCCACCCCGGCCCTCCCCTTCACAGGTGAGGGAGCAAAAAGCCCCTCCCCCTTGACAAGGGGGAGGCAGGGAGGGGGTTAAAAAACAGTCAGGGCTGCCCGCGGGCGGCCCTCTTGAAGGAAACAAAGATGTATACCGAAACCATCAACAAGTGCGCCGCCAACGCGGCCCGCATCAACCGCTTCGAGCGCAGCGACAAGCTCGGCTTCTGGCTCAGCTCCGCCATGGCGGGGGCCTATGTGGGCCTCGGCATCATCCTCATCTTCACCCTCGGCAATCTGGTGGATCCCGCCATCCGGCCGCTGGTGATGGGGGCCACCTTCGGCATCGCCCTGACCCTGGTCATCATCGCCGGCTCCGAGCTGTTCACCGGCCACACCATGTTCCTCACCTTCGGGGTGAAGACGGGCAAGATCACCATGGCCGACCTGCTGCGCATCCTGCCGCAGACCTGGGCGGGCAACCTGCTCGGCTCCATCTTCGTCGCGCTGATCTACTCCTACGGCGGCAGCCTGCTGCCGGACGCGGGCAGCCTGGCCCACAAGGTGGCGCTGGCCAAGACCCAGGCACCGGCGCTGACCCTGTTCATGAAGGGCGTGCTGTGCAACTGGCTGGTCTGCCTCGCCATCTGGATGGCGCTGCGCACCGAGGGTGCCGCCAAGTTCATCGCCATCTGGTGGTGCCTGCTGGCCTTCATCGCCTCCGGCTACGAGCACTCGGTCGCCAACATGACCCTGTTCGCCCTCTCCTGGTTCGGTGCCCACTCCGAGGCCTACACCCTGGGCGGCATCGGCCACAACCTGCTGTGGGTGACCCTGGGCAACACCGTCTCCGGCGCCCTCTTCATGGGCCTCGGCTACTGGTATGCCACCCCCAAGGCTGAGCGCCCGGTCGCGGTGAGCGACGCCACCACCACCATCAGCCAGACCCAAACCGCCTGATCAGGAGGCCCCATGGACTACTTGCCCATCTTTTGCCGACTCGACAACAAACCCGTGCTGCTGGTCGGCGGCGGCGAGGTAGCGGAGCGCAAGGCGCGCCTGCTGCTGGATGCCGGTGCCCAGCTCACCGTGGTCGCGCCCGATCTCGACCCCGAGCTGGCGGAACTGGCTGCCAACGGCAGCATCGAGTGGCTGGCCGGTGAATTCGCGCCACAGCAACTGACGGGCAAGTGGCTGGTGGTGGCCGCCACCGATCGGCGCGAGGTGAACGCCCTGGTCTACCAGAGCGCCAATCAGGCGCGGATCTTTGCCAACGTGGTGGATGACCCGAAACGCTCCAGCTTCATCATGCCGTCGATCATCGATCGCTCGCCGCTGATGGTGGCCATCTCCTCCGGCGGCAAGGCGCCGGTGCTGGCTCGCTTGCTGCGGGAAAAACTGGAAGCCCTGCTGCCGCAACATCTGGGGGCCGTGGCGGCCTTCGCCGGCAGCCTGCGGGATCGGGTCAAGGCGCGCTTCGCCAGCATGGGCGAGCGGCGCCGCTTCTGGGAGCGGCTGCTCGGGGCGGATCGGCTAGGTCAGGCGCTGGCGCGGGGCGATAGCGCCTCTGCCCACCAGCTGGCCGACAGCCTGTTTGCCGATGAAAGCCAGACCGGTGGCGAAGTGGTGCTGGTCGGTGCCGGCCCCGGCGATCCGGGCCTGCTCACCCTGCACGCCCTGCGCCAGATGCAGCAGGCGGACGTGGTGGTCTATGACCGGCTGGTCTCCGACGAGGTGATGGCGCTGGTGCGCCGCGACGCCAAGCGTATCTTCGTCGGCAAGCAGGCGGGCAACCACTGCGTGCCGCAGGAGGGGATCAACCAGCTCTTGCTGGAGGAGGCGAAGAAGGGCCAGCGGGTGGTGCGGCTGAAGGGGGGTGACCCCTTCATCTTCGGCCGTGGTGGCGAGGAGCTGGAGACGCTGGTCGGCAGCGGCATCGGTTTTCAGGTGGTGCCGGGGATCACCGCGGCCAGCGGCTGCGCGGCCTACGCCGGTATTCCGCTGACCCACCGCGATCACGCCCAGAGCGTGCGCTTCGTCACCGCCCACGGCAAAGGGGGCGCCCGGGATCTCGACTGGCCGCTACTGGCCAAAGACAAACAGACCCTGGTGTTCTACATGGGGCTCTCCTCCTGCGCCACCATCCGCGAACAGCTGCTGACCCACGGCAAGGGGGGCGACACCCCGGTGGCGCTGATCGAGCGCGGCACCCAGCCAAGCCAGCGGGTCATTCGCGGCACCCTCGATGAGCTGCCCGCGCTGGCAGTGGGGGTCGAGAGCCCGGCCCTCATCATGGTGGGTTCGGTGGTGACCCTGGCGGACCAGCTTGCCTGGTTCGGGCAAGGATGCGCCGCAGACGCGGCCCTGGCCTCGGCCTGATCGCTGCATCCATTCCAACGCCACCCTCGGGTGGCGTTTCTTTTTCTGCATCTACTGTCATAACCTCTTGTTTTGAGTCTGGTATCCTATGGGGACTGTCCGCCGGATCACCGAATTCAGGAATTCTGCTTCATGTCCCTCCCCCCCAAGAACAGCGCCAAACAGCGTGAACACGACAGAGCCCGCATCCTCACGCTGCTGCTGGCCGATGACGCCCTCACCGAGAGCCTGCTCGACCCGCAAGGGGAGCAGGACGCAGCGCTTCGGGACCAGACCAGCGAGCTGACCCGGCTGGTCAACAGCCTGCCCGCCGCCGATATCGCCGATGCGCTGGAGTCCCTGCCGCCGGACGAGCGCCACGTGCTGTGGCAGCAAGTGGATGCAGACAAGCACGGCCAGATCCTGGTGGAAGCGTCGGAGACGGTGTGGGACAGCCTCATCAGCGGCATGAGCGACAAGGAGCTGCTGCACGCCCTGAGCACCCTCGACATCGACGACCAGATCTACCTGGGCCAGCACCTGCCCCGCAACCTGATGGGGCGGCTGCTCACCTCCATGGCGCCGGTGGACAGGGACAAGGTGCGGGAGGTGATCCGCTACGGCAAGCACACGGTCGGCGCCATGATGGACTTCGAGCTCATCACGGTGCGGCCCGACGTGACCCTGGCCACCGTCCAGCGCTATCTGCGCCTGCGCGGCCAGATCCCCGAGAACACCGACAAGCTGTTCGTCACCGATCGGCGCAACCGGCTGCAGGGGGAGCTGCCCCTCACCACAGTGCTGCTGCACAAGCCGGAGACCAGGGTGGAAGACGTGATGGAGAAGAACCCCGTCACCTTCGATCCGGAAGACAACGACGAGGCGGCGGCTCGCACCTTCGAGCGGGACGATCTCGTCTCCGCCGCCGTGGTGGATGGCAAGGGCAAGCTGATGGGACGGCTCACCGTCGCCGAGGTGGTGGACCTGGTCTATGAGGAGAGCGACACCGATCTGCGTCGCATGGGGGGGATCAGCGAGGAAGAAGACGTGTTCGCCCCTGTCGCCAAGGCGGTCAAGACCCGCTGGGCCTGGCTCGCCATCAACCTCTGCACCGCCTTCGTGGCCTCCCGGGTCATAGGCCTGTTCGAGCACAGCATCTCGCAGCTGGTGGCGCTGGCGGCCCTGATGCCCATAGTCGCAGGGATTGGCGGCAACACAGGCAACCAGACCATCACCATGATAGTGCGGGCCCTGGCGCTGCAGCACATCCAGCCGGGCAACGTCTCCTTCCTGCTGTGGCGGGAGCTGGGGGTGGCGCTGATCAACGGCCTGGTGTGGGGTGGCACCATGGGGGTCGCTACCTACTTCCTCTATCAGGATGCGGCCCTGGGCGCCGTGATGACGCTCGCCATGGTGCTGAACCTGCTGGTGGCGGCCCTGATGGGGGTCATCATTCCCATGACCATGAGTCGGCTGGGGCGGGATCCGGCGGTGGGGGCCAGCGTGATGATCACCGCCATCACCGACACCGGCGGCTTCTTCATCTTCCTGGGGCTGGCGACCCTGTTCCTGCTCTAGGGCCCGAGGCTGACCGTCTGCGGCTCCTGCCATGACGCGGGGCCGCTTTCGCGCAAAAACGGCATTTCCCGCCACTGGGCAAGGAATAGTCGTTGAAATGCCAACCCCACTCCTTATACTGGATCCACCTGTTTCCAGCGGTGGATCTGACACAATGGAATACAACACTTCAGAACTGTGCGACATCTATCAGGACATGGTGGATGTACTCGAACCCATGCTCTGCTCCTTCGGCGGCCGCGCCTCTTTCGGCGGCGTCATCACCACGGTCAAGTGCTTTGAATCGAACGGTCTTATCCGTGAACTGGTCAAGGAGAACGGCGTCGGTCGCGTGCTGTTGATCGACGGTGGCGGCTCCATGCGTCGTGCCCTGATCGATAGCGAGATCGCCACCACGGCGGCGGAAAACGAGTGGGAAGGGATCGTCTGCTACGGTTGCGTCCGTGAGGTCGATATCCTGGAAGATCTCGACATCGGTATTCAGGCCCTGGCGGCCATTCCGGTGAGCGCCGACAGCAAGGATATCGGGGAAACCGATCTGCCGGTCAACTTCGGCGGCGTCACCTTCCTGCCGGATGACCACCTCTATGCCGATACCACAGGGGTGATCCTCTCCCCCGATGCCCTCGACATCGAGTAAACAGCGCTGAGTGAAAATGGGAGCCCTGGCTCCCATTTTTTATGCCCGCTGATGGCGGAAAAGACGCAAAAAAAGAGGGCCAGTAAACTACTGGCCCCTTAACTGGAAGCAATGTGAGCAATGTCGTGCCTTCACAAGAAGTCCATCACGTTGGAACGAATGAAGTCTTTCCCGGAAAACAAGTTAACAATAATCATTCTCATTTAACTGTGCAAGCCTTATTTATAAAAAGTGCAAAAAAATGACCACCGCGCGGGTGGTCATTCTCGTCAGGCTTGTCGTGTGGCCGTTTGCAGACCGGCCAGGCCGGCCTCCCCCACCAGCTTGCGGCTGAGGTAGCGCAGCAGCACGCCGTAGAGCGGCACGAACAATCCCAGGCTTATCAGCAGCTTGAATACGTAATCCACGGTCGCGATCTCGACCCAGTGCTCGGCCATGAAGGGATCCGTGCTGCGCCAGAAGGCGATGCTGAAGAAGGCGATGGTATCCACCAGGTTGCCGAACAGGGTCGAGGCGGCCGGTGCCACCCACCAGGCCCTGAGCAGCCGCAGGCGGTTGAACACCACCACGTCCATGAACTGGCCCACCAGATAGGCCATAAAGCTGGCCAGGGCGATGCGCGCCACGAAGAGGTTGAACTCCGCCAGGTTGCCCATGCCCTGATAACTGCCTTCGAAGAAGAGCACAGAGAGCACATAGGAAACGGCCAGGGCCGGCAGCATCACGGTCTGGATGATCTTGCGGGCCAGTCCGGCGCCGAAGATCCGCACCGTCAGATCGGTGGCCAGGAAGATGAACGGGAAGCTGAAGGCACCCCAGGTGGTGTGGAAGCCAAAGATGGTGATCGGCAGCTGCACCAGGTAGTTGCTGCTGGCGATGATCAGGATGTGGAACAACGAGAGACGCACCAGCGCCGTCTGGTGCTGAGCAGGGGTCAGATTCATGTTGTGACCTTTTTGGTTAATGGGGTTAGGGAACCCATACCGCCACCATTGGCGATAATTGAGGGGCGAGATTATACGCCCCGACACGGATAGTTCAATCCTTATGCGATGAGGCGGCTGAGTGCTGATGGCCGAGCCAGAGCACCACCTCCCTGTCGTCCGGGTGTGTCGCCTCCAGCCAGCAGCCGCTGTGCTGCTCATACTCCAGCCGCAACCGGCTGCCTTCGAACTCCAGCAGCCAGCTGTGGCGATCCGCCCCCCACTCCCGCTCGATCGGGATAAGCTCCCACCCCTCGACCAGCTCCTCGGCCAGGGCCGGGAAGTTGTCCCAGCAGAGCCCGGGACAGGTCAGCAGCACTGCCGACTCGGCATCCACCTGCGTTACCCGCCAGTTCATCCTTCACTCCTCAACTGCTGCAAGAGAGCTCGCCACCGCAATACCACTGGGGAACCGGGGTCGCCAGATCCTCGTATTCCGGCTGCTCGTCATAGGGGCGCTGCAGGGCGGCAAACAGCCGCTCGAACGGCGCCATGTTCCCCGTCTCGGCGGCGTCTATCACCTGCTGGGCCAGGGCATTGCGCAGCACGTACTTGGGATTGACGGCGTCCATCCGCGCCTTGCGTGCCGCATCCTGGCTCCCTTCCCGGGCCAGCCGGGCCCGATAGGCGTCGAGCCATCCCTGCCAGGGGGCGGGATCCGGCAGCAGCGCCAGCAGGGAGGCGGGCCACTCCCCCTGAGACGTCAGCTCACCCAGACGGCGCAGGAAGAGGTGATAGTCCACCCGATGCGCCGCCAGCAACTGGAACAGCTGACGGAACAGGGCCGGGTCTTCATCCTCCCAGGTCTCCAGGCCAAGCCGGGCGCGCATCAGTTCGGAGTAGTGCAACATCAGCTGATGCTCGTACTGGGCCAGGGCCGCCGCCAGGGCGTCGCCGTCCACCTGATCCGCCAGCGCCTGGGCCAGCTTCTGCAGGTTCCAGTAACCCACCGCCGGCTGCTGATCCAGGGCGTAGCGCCCCCCCGGATCCGAGTGGTTGCAGACAAAGTCGGGCACATAGGCGTCGATGAAGCCGTAGGGGCCGTAATCCAGGGTCAGCCCGAGCAGGGACATGTTGTCTGTGTTCA
>ERZ650307.2528-NODE-2528-length-9933-cov-5.543734_pt1 | contig 9933 bp, 6 predicted proteins | sample MGYA00376243_ERZ650307 | MGnify/ENA primary metagenome ERZ650307 (study PRJEB26733, sample SAMN07839242) | wastewater metagenome | biome: urban; feature: artificial channel; material: waste water | place: USA: North Carolina | collected 2016-03-31 ... | reverse complement strand
GATGGCAAGCCAGGTGCTTACATGATTGTATTCTGCATCTGCAGCGTGGCTTACCTCGTAGGCTGGTGCATCATGAAGGCATTGGTGCCTAAGTACAAGCCAATCGTCGTTGAGTAGTTGATGATTGACGGTTGGTCGTCAACCGTTAAGATGAAATGAGTACTAGTTCAATTGAAATTTAATGATAGAAGCGCAACAGACTATTTGCCTGTTGCGCTTTTTCTTTGTTTTTATAGGGCATTGGGTATTTTTTGCCCCTAAAATACGCAAGAATAAATAAATTGGTTTAAAATATTTGTGCGTATAATTTTTTTTTGTAACTTTGCACAAAACTTAGTATATTACTTAAACTTAAAAAATAATGAAGAAAGCAGTTGTGGTTATAGCTTTACTCAGCCAGGCTCTGGGCTTGACTTATGCCGACGATCAGACCGGGACAAGGGGTATCGGACAGTATCCGGGACGCCCGTCTCAGTTTACGGCTCCTCAAATGGTGAAGGATGATACCTATAGGAACATTGCCTTGAACCGTATGGTATATACTTCCTCGAATGCCGATTTCAATCTTACAGGTCATCTGGTAACAGATGGTATCATCACCAGCAAGGCTCCTTCCTTCCTGAGTGTAAGAACGAATGAAGGCGAGTTGTCCAACCGTGACAAGGAGAAGATGATTGATGGCAACACGGTCACCAGTCAGTATATCAAGGGCGAGAAGGCTTTTGCTGAGTTCAATTGGGAAGCCATGAAGGTAAACCTCAGAAACCTGAAGTTTACAGGTGAATTGGCTTACTATCAGGACAAGGCTACTCAGGGGTATGTGATTCGTGTGATGGGGTCACACAATGGTACGAAATGGGAGGTGCTGGGAGAAGAGAAAGGCACCGGACTTCCTGGCGAGGCTACCAAACAGCAGGTAAGTTCCGACCCAAACAAGTTCCAGGATGTGGTGCGCCTGCCGCTCCGCAAGCTGAATGTTTCCATTCCTTTGAAGAAACCGGGCAACTACGAGCACGTACGCATCGAATTTACTATGCCGGGTGCAGCGTGGTGGCGCGTCAAACTCATCGATAATACCACTTCATGGCGTCCATCCATGCACTTCTCCAGTGTATGGAAGTCTGAATTGGCAAAGAATGCCCAGTGGCTCTATGTAGATCTGGGTACTGTGGCTGATTTCGATCAGGTGAATCTCTTCTGGGTCAACAAGGCTCGCCAGGGCAAGATTCAGGTTTCCAGTGATGCCAGAAACTGGAATGATATCGCTACCCTGGGTCAGCAGAAGCAGAAGGGCTTGACCGAGAAGGTGGCTTGCAAGGGGCATGGCAGATATGTGAGATTGCTGCTTACCCAGCCGGATGCTTCCGGTCGCTATGCCTTGTCTGAGATGCAGGTGATGGGTAAGGGTGGCTTGCGTGCCGAGGCAGCCAACACTTTGGCTTCTAAGAATGGCAAGCAGATGCTCAACCAGTGGCAGCTGCGCCGTGAGGGAAGTGATGCCTGGATTCAGGCTACCGTTCCTGGTACCGTGCTTACCAGCTATATGAATATCGGTGCGGTGCCTGATAACCGCTACGATGATAATATGCGACAGATTTCCGAGTCGTTCTTCAACTCTGATTTCTGGTATCGTACTACCATCAACCATCAGCCATCTGCCAACAAGAACCAGCATACCTATCTTAACTTCGATGGTATCAACTGGAAGGCGGATATCCTTCTGAATGGTGAGAAGATTGGCAGAATCGACGGTGCCTTTATCCGCTCTCGCATCGACGTGACCAAGAAGTTGAAGACGGGTGCCAACAAGCTCGAGGTGCATGTCATCAAGAATGCCCACTTCGGCGTGGTGAAGCAGAAAAATCTCCAGAATACCGACCTCAATGGTGGTGAGTTGGGTGCTGATAACCCAACCTTCCACGCATCTATCGGCTGGGACTGGATTACCAATACCCCAGGTCGTGAAATCGGTATCTGGAATGATGTCTATCTCACCCACGATAACGGTGTGAGCGTTTCCGATCCGCTGGTAACATCTACTTTGAATCTGCCGGATACATTGGCAACCATGACTCCATCTGTCTTCCTGAAGAATGCAGATGCCGTGGCTAAGACCGTGAAGCTTTCCGGTTTTATCGGTAAGATCCAGTTCGAGCAGGAAGTTAGCCTGCAGCCAAACGAGAAGCGTGAGGTGGCTTTCGCTCCAGCTGATTATCCTCAGCTCAAGAACCAGCGCATGAATCTCTGGTGGCCTAACGGCTATGGTTCACCTTATTTATATGATGCCGGTTTCAAGGTTTCAGACAAGGCTTCAGGCGAGGTAATCTCTGAGGTCAACTATAAGGCGGGTATCCGCCAGATGAGCTATGCCGACCTGGATACCCAGACCAAGATCTACATCAATGGCAAGCGATTGAATCCATTGGGTGGTAACTGGGGATTCTCTGAGACCAACCTCAACTACCGTGGACGTGAATACGATGCTGCCGTTCGCTACCATAAGGAGATGAACTACAATATGATTCGCGACTGGGTAGGTCAGATTGGTGATGAGGAACTGTATGAGGCATGCGATAAGTATGGTATCATGATCTGGCAGGACTTCTGGTTGGCTAACCCATGGGACGGACCGGATCCTGATGACGACAAGATGTTCCTCGAGAACTCTGCCGATTACATCTCCCGCATCCGCAGCCATGCTTGTATCGGTATCTATTGCGGTAGAAACGAGGGCTTCCCTCCTGCATCCATCGACAAGGTGCTGAGAGAGCAGGTCAAGGATATCCATCCACAGTTGGGCTATATTCCTAGCTCAGCCGACCTCGGTGTCAGCGGTCATGGTCCTTACCAGATGAAGTCACCATCTTTCTACTTCGCTAACCAGAGCCATAAGCTGCATTCAGAGCGTGGTATGCCGAATGTGCCTACCTTCGAGTCTCTGAGCAGAATGATGGAACCGGAGCATCTGTGGCCACAGAGCGATGCCTGGGGGCAGCATGATTATACATTGAAGGGCGCCCAGGGTGGTGAATCTTTCAACAACATCATGGAGAAGCGTTATGGCAAGCCTCAGAGTGCTGAGCAGTTTACCAAGTGGGCACAGTGGCTCAACTATGATGGCTACCGTGCGATGTACGAGTCTTCCCAGCAAGACCGTCTCGGTTTGCTCATCTGGATGAGTCATGCCTGCTGGCCAAGCATGGTATGGTGTACCTACGATTATTACTTCGAGCCAACTGCAGCATACTTTGGTGTGAAGAAGGCTTGTGAGCCATTGCATATCCAGTATAATCCGGTGAAGAAGGTTGCCGAGGTAGTTAACTTCGCCGGTGGTGCCAAGAATGGCTTGGTTGCCAAGGCTCAGGTCTTTGATATGTACGGAAAGTTGATCAAGGAGGAGAGCAAGGAAGTGAATGTGGCGGAAGACCAGACCCTCGATGCCGTTAGCGTAAGCGAACCGGATGAGGAGGTTTACTACATCAAGTTGACTCTGGAGCAGAACAACCAGGTGGTTTCAGACAACTTCTATGTAATGGGTAAGGAAGAGGATAATCTCCAGGCACTCTCTAAGTTGCCAAAGGCAGATGTTGCTGTCAGCGGCAAGCGTTTCGTTCAGCAGGGCGAAGAGTGGGTTGGCGAGGTAGAGATCCGCAATACCGGCAATGTACCTGCCCTCTTGGTTCGCCTGAACCTGAAGGGTGGTGATGGTGAGCAGATTCTCCCTGTTATCTACAGCGATAACTATTTCAGTCTGATGCCGAACGAGTGCAAGACTATCAAGGTATCTTATCGTGATGAGGATGGCAGAGGTCAGGCTCCATACGTAGAGATTACAGGTTTCAATAAGTAAAACTGAAAGTAAAATAAAAAAGCGCATCAGCGAGATTAACTTGCTGATGCGCTTTTTTATTTATTTGAGGAATCCCTGCTGCTTGAGGGCATCGAGGAATCCGATGCTCATGGCTTCGCAATCCTTCTTGGTATATCGGATATCGGTGAAAACCTGGGCTAAGGTTTCTACGTTGTTGATGCGTACAAACTCCTGGTTCTCTTCCAGTGCTTCCTTCTCGGCATAGAAGTCATCAATCTTTTCTGGGGTATAATCCTCGAAATGCTCGTTGTGGATGATGCTTCTCAATGGCAGACGGTCGCTCTGGGCAGGCTGTTCATCCGGCCATCCGATGGTAAGGGTAGCCACTGGCATTACCAGCTTCGGCAACTTCAGGGTGTCGATGATCATTTTCGGCATATACACCGTGGTGCCCAGGAAGCAGGTTCCCAGACCCGCCTCTTCTGCCAGATTGGTAAAGGTCTGCGTGAAGAGCAGGGCATCGGTAGCCGCATTCATAAACGAGAGGATGTTGTCGTATCCCGGGGTTCCCTTGCGGTTTTCTGCCCAGAGGGTGGTGCGGCGGTAGTCGGCGCAGATGGTGAGTACCACAGGAGCGCCTGTCACCATCGGCTGGTTGAAGTGGGCAGGAGCCAAAGCCTTCTTTCCCTCTTCGCTGCGGGTTACCACTACGCTGTAGAGCTGCAGGTTTCCCATGGTAGGAGTGCGCATCGCCTCTTCCAGCAATCTGTTCAAAAGTTCATCTGTTACCTCTCTGTCGGCATATTTGCGAATCGAGGTTCTTTTCTTGATTGATTCCATATCTTGTTTCTTTTTATAATTCTCTATCTTTTGCAAAGATAATGAAAGTTTCCCAAAAAGAACACGGTTCTTTTACATTTTTTGCTTCATAATGAGCTTTTCGTGCGTTTTTTGATGAAATATCTGCTCAAACGTTTCATATTTTAGAAATATTGTTTTAATTTTGCAGCTAATTATTAAACGTTTAATATGGAATATACTGAAAATATGACTTTCGAAGAGGCGAGCCACGCCTTGATGAAAGATTTGAAGACCCGATTGGCTGAGCTGCACGGGCATTTCGATGCTCAGAATGTCGATTGGCATAAGCTCCATCAGCCATTGGCGAAACTTGTTTCCGAAGAAACACAGAAATCAATCGGCAGCCCGGAAGTGGTTGAGGTTCGACCTAAGGAATTGGAGTGCGATGTGGTAAGATACCAGAACAATAAGGAGAAATGGGTGGCTTTGGTCGGATTGCTCAATGGTCATCCCTACGAGATATTCACCGGTTTGCAGGATGAGGATGAAGGCATCATGCTCCCCAAGTCTGTCACCAAGGGCAAGATCATCAAGACGGTGCTCCCGGAAGGACAGAAGCGATATGATTTCCAGTTTGTCAACAAGCGTGGCTACAAGATTACCGTCGAAGGATTGAGCGAGAAGTTCAATCCCGAGTATTGGAACTATGCCAAGCTCATATCCGGCGTTCTGCGCTATCGTATGCCGGTTGCCCACGTCATCAAGCTGGTCAATCAGCTTCAGCTCACCTCCGAAACCCTCAACACCTGGCGGGTGGGCGTGGAAAGAGCCTTGAAGAAGTACCTCTATGAAGAAAATGGAATAGATAACTTGGAAAACGGAATAGATTATAAGGAGACTGAAGATGAAATTGATGAGCAGTAAGATATACCTCAGGAATGTGCGTTTCCACGCTTTCCATGGCGTATTGCCGCAGGAGGGAATCGTTGGCAACGATTATCTTGTCAACCTGGTGCTGGATTATGACTTCTCTTCTGCCATGAAGACCGATGATCTTCAGGGAACCCTCAATTATGCCGAGGTCTATCAGAAGGTAAGAGAAGAAATGGCGGTGCCCAGCAAGCTCCTGGAGCATGTGGCAGGCAGAATCGCCCATAGGCTCTTTTCCGATTTCCCGGAAATCCAGAAACTCCAACTCTCTATCACCAAGGTGAATCCACCGATGGGTGCCGATAGCGACGGCGCAGGGGTAGAGGTTGTATTAACAAATGATAAAACTTATAGTTAGAATTAGGTTTTCTGATAATAAAGTAGTAATTTTGCAAAATCATCAGAAAGTATGTGTAAGAAAGTAACACTGATATGGGCTTTGATGTGCATGTTTGTAATGACATCGTTAGCTGCCAATAAGCGGTTCACGCTGGTCATCGACCCCGGTCATGGTGGTCATGATGCCGGAGCGCTCGGAGCCATATCCAAGGAAAAGAATATCAATCTTGCCGTTGCCTTGCGCTTCGGTAAGTATGTGGAGCAGAATCTCCCGGAGGTAAGAGTCATCTATACCCGCAAGACGGATGTCTTCATCCCGCTCAATGAGCGTGCGAATATCGCCAACCGTGCCAATGCCGATCTCTTTATCTCCGTGCATACCAATGCCTTGCCGGCAGGAAAGGTGGCTCGTGGCTTCGAGACCTATACCCTCGGTATGCACCGTGCCAAGGATAATCTCGATGTGGCGATGCGGGAAAACTCCGTCATCTCGATGGAGAAGGACTATCAGCAGAGATATCAGGGCTTCGATCCCCGCTCTTCTGAGAGCTATATCATCTTCGAGTTCATCCAGGGCAAGAACATGGAGCGCAGCGTAGAGCTGGCACGAATGATTCAGCGAGGTGTCTGCGATGGTGCCAACCGTCCCGACAAGGGCGTGCATCAGGCGGGATTCCTGGTCTTGAGAGAGACTTCCATGCCGGGCTGCCTCATTGAGTTGGGATTCATCACCACTCCTGATGAAGAGCGCCTGCTCAACAATGACAGCAGAGTGGATGATATCGCCCGTGGCATCTACGAGGCTTTCGCAAAATACAAGAATAAGTACGACAGATCGGTTTCCGTTCCTTATCGTGCCAAGGATTCCGAAGAAGTGAATATCCCGAAGATTGTTCCGGATCAGGAACCGGCACCTAAGACTCGTGTCGTAACGAGGGGAAAGCAGCCGAAGCGTGAAGAGGCAACGCCTGAACAGCCAAAGCGGGAGGTGAAGAAGCAGGAGCCGAAGAAGGATGTGAAGAAGCAGGAGCCGAAGAAGGAAGTGAAGAAGGCTGAGGTAGCTGATGCGCCGGTCTTCAAGCTTCAGATTTTCGTAGGTAGTAGAAACCTTCGCAAGGGCGATGCTCATTTCAAGGGCGAAACCGATTACGATAGTTTCCAGGAAGGCAATCTGGTGAAATACACCCTGGGTGCATCCACCAATTACAACGAGATCTATCGCCTGCGCAAGGAAAAGCTGGATAAGTTTCCGGAGGCTTTCATCATCGCCTTCAAGAACGGACAGAAATATGACGTGAACCAGGCTATCCGGGAGTTCAAGCAGAACCGCAATCGGTAGTTCATCCACTTCCCGGGCAACCGGTAGTGCCCTTTTTCGGGCAGCCTGTGATTCGCTCTATATAAATAGGTATAATAAAAAGAACAAAAATAGATAAATATGAAACTGACAAAGGAAATTAGGATAGCGTTGGTCGCTATTGTAGGTATCTTGGTGATGTATTTCGGAATCAACTTTCTGAAAGGCATCAACTTGTTCTCTACCAATAACACCTACTATATGACGTTTGATGACATCCAGGGGATGGGTGCTTCTACCCCTATCTATGCCGATGGCTACAAGGTGGGTACCGTGGATCAGCTGGATTTCGACTATTCAGGAAAGGGTCCCATCAAGGTCAAGGTGGATATCAATAAGGATCTGAGAATCCCTGCGGGTAGTACCGCAGAGATTTCTAAGGATATCATGGGCAATCTCCAGGTTAGTCTCCTGCTTGCCAACAATCCTCGCGAGCGTATCGAACCGGGCGGCATCATCCCTGGTATGGTGAATTCCGGTATGATGGGCAAGGCTGCTGAAATGATTCCGGTAGTCGAGAAGATGCTGCCTAAGCTGGATTCCATCCTCACCAGTGTGAATGCACTCCTGGCTGATCCTGCCCTGGCTGCTTCCCTCCACAATGTGGAGACCATCACCAGCAACCTCACCGTTTCCACCCGTGAGCTGAATACCCTGATGGCTGGATTGAACAAGCAGGTTCCGGGTATGATGAAGAAGGCGAATGGCGTTCTCGACAATACCAACCGACTCACCTCTAATCTGGCGAGCCTCGATGTGCAGGGCACACTCGACCGTGTGAATGCCACCCTCGATGGTGCACAGAAGTTCACCGAGCAGTTGAACAGCGGAAAGGGTAGCCTCGGTCTCCTCATGAACGATACCCGCCTCTATGAGAATCTGAACTCAACCATGTCGCATGCCGACTCTCTGGTCATCGATCTCAAGGCGCATCCAAAGCGCTATGTTCACTTCTCTGTTTTTGGAAGGAAAGACAAGTAGAGACTCGGATATGCCGTTTTAAAGGCTTCTTTGAGGAAAATGCCAAAATAAATTTTGTCTAAATAACAAAGGCAATGTTTCACGCCCCGGAATAGCTACAGAACTTGTTGTTTTTTAGCTATTTCGGGGTGTTTCAAAATTGTTTCACTGCCCCTAAAACGCAATTGTGGATAACTTTCTTAGTTGCTTGATTATGAGATAGTTATCTAGGTAGTCTTAAAATATTATAAATAGCCCGATTTGCTACTTTGGGCTTTTTTTTGTAATTTTGCAGTCGATTTGCATCAGATGGTGCAATCTGATGTAGTGTTAAGGTAAAAAATCAATTAAAATAAGTAGTAAATAGTGTCAATGTTAGCAAGTCCAAAAGCGCTTTGGGACAATAGTCTTTTGCTTATAAAGGATAATGTGTCAGAGCAGCAATATAATACATGGTTTCGACCGATAGTCTTTGAGTCGTACAAGCCTTCGACCAAGACTCTGTTGGTTCAAGTTCCAAGTCCATTTGTATATGAATACTTGGAACAGAACTATGTTGGCTTGTTGAGTAAGGTCCTTCATCGCAATTTCGGCGATGGCATCCGTCTCACTTATCGTGTGGTAACGGATAAGGAACACAGGTTGACCCAGGATGTGGAAGCTGATCCGGCTGATATTGATGAGGCTGAGCGCAAGAGATTGGCACAGCAGCCACAGACACAGGCTAACCCGGCAGAACCACAGCAGCTTGAAGACATTGACACCCAACTTGATCCGAAACTCACCTTCAATAATTATATGGAGGGTGACAGCAACAAGCTGCCACGTTCGGTGGGATTGTCTATCGCTGAGCATCCGAATACCACGCAGTTCAACCCGATGTTCATCTATGGTCCTTCTGGTAGCGGAAAGACTCACCTGGTGAATGCCATCGGTCTGAAAACCAAGCAGATGTATCCGCAGAAGCGTGTGCTCTATGTCAGTGCCCGCCTCTTCCAGACACAATATACCGATGCGGTGCTGCATAATGCGAGCAATGATTTCATCAATTTCTACCAGTCTATCGATGTGCTCATCGTGGATGATGTGCAGGATTGGGCAGGCAAGGCGAAGACCTTGAATACCTTCTTCCACATCTTCAATCACCTCTTCCGCAATGGAAAGCGTATCATTCTGGCGAGCGATCGACCTCCGGTAGAACTCAAGGATATGCCAGACCGACTCATCACCCGTTTCTCTTGTGGACTGGTGGCGGAGTTGGAGAAGCCGAATGTGGAACTCTGCGTCGATATCGTGAGCAACAAGGTGCGCAAGGATGGACTGAAGATTCCGAAGGATGTGGTTTCCTTCATCGCACAGACCTGCAACGGCAGTGTGCGTGATCTCCAGGGTGCCATCAATGGTTTGCTGGCTTACAGTATCGTATATAACAGCAGCATCGATATCCGACTGGCTGAGCGTGTCATCAAGCGTGCCGTCAAGGTTGAGGAGAGCAACAAGGTGCTCACCCTCGATGAAATCGTGGAGGCGGTCTGCAATCATTACAAGGTAACGGTGGCTGCAGTCAACAGCAAGAGCCGCAAGCGTGAGTACGTGGAGGCGCGTCAGGTGGCGATGTTCATGGCTCAGAAACTCATCAAGATGCCTGCTTCCAGAGTGGGCAAACTCATTGGTAATCGCGATCATAGAGATCGGAAGAGCACACGTCTGAACTCCAGTCACCGATGTTTATCTC
>ERZ650307.2525-NODE-2525-length-9942-cov-6.521897_pt1 | contig 9942 bp, 12 predicted proteins | sample MGYA00376243_ERZ650307 | MGnify/ENA primary metagenome ERZ650307 (study PRJEB26733, sample SAMN07839242) | wastewater metagenome | biome: urban; feature: artificial channel; material: waste water | place: USA: North Carolina | collected 2016-03-31 ... | reverse complement strand
GCCTACTACGATGATGAGCAGCTGGCCATGTGCGGACTGGAAGACTTTGCCCAGGTGCTCGGCTCCTGGCGCGCCTTTATCCGCAACGAGGATATGGGCTGAATACCCACATTTCGGGCGAGCATGCCCCTTGCAACCCAACAGGATTGACTATGTCCATTTACGATTTTGATGACGAACTGCCGGAAGACGAGCTGGATCAACCGAAGAAACCCGCCCAGCCCAAGAAGAAGGGCAAGCAGGTGCTGAACACCCAGGTCAACCTGAGCCCGCGCGATGCCAGCCGCCTGAACGGCATGCACGTCGAGGCCATCACCACCCTGGATGACGTCAGTCTGCCGAAGAACGTCATCTTCAAGGCCGGTCTCATCGCCCTGGGCGAGCTGGAAGCCAGCAAACGCGCCGACATCATCGCCCGGGTCATCGCCGAGTCCGGTCGCTGATACGGGAAGGCCATCGCCTCTCTCGGTGGCATCTTGCCGCCGTCCAAGCCGGAGCCCAGCTCCGGCTTTTCATTGCGCGTCTTCTGCCGGCCAGTCTCGGCCACCCCCTTGTCCTTGAACCAGACCATGGGGATCGTTAAGGTGCGCCCTTCATTCATACAAGGAGACTCGATGTTACCACTCCCCGATATCCTCATCTGGCTCGTCCTGGGGCTGGCCGTACTCTGCTGCCTCGCCCGCCGGACCAGGCCCGGCATGCTCCTGTTGGGACTTGCCCTGCTTACCGCCCTCTGGCTTGAGCGACTCGCGCCCCTCGCCGCTCTTGTCAGCCTCGCCGGTCTGCTGCTGGCCTGGCGCACTCCCACCCTGCCCCCACCCTGGCGCGGCGTCGCACTGACGCTGGTCCTGCTGTGGTCCCTCGCCCTGACGCTGCATCTGGTGCCCGGCTTTGACAATCTCAGGGTGCTCGACAAGGTACAGGCGGGCCCGGCCAGCGTGCCCTTCACCCTCTACCTCAATCTGGACAAGCCGCTCATTTTCTTCGCCCTGCTGCTGGCCATCCCCGGCCTGCTCGGCCCGGGTGGAACGATGCGCTGGCGGCCGCTGGCCCTGCTCATCCTACCGCTCGCGGCCCTGCTCATCACCGCCTGGCAACTGGGCGCCCTCAAACCCGAAGCGGGACTGCCCCACTGGTGGTGGCTGTTCGCGTTCAACAACCTGCTGTTCACCTGTGTGGCGGAAGAAGCGCTGTTCCGGGGATGCATCCAGCAAGGGGTGGCAAGCCGAAGCACGCCCTGGGCAGGTCTCCTGGTCGCCAGCCTGCTGTTCGGCGCAGCCCATCTTGCCGGTGGCCCGTTGCTGGTGTTGTTCGCCGCGCTGGCGGGGGCCTGCTATGGCCTGGCGTTCCAGCTGAGCGGGCGCCTCAGTGTCGCCATCCTGCTCCACTTCCTGTTCAACTTCGCCCACCTGGCCCTGTTCACCTACCCGCTGGCCAGCCGCTAACTTGTGTAGGCAGGTTCTCGCCGGATAAAAAAATGCCCCGAACCTGTGGGTTCGGGGCATTTTCATCGCATCCGGACAGCTAGTCGACGTAGAAGGTCTGCTGGAAGGTCAGCGTCTGCTGCTGCCCCTCCCCCATGATCTTCAGGGTGAACTGGTAGGTGTCCTCATTGCGATAGGGCAGCACTGCCAGGTAATAGATGGCATTCCCCTCTTTCACCTCCTGAAAATTCAGGGTGCGAAGGGTGCCGGTCAGATTGCGGGCTTCGCCGCTGATCCCCACCGCCTGTGCCACCCCCTGCTTGTTCTGCACCGCGATATTGACGATGCCGTTATAGCGGCTGCGCTCCAGGCCATAGGTCCTGGCTACCTCGGGGGTGAGGAAGCTGGAGTTGAACGCGCTGTAGTGCACTTTCCAGGGGCCCAGCTCCTGCATCTGCTCAGCCCGCAGCGGCAGCGTCATCAGGAGTGCCAGCAGGCAACTCATCCAGGCTGTTTTCATGATGTCATCCCTCTCGTATCAACCCTGATTATCGAGCAGAGCGGCAATCTCGGCGGGGATCTGCTTTGGCGCGTCGATGGCGACCGTCTTGTGCCGACCCAGCTCCCCCCGCAGGATGCGAACCTGCCCCTTGGCCACCTTGCACTGCTTGGCCAGGTACTTGATCAGGTGACTGTTGGCCTGACCATCCACCGGCGGCGCCGTGATGGCCACTTTCAACTCGTCCCCGTGCAAGCCGACGATCTGATCCCGGCTCGCCTTGGGCTGGATCATCAGATGCAGCACAAGCTCGTTCCCTTCCTGCAGGACGGCTGGCATCAGATCATCCACCACAGCTGACCGAACAGATCCCCCAACAGATAGTTTATGGCCTGCAGCGCGATGAAGGCGACCAGCACCGAGAGATCCAGGCCACCCAGCGCCGGCAGTATGCGGCGGATAGGTGCCAGGAAGGGTTCGGTCAGCTGATGCATCACGTATTCTATGGGATTGCGGCCCTGGCTGACCCAGCTCAGGATGGCGCGGATCAGCAGCACCCAGAAGATCATGGAGCCCGTCTTCTTCAGTATGGTGAGCACCGCAAACAGGCTGAGGGTCAGCCAGTCGGTCAGCAGCACGTTCATGCTCTTGAGCAGCGCCAGCTTGGCGAAGGCGATGATGAGTGCCAGCAGCACAGAGGCCATGTCCAGCCCGCCAAAACCCGGGATGACGCGGCGCAGGGGCACCACCAGCGGGTTGGTCAGCTTGACCACCATCTGGCTCATGGGGTTGTAGAAGTCGGCCCGCGCCCACTGCAGCCAGACCCGCAGCAGCACCACCATGAGGTAGAGATCAAAGACAGTGTTAATCAAAAAGTAAGCCGTGTTCATCCGGGCTCCTTGCTAAAAGGGATTCAGAAAAGGGTTTCCATTTCGCCGGCCCGGGTAACGGCCGCCTGCATGGCTCTTGCGGTCAGCGGCATCAGCCCCTGCTCCTGGAATGTCTTGACGGCCTCGGCCGTGGTCCCGCCCTTGCTGGTCACCTGCTCGCGCAGGGTCTGCAGCGACAGCTCGGGATTTTGTTCCACCATGGCGGCCGCCCCCAGGGCGGTTTGCTGCACCAGCAGGCGAGCCTGCTCCGGCGTAAAGCCCATGGCCTCGGCCTCCTCGGCAATCGCCTGCATGAACAGGAAGAAGTAGGCCGGGGCACTGCCCGCCGCCGCGATGACGCCGTTGATGCCGGCCTCCTCATCCACCCAGAGGGTCTTGCCCACGGATTGCATCATCTGTTCGGCCACCGCCCGATCGGCCTGCCCGATGGCGGGCGGTGCATAGAGCCCGGTCATCCCCAGCCCCAGCAAGGAGGGGGTGTTGGGCATGGTGCGAATGATGCGATCGTGACCACCCGCCATCTCCTGCAAGCGCGCGACGCGAATGCCGGCGGCGATGGAGATGAGCAACTTGCCATCCAGCGAGCCAAGCTCGGCCACCAGCGCCGTCAGCATGCCCGCCATCAGCTGGGGCTTGACCGCCAGCACGATCACCTCGGCCTCCCGGGCCGCCTCGGCGTTGTCCTGGGTGATACGGATGCCGAACTGGCTGGCCAGTTCGTCCAGCTTGGGGCGGCTGGGATTGGCGGCGATGATACGCTCTGCCGGGTAACCCGCCTGGATGAGGCCGGCAATGATACTGCGGCTCATGTTGCCTGCCCCGATGAAGGCGAGGGTTCTCTGCTGCATCAAACACTCCTGTTACTGACATCGCAGCGGATGCCGACCCAACCTGTGCGGGCTGACAGCATCACACGCGCCTGTTTACCTGAAAAAAAGCACGACCGGGGTGTTTCTCGCCCCGGCTCTTGCTCATGAATAGTCACGGGCCCCGAAGATGGCGGTCCCGACCCGCACCATGGTGCTGCCGTGGGCAATGGCCGGCTCGAGATCCTCGGTCATCCCCATCGAAAGGGTGTCGACGCTCGGGTATTGTTGCGCAAGCTCGGTGAACAGAGCCTGCATGCGCCGCATCTGCACAGCCAGAACCGCCTCGTCGCTGGTGTGCTCCGGGATGGCCATCAGGCCACGCAGCACCAGTCGCTCGCTCTGGGCAACCAGGGCGGCCAGCCGGAAAATCTCTTGCTCCGACGTACCGGATTTGCTGCTCTCTCCGCTAATATTGATTTGCAGACAGATATTTAGCGGCGCGAGCCCACTCGGTCTCTGGTTGTTGAGGCGTTCGATGAGCTTGTCGCGATCGACACTTTGAACCCAGTCGAACCGCTCCGCCACCAGCTTGGACTTGTTCGATTGCAGCGGGCCGATAAAGTGCCACTCTATGTCTGTACAGGCGTTCTGCTCGCGCAAGGCATCAATCTTGAGCGCGGCCTCCTGGGCGTAGGATTCGCCAAAGCGCCGCTGGCCGGCGGCATAGGCAGCCTGAATGTCCCCCAGCGGCTTGGTTTTACTGACAGCAAGCAACTGGATGTGATCTGGGCTGCGGCCAACACGCCGGGCAGCCTCTACAATACGTTCCTTTACCTGAAGCAGGTGCTGGGCAATCTGGCTCATATTTCGTTCGTGATCTTGTGATGGGAGAATAACAAATCTATGGATATCACAGAGTTATTGGCATTCAGTGTAAAGCATAAGGCCTCGGATCTACACCTCTCGGCCGGGGTCCCCCCGATGATCAGGGTTGATGGGGAGGTTCGCAAGATCAATTTGCCCGCCCTGGATCACCGGGAAGTCCATGCTCTCATTTACGACATCATGAATGACCACCAGCGCAAGGAGCTGGAGGAGAACTTCGAGGTGGACTTCTCCTTCGAAGTACCCGGCATGGCACGCTTTCGGGTCAACGCCTTCCAGCAGGCGCGCGGCTCGGGCGCCGTGTTTCGTACCATCCCGAGCACCGTTCTGACCCTGGACGATCTGGGGGCGCCGGAGATATTTCGCAAGATAGCGGAGTACCCTCGCGGCCTGGTGCTGGTGACTGGACCCACCGGCTCGGGCAAATCCACCACCCTGGCCGCCATGGTCGATTACATCAATGACAACTTCCACCACCACATCCTCACCATCGAGGATCCCATCGAATTCGTGCACGAGAACAAGCGCTGCCTGGTGAACCAGCGGGAAGTACACCGCGACACCAAGAGCTTCAGCAACGCCCTGCGCTCGGCCCTGCGGGAAGACCCGGATATCATCCTGGTAGGTGAAATGCGGGACCTCGAAACCATCCGCCTCGCCATGACCGCCGCCGAAACCGGTCACCTGGTATTTGGCACCCTGCACACCTCCTCGGCCGCCAAGACCATCGACCGTATCATCGACGTCTTCCCCGGCTCGGAGAAGGACATGGTGAGATCCATGCTCTCCGAGTCCCTGCGGGCTGTCATCTCCCAGACCCTGCTCAAGCGGATCGGCGGCGGCCGGGTGGCGGCCCACGAGATCATGCTGGGGATCCCGGCGGTGCGAAACCTCATCCGGGAAGACAAGGTGGCCCAGCTCTATTCCGTCATCCAGACCGGGATGACCCACGGCATGCAGACCATGGACCAGAGCCTCAAGCAGCTGGTCAACCGGGGGGTCGTCGCCTCCCTTGATGCCAAGGCCAAGGCTGTCGATCCCAATACCATTTAAGCTCGCACACCCAAGGAGTCGCCATGAACATGGATGTTCTGCTCGCCGCACTGGTTGAACAAAAGGGCTCGGATCTCTTCATCACGGTCGATGCCCCCCCGACCCTCAAGGTCAACGGGCGTCTGGTGTCGCTCGGACCGGCTCCCCTCGACAAGACGACGGCGCTGGCGTTGATCAGGGAGAGCCTGGACGAGACCCACTTCGAGCGCTTCCTGCACACCCGCGAGGCCAACTACGCCATCCAGCGAGGCTCGCTGGGGCGCTTTCGGGTCAGCGCCTTCTGGCAACAGGATATGCCGGGCATGGTGCTGCGCCGCATCGAGACCCGCATCCCCACCTTTGACGAGCTGGTGCTGCCTCCCATCCTGCAGGAGGTCGCCATGGCCAAACGCGGGCTGGTGCTCTTCGTCGGCGCCACTGGCGCCGGCAAGTCCACCACCCAGGCGGCCATGATCGGCTTTCGCAACCAGCACGGTGACGGCCACATCCTGACGGTGGAGGATCCGGTGGAGTTCGTCCATCAGCACGATCGCTGTCTGGTGACCCAGCGGGAGGTGGGGATCGACACCGCATCCTTCGATGTCGCCCTCAAAAACTCCCTGCGCCAGGCCCCGGATGTCATCCTCATCGGTGAAATCCGCTCCCAGGAGACCATGGAGTTCGCCATCCAGTTCGCCGAGACGGGGCACCTCTGCCTCGCCACCTTGCACGCCAACAATGCCAACCAGGCGCTGGATCGCATCCTGCATCTGGTCCCCCAGGAGAAGCACCGCCAGTTCCTGTTCGATCTCTCCTTCAACCTGCGCGCCATCGTCGCCCAGCAGCTGCTCCCCTCCGCTCATGGGCAGCGCCGGGTCGCCGCCTTCGAGATCCTGCTCAACACCCCGCTCGTCACCGACATCATCCGCAAGGGAGAGATGCACAGACTCAAGGAGGTGATGACCAAATCCGGCGAGCTCGGCATGCAGACCTTCGATCAGGCGCTGTTCGCCCTGTTCTGCGCCGGCCAAATTGGCTACAGTGAGGCCCTTGCCCATGCCGACTCCGCCAACGACCTGCGACTGCTGATCAAGCTGTCGGGTCGCGAGCAGCTGGGTGCAGGCACACTCGACAACGTGACCCTGGATGAATGAGGGGCGTGCGTCACCGCTAGTAAAGGACAGTTATGCTGATTGTGGTTTCCCCGGCCAAGACGCTGGATTACGAGTCGCCGCTGGTGACCTCCCGTTTCACCCTGCCCGAGCTGCTGGATCACTCCGCCCTACTGATCCATCGGGCCAGGCAACTGGCCCCGGATCAGATCGCCAGCCTGATGAAGATCAGCGACAAACTGGCGGGACTCAACGCCGCCCGCTTTGCCGAATGGCAGCCGGATTTCACCCCTAACAATGCCCGCCAGGCCCTGCTGGCCTTCAAGGGTGATGTCTACACCGGCCTCGCCGTGGAGGATTTCAGCGAGGCGGATCTCGACTTTGCCCAGGCGCACCTGCGCATGCTGTCCGGCCTCTACGGGGTGTTGCGACCGCTGGATCTGATGATGCCCTACCGGCTGGAGATGGGGATCCGCCTCGACAACGAGCGCGGCAAGGATCTCTATCAGTTCTGGGGTGACATCATCACCGAGCACCTGAACAAGGTGCTGGCTGCACAGGGCAGCGAGGTGCTGATCAATCTGGCGTCTGACGAATACTTCAAGTCGGTTCGCCCGGGCGCCCTGAAGGGCCGCATAGTGACTCCGGTGTTCAAGGACGAGAAGAACGGCCAGTTCAAGATCATCAGCTTCTACGCCAAGAAGGCCCGCGGCATGATGGCACGCCATATCATCAAGCATCGGCTCACCCGGGTGGAACAGCTGACCGGTTTCAATGCCGACGGCTACTACTTTGTACCGGAAGAGTCCGACGCCAATACCCTGATGTTCAAGCGCGCTGAAAATTAATTACACATTCAAGGGAACCAAGTCGGAGATCCTCGGGTCTGACTCTGTGAATCCTCTGTTGTAAGCACTTTTTGTTGGCCGACGTCCTTGCGTCGGCTTTTTTCTGCGCCTCTCTCAGGCCACTCCCCAGGCAGCAGACAGCAAAACGGCCATCCTGGGATGGCCGTTTCAACTGTGCTCGGGGGCATTACTTCTTTTTCTTCTTTGCCGACTTCTTGGCATCCTTCGGCTTTTTCTTCTTCACCGGCACCCGCGCCTCCTTGTGCCTGGGGCGCAGCTCATCGATCACCCGGCGCTTGAGGCGCTCCTCGGTGTAGCGTTCGATCTTGGCGACCATGGCCATGTCGTGAGCTTCCACCAGGCTGATGGCGCAGCCACGGTTGCCGGCACGACCGGTACGACCGATGCGGTGCACATAGACATCCGCGCCGTAGGGCATGTCGTAGTTGATGACATGGCTGACGTTCGGCAGGTCGATGCCGCGGGCGGCCACGTCGGTGGCGATGAGGAAGGGCACCTCCCCTTCGTGGAACTTGCGGATAGACTCGATGCGCTTGGCCTGCTCCATCTCGCCACGGATCCAGGCGCAGGGCACGCCTGCCGCCTGCAACTGGCCGGAAAGCTCCGCCAGTCGCTCACGGGTCTTGACGAAGATGATGGCCTTCTGGGTTTCCGGGTTTTTCAGGATGTGCACCAGCAGAGCCAGCTTGTGGGCGGCATCATCGGCCAGGTGGATCCACTGGGTGATGGGGCGGCGCTCGCTGCGGGGCGGCTCGGCGTGCAGCTCAACCGGGTCTTTGAGGATCTCGCTCGCAAACTTCTCGAGGCCGGCCCCTTCCAGGGTGGCGGAGAAGAGCATGGTGTGCTTGCGGTAGCGCGCCTCTTCCACGATGCGGTTCACGTCCTTGATGAAGCCCATGTCCAGCATGCGGTCCGCTTCATCCAGCACCAGCACCTCGATGTCGTGGCTCTCGAACTCCTCTTTCTCGATGTACTCGAGCAGACGGCCCGGGGTGGCCACCACGATGTCGGTGGTCTTGGTCAGGGCAGGCAGCTGCTCTTCATGGCTGACGCCACCGATGATGGTCTCGATACTGAGATGGGTATGTACCGCCAGCGCCCTGGCATGGGCACTGACCTGCAGTGCCAGCTCGCGGGTCGGGGTGAGGATCAGCATGCGGCACGGGCCCGGCTTGCGGCGCGGGAAGTCCAGCAGGTGCTGCATCGCGGGCAGCAGGAAGGCGGCGGTCTTGCCGGTTCCGGTCGGCGCAGAAGCCAGAATATCGCGGCCGTCCAGGGCTGGCTCCAGCACCATCTGCTGGATGGTGGTGGGGCGGGTGAATCCCATCTCGGCCAAGGCCCGACTGAGGGCTGGATTCAGGTCGAAATCATCAAAGGACTGGCTCATGGCAATACTCGGTCATTAAGGAAGCGGCAGATTATAGGCGATTATGCCGCCGGCTCCTATGGTGACTGTGGCTTAGCCGCTATAATCGCCGGCCATTTTCCGCGGGCAGGCACAGGAGGAGGGCCGAATGGGGCGCAACAACGGTTTCACGTTCAAGCAATTTCACATCGATCACGACCGCTGCGCCATGAAGGTCGGTACGGACGGCATTCTGCTGGGAGCCTGGGCGCCGGTCGACAGCGCCCGCCGGGTGCTGGACATCGGCACCGGCAGCGGCCTCATCGCCCTGATGCTGGCCCAGCGCAGCACGAACGACTGCCGGATCGACGGGGTGGAGCTGGATAAGGATGCAGCGGAGCAGGCCAGGGATAACGTGGCGGCCTCCCCCTGGGCCACCCGGGTCAACATCATAGAGAGCGCCATTCAGGATTATCAGGCTGCTCCTTACGATCTCATCGTCTCCAACCCTCCCTATTTCGTGGCAGGTCAGGTATTTAGCGATCCGGCCAGGGCGCTAGCCCGTCACACTGGCGCGCTCGATCCCCATGCGCTGCTGGCGGCAAGCCGTCGTCTGCTGAGTCAGGATGGACGGCTGGCGCTGGTGCTGCCCACCGCCATGGCAGATGAAATTTTATGCATCTCGGCAGATTATGATCTGTACAGCCTTTGTTATACAGCTGTTATCACCAGGGAGGGGAAAGAGGCAAATCGCGTTTTATTGCTACTTGGCAGAGGATTAAGCAGGTGTGAGCAGGGTGAAATTGTGATCCATTCTACTGCCGGAGGCTATTCCGACAGATACATCCAACTAACCCACCCCTTCTATTTGAAGATGTAAATTTCGCCTTGAACTATTTTTTCACATCATTATGCTGACTATCAAACGAGCGCCCGCTCAAGACCAGCTCAAACCACTGGTGGCGATGAAAAAAGCAGCGGGGCTCCTTTTTTTTACCCCTGAACAACGCCGGTCACTGACCAATAAAAAACTATAACAAGCAATAGTTTACAAGACAGACGAGGTTGAACTTGACG
>ERZ650307.2524-NODE-2524-length-9943-cov-4.675263_pt1 | contig 9943 bp, 9 predicted proteins | sample MGYA00376243_ERZ650307 | MGnify/ENA primary metagenome ERZ650307 (study PRJEB26733, sample SAMN07839242) | wastewater metagenome | biome: urban; feature: artificial channel; material: waste water | place: USA: North Carolina | collected 2016-03-31 ... | reverse complement strand
CATGAAAGGATCTTCTCTGTTTCGGCGTCGCGCGAAAACTGTCACTACGGTCAGCATCATGTTGCTGCCTGATCACCTTCTGTTGGCGATTGCGGGTCATTCCACTGAGTTAGTGCGTCAGCCTATTCCTTTGGGCGAATCCTGGACTCACGTGTTGGCGGAGTTATTCCGCACCAAAAAATTACTCCGCAGTAAAGTTCGTGTCGTGCTGGATAGCAGCCAATATCAGCAACTGTCGATAGAGCGCCCTGATGTGCCAGCAGAAGAACTGGCCGGCGCTTTACCGTGGGCGATCAAAGACTTCACCAGCGAACCGGTGACGCAACTTGCCGTTGATTATTATGATAGCGTAACCAATCCACAGGCCCGCCCACGATTGCAGGTTGTTTGTACCCCAAAAAGCCGTGTTCAAGAGTGGCAGAAAGCCCTGCAACCAGTGGCAGAGTTGGAATCGGTGGTCATTGATGAATTGGCGCTGACCGCTTTATTTGGCGAAAAAACAAAAGTAGAAGTGTTACTGTATCAATTAGCCGAGCGTGATTTATTACTGCTGGCTGTTTATAAGGGGCAGCTTTGTTTCAGCCGCGTGTTGCGTGGCTTTATGCCGTTAGTTCAACTTCCATCGGCGCAATGGCCTACCTCCTTACTTGACAACCTGACGCTGGAGATGCAGCGTTCTTTTGATTATCTGGTCAGCCAATTAAAACTGCCAGAAGTAGCCAGTATCAATGTCGCTATCGACACACTCGATTCTGCCGACCTGCTATTGCAGACACTCAATCGCTATTTTGGTGTGCCGACACAGTTGATGACCATCGCCGCTCAAGGATCCAGCATGGAATTTCTGCCGGTCTATGGTGCCTTGCTGGAGAGTCAGCCAGGATGAAAAAACGCATCAATCTGTATTTACCGGAATTGCATCCTGAACGTCAGTATTTGACTTTATCGCAAATAGCGCTGGCGTGGGGTTGTGTACTTGCCTTGTTATTGCTGACCGGCGGTGTTGTGCAGATCCTGCTGCAACAAAGTGTGCATCAGCAGCAAGCCTTACAACAGCAAATGAATGCCTTAGATGCGCAGACCCAAGCCTTGAATGCGCAATTACAGCAACGTCATCCAGATGGCGCTTTAGCGCGGGAGCTGCAATTGCGACGGGAAGAAATCGTAAGCAAACAGCAGTTGCAAACTCATCTTACACAGATCGGCACGTTACAAAATGAGGGCTTCTCTGCCTGGTTATATGATCTGGCACAAGCGCATGCACCGGGTATTGCTCTGCAGTCGTTTGCGATTGAAAACGATCAATTACGTTTGCAGGGGGAGGCCGCCAGTAATGATGCTGTACCGGCCTGGTTGAGTCATTTTGGCGAGCATCCAAAATTACGCAATCGCACCTTTTCGACTTTACAAGTGCAACGCCAGAAATCGGGGGTGTTGCAGTTTCAGTTAGCTAGTAAAGAGAACGCAACCTCGGCAGCAACGGGGACGGCACCATGATAAAAACCACATGGCAACGCTGGTCAGCACAATCTATAACATTAACTATGCGGGAACGATGCCTGCTCTTGCTGGCGGGCTGTGTGCTGCTGGGTTTACCGCTGTATTCCTGGTGGCTGGAACCGGTGATGCTCGAATGGCAGCAGACCCAACAGCAGATCCGTGAACAGACCATGCAACAGCAGCAAACCACCGCGGCCTTGGAAGTACTGAAAGCCCGCCTATTGCAAGACCCGGATCTGGCGGTGCGAACCGAGCTGCAAGCGGTGAATAACCAATTGTTGCAACTGGATATGGCTTTGGAAAAACAGACTGCCGTGCTAATCCCTGCGGCTCGGATGGCGCAGACCTTACAACAAATGCTGGTACGCTCCGGAAAATTACAATTACAGTCGCTCACTTCCCTTAAACCGACACCGTTGTTACCGGAAAAATCGGCGGTTAACTATTACCGGCATGGTGTGAGGCTGGTGCTGCAGGGGCGTTATGCCGATATTTATGCCTATCTGCAGGCACTGGAAGCCCTGCCACAGCATTTTTACTGGCAGTCCTTGCATTATCAGGTGGATAAACACCCGCAGGGCACCGTGGAAGTGATCTTGTATACCCTAGGTGACAGTAAGGAGTTTATCCGTGGTTGAGTTATGCTCACGGTTTAAGCGGCAACATTGTGTTTTACTGTTCAGTTTATGGTTTATTGTAGGGGCCAGTGTTACGAGCAGTGCCGATGTATTGCCTGATCCGACACAACCCTTGCTCGCTGCCACGTCTGGTGCCGGGCAAACGACAGCGGCAGACAGCCAGTTGCCGGTGTTACAAAGTATTATCTATAGCAAACAGCAACGTAAAGCCGTGCTGAACGGCCGTGCCTGTCGTGAAGGTGCACTGGTCGGGCGTTATCGTGTACGGGCGATCTATGCTGATCGCGTTGTAGTGGAAGCCGATGGTGTTCGGCACACACTGCGCTTGTTTTCTCATAAAGTCAGGTATGAATAACGGATGCTGAAATTAACATCGTTGACACTGGCGCTGCTGTTGGCCGGATGCGTGAACTATAACCATCCAGAGCCGAAAGAGGCGAAGCAAACGCTACGTCAGGCGCAACAGGAACAAACGGCCCTGCAAGTTCCGGATGAGGTGCAGGCTGAGCTGGCGCCATCGGCTTTTCCAACGACCGCCGCGGTGCCTGTCGTGAATGAACGGCGTTTTCGTGTCTCCGCAAAAGAGGTTCCGGCCCCAGAATTTTTCGCCTCTTTGATGCAGGATGATCGTTACAGCTTGGCAGTGCATCCGGGGGTCAGCGGGCTGATCACGCTGGATTTGCGGGAAGTGACCTTGCCGGAAGTGCTGCAAACCGTAGCTGATATGTATGGCTTTGATGTCCGTCGGGTCGGGAATATCTATCACATCTATCCGGCGGAACTGAAAACTGAAACCTTCAGTGTTAATTATCTGATGATGACCCGGCAGGGGCTATCACGTACCGCTGTCAACACCGGGGCGATTACCCAATCGGATAATAATAATTCGACCTCAACCGGTTCAGGCAGCAGCAATACTAGCAGTTCCGGCAATAGCTCGACGACAAACGGCACACAAATCGACACCGATACTCGTTCTGATTTATGGGGGGAGTTGCAAAAAGCACTGGTGGGATTAATTGGCAGTGGGGAAGGCCGGGTGGTAGTGACCAATCCACAAGCCGGGCTGGTGACGATCAAAGCTATGCCAAGTGAACTCAAAGCAGTGCGGGAATTCTTGCAAACCTCTGAACAACATTTGAAACGTCAGGTGATTCTGGAAACCAAAATTCTGGAAGTAAAACTGAACGAAGGTTATGAGCAGGGTGTGCAGTGGGATAAGTTTAATATCTGGAATGGTAAGGCACTGATGACCGCATCATCACAAGTCACTATGCCCACGACCAGTAATACTATCGCCACGGCATTAGGTGGTGGTGCCAGCTTTACCTTGTCGGAAGGGAACTTCAATACGGTGGTGAATCTGTTGAAGACGCAAGGCGATGTGAATACTTTATCCAGCCCGCGTGTTACGGCGACCAATAATCAGAAAGCGGTGATCAAAGTTGGTAATGATGAATATTTTGTCACCGGAATTTCATCAACCACTCAGTCGAGCACTACCGGCTCATCCACCACGCCAGATATCGAACTGACGCCGTTCTTTTCCGGCATCGCGTTGGATGTCACCCCGCAAATTGATGATGACAACAACGTGTTACTGCACGTGCACCCATCAGTCATTGATATCACCGAACAGGAAAAGAAAATAGATTTGACCGGGCTCAACGGTAGCTCCACTGCGACCAGTAGTACGGTCACCTTGCCGATGGCATTCAGTAATATTCGTGAATCCGATACCGTGGTGCAGGCAAAATCGGGTGATATCATTGTCATTGGTGGACTAATGCGAACCAATAAAGAACAACAGGTAAGCAAGGTACCTTGGCTAGGTGATATTCCGGGTCTGGGCGAGCTGTTTACCAATAAAAAAGATGTCACCAGCAAAACAGAATTGGTGATCATGCTGAAACCCCAAGTGGTAAATGCCGATACTTGGCAGCAACAGTTACAACGTTCCGAGCAATTGCTGGAAAAATGGTATCCAACCCAGAGGTGATCCGTGTATCAGACGCACTTTGGTTTGACTGAAGCGCCCTTCGGCCTGACGCCGAACACCGGTTTTTATTACGGTCTGCCGCCGCATGAAGAGGCGCTGCAAGTATTACGCGTGGCCTTAACCAGTGGCGAAGGTTTTATCAAAGTCACTGGTGAAGTGGGTACGGGTAAAACACTATTACTGCGTAAATTTCTTAATGAATTGCCAGAAAATTACCAGGCGGCTTATCTGCCCAACCCTTGTCTGGAGGCCGATGAGTTGCCACAAGCACTGGCCACAGAGCTAGGATTGGATATCGTTGGCAGTAATTTAAGCTTGACCGATGAGATCCACCATCGCTTGGTTGAATTACGCCAGCAAGGTAAGCAAGTGGTGCTGTTACTGGATGAAGCACAAGCGTTATCCGATTCCGCGCTGGAAGCGATCCGTCTGTTTGGGAATCTGGAAACCGAGTCCAGCAAACTGCTGCAAGTGATTTTATTTGGTCAACCTGAATTGGATCAGCGCTTGGCGCAAGCTCATTTACGTCAATTACGCCAGCGCATCTCGTTTTCTTATCGTTTACGCCCGCTATTACCAGCAGAAACCAGTGCTTATCTGGCCTACCGATTGCAGGTTTCCGGCTATCGGGGCATGCCGATGTTTAGTGGATTAACCGCCCGTCTGTTATGGCAATCCAGCCGTGGAATTCCCCGTTTGATCAATATATTAGCGCATAAATGCCTGATGCAGGCGTATGGTCGGCATCAGGCTCGGATCAGCTGGCGAGATGTATTACGCGCTGCTCAGGATACGGAAGATGCGTCGCCGCCGGTAGCCTGGCTGGGTTGGGGAGCGGTGCTGATTTTAGCTGGTGTCGTGTTAGCAGGCATAGGGAGCCGGTTAGTATGAGTCTGATTAACCGCATGCTGAAAGATCTGGATGCGCAGCCGGCCAAAGCAGATGTGGCGCCGATCTATCGTCCTGCTGCGCGCCGGTTACCGGGATGGTATTGGTGGATTTTATTATTATTGCCACTGGCATTATGGTTGTGGTGGCAGCCGCTACAACAATGGCTACATCCCGTCGTCACGCCGGTCATTGCCAGGCAACCGCACGTTGAACCGACACCACCTGCGGTGGTCGTTGCTGCCGCTGCAACGCCGAATACCGTCTCCGCTGCGGTGGCTACAGTAACACCAGAGCCGGCGGTTACTTTGTCAAAAACTGTCGCTCAGGCGATGCCTGAAAACACTAAATCGGTTGCTCAGCCAGCTTTGAGTCAAAATTTAGCAGCAGAGCATTCCCGCACAACCGCGAATACGGAGACCGAGCTGGTAACAGCCGATGACAATCAGGCTCTGACCACAGAAGAGACCGCTCAAACAGTCGCAATGGACGAACCGGAAACTACAACAGAGCCGGAACCGCTAGGTGAAATGTATGTGGAAGAGCAAAAACTATCTGCCGGTGAAATTGCAGCACTCGAGCGACGTAAATACCAGCAGGCGCTAGCACGCCGCGATAACGTCGGTGCACAACAGGCGTTGTTGCAGGTATTGGCGAATGATCCGCTGGATATCAGCAGTCGCAAGCAGCTGGCGGCATTATATTACGGCGAGAATCAGTTAAATTCGGCGCGGGATGTATTACAGCAGGGCATCATACTCATGCCTACCAACGCCGATTTACGTCTTCTGGCAGCCAGAGTGGCGCAGGCTATGGGTGATAAACAGGCAGCATTACAAGTGCTACAGGCTATTACGCCATCGGCTGTCAATAATCTCGATTTTTATGCGATGCGCGCTGCACTGGCGCAACAATTGGGACAGGCGGCAGAAGCAGGATACAGCTATCAGGCATTGACGCGGGCCCAGCCGATAGTTGGGCGTTGGTGGCTGGGGCTGGCGATCAGCCAGGAACAACGCAGCCTGATGAGTGATGCCAAGCAAGCCTATCGTCGAGCCTTGCAGGATAACCAGCTCAGTGCGGCCTCCCGCCGGTTTGCGCAACAACGTATTCAACATCTGGAGCCGTGATATGACGCAACCTCGTTTACGTATGCGGCTTGGCGACCTATTAGTAGCGGAACGCATTATCAGTGCGGAACAGTTAGATCTGGCTTTACAGCAGCAAAAACAGCATGGTCGGAAGTTGGGTGCCACCCTGATTGAGTTGGATTTCATCGGTGAAGAACAACTGTTGATGTTTTTGGCGCAGCAGCTGGATATTCCTTTTTTCGATCTGACGAAATTGACTATTCAGCCGCAGGCAGTGCAGTTGATCCCGGAAGCCTACGCGCGCCGTTATCGGGCGTTAGCGGTGCATATGACCGCTGATTTAGTGACAGTCGCATTGTCGGATCCAGCCGATTTGGCAGCGTTAGATGCGTTGGCGCAACGGATACAACCACGGCAGATTAAACTGGCGGTGGCACGCGAAAGTCAGTTGCTGGAGTTTTTCGATAAACTCTACCGGCGTACCCGCGAAATCGAAACCTTTGCTGAACAGTTGCATAACGAATTTGAATCTTCGGCACTCGATTTTGGCCCAGTGGATGCGATCACCAATGAAAGTGATGCCACGGTTGTAAAATTGCTGCGTTCCTTGTTTGAAGACGCGGTACAGATGCGTGCATCTGATATTCATATTGAACCCGATGAAAAAGTGCTGCGTATCCGCCAGCGTATCGATGGCACATTGCAGGAAAACGTACTGAACGAAACACGTATCGCGCAGGCGTTAGTCCTGCGCCTTAAACTCGTTGCCGGGTTGGATATTTCCGAAAAACGTATGCCACAAGATGGCCGTTTTAATATCAAAGTGCGAGGGCATGATATTGACGTGCGTATGTCGACCATGCCGGTACAACACGGTGAATCGGTCGTTATGCGTCTGTTGGATCAATCCGCCGGGTTACTGACACTAGAACAAACCGGCATGCCACCGGATATCCTGACTAGTTTTCGCCGCCAGTTACAACGTCCGCACGGTATGATCTTGGTTACTGGTCCTACGGGCAGTGGTAAAACCACTACTCTGTATGGTGCGTTGTCAGAGCTGAATTTACCCGGCAGTAAAATCATTACCGTGGAAGACCCGGTGGAATACCGCTTACCCCGTGTTAATCAGGTACAAGTTAATCCTAAAATTGGGCTGACTTTTTCTGCGGTGCTACGTGCCACCTTACGGCAAGATCCCGATATCCTGCTGGTGGGGGAGATGCGTGATGATGAAACCGTCGAGATTGGCCTGCGCGGTGCCCTAACCGGCCATTTAGTGTTAAGTACGCTGCATACCAACGATGCCATTACCAGTGCTTTACGTTTGATCGACATGAAAGCGCCCGGTTATCTGGTGGCCAGCGGCTTACGCGCGATCGTCGCACAACGCTTAGTGCGGCGAGTTTGTCATAAATGTTCACAGCCTTATCAACCTGACGATGGCGAGCACAGCTGGCTGGAGCACTTATCTGGTGTGAACACCCGATCCATGCAATTTAAAAAGGGGTCCGGTTGTCACAACTGTAACTTCACCGGTTATCAGGGGCGGATCGGTGTGTATGAGTTATTGGAACTTGATCTGCCGATGATGGACGCACTGCGGAGCAATGACGCCGAAAGTTTTGCCCGTACCGCGCGGGAAAGTAAACACTACCGGCCGTTAGTGAATGTCGCGCTCGATTACGCCGGTCAGGGGATCACCTCATTAGATGAAGTATTACGCCTTGCTGAAGTGGTGATCTAAGCATGCCGCATTACCACTTTAAAGGGCGTGATAATCAGGGCAATGCTGTCAGTGGTGAGCTGGATGGTGTCAACGAAATGGCCGCAGCTGAACAACTGATGCGGCGCGGCATCATGCCAACCGCGCTGACTGAACAGAAAGCAAAATCAGCCGGTATCACGCTGAATTGGTCGTTGTCTTTCGCCAAACGCATCACGCTGGAAGAACTGGTGATGTTCACGCGTCAGATGTATGCGCTGACGAAGGCCGGCATTCCTATTCTGCGTGCTATTCACGGTTTGGAAGAAAATACACGGGGTGATGCATTACGTCGTGCTTTAGCCACCTTAAAAGAAGATTTAGGCAACGGTAAACCGATATCGGTATCCATGCAGGCTCACCCAGATGTGTTCAGTAGCCTGTTTGTCGCTATCATTCACGTTGGCGAAAACACCGGTAAGCTGGAAGAGGCTTTTTTACAGCTCACGCGCTATTTTGAGCTGGAGATGGAAACCCGCAAACGCATCAAAACAGCATTGCGCTATCCGGGTTTTGTACTGATCGCGTTAGCGATCGCCATGACTGTGCTTAACATCTTTGTTATTCCGACCTTTGCCAATATCTTTGCCCGCTTTGGCGCCGAATTACCGTGGGCAACCAAAGTATTACTGGCGACATCGCATTTTTTTGTCAGCTATTGGCCAGCTTTGCTCGTCGGAACCGGATTGACTGTGTTTACTGTGCGCCGCTGGTTAAAAACAGCAACCGGCATGATGTTCTGGCATCGTCACCAGCTGCGTTTACCCATCGTTGGTTCGATATTGAAACGGGCGTTAATGGCACGCTTTTGCCGTAGCTTTGCAATGATGTTGCGTTCCGGCATTCCAATCAATCAGGCGCTGAGTATGGTGGCCGATGCGGTCGATAATGTGTATATCGGTCAGCATGTTCGCGAAATGCGCACGGGAGTCGAGCGCGGCGAAAGCCTATTGCGTATTACGACCAATAGCCAATTATTCACCGGATTGGTGATCCAGATGATTGCGGTAGGTGAAGAAACCGGGATGGTCGATCAGATGATCCAAGAAGCAGCGGAATATTATGAACGGGAAGTGGACTACGATTTAAAAACACTGACCGCAAAAATTGAACCGATCTTGATCGTAATCGTTGCCATTATGGTGCTGATCCTGGCGTTGGGTATCTTCACTCCGATGTGGGACATGATGCGCGTATTTAAAGGAAAATAAATGACTCTTTCGGACAATGCTGAATCGCAAATGTTGGCCTTGTTCCGAATGCTGGTTGTTATGGTGGTTATCGGCGTGTTGGCCGCCAGCGTGCTTTATTTTGCCAGGCAACGTCAGCAAGATGCAGCGGAGGTCGCATTGAAACTTCGTGCACAGCTATGGCATGAGCGGCTACCGCTGCTTCAGCAACAATGGCGGATGCAACACAAACCATCGAACTGGACAGTAGACGGTTACCCGTTGCAAATGCAGCCATCCGGCTGGCCGCTGGTCACTAAACAAGAAGATTGTCTGATTTTATGGAAAATTCTTCTGGCAGAAGAACCGAAGCCATTGCTGCAGCAGATTGTTCAGTTAGCGCATGGTTGTCGTTATAAAACCGAAACGGCGATGCTGGATTATGACTTTCAACGGGAAGTTGTACAGTTTTCTGCGATCGGGAATTAATTTTGCACATGCTTACTTGTGTAATGATTTACGCATAAGATACAGTCAATTAACATGATATTAAGCCTGCATTATCTCCGCTGGCAAAATGAAATAACCAACAACTTTATAGATAGGAAAAAGTATGAAACGTAGTGCAGGCTTTACGCTGATTGAGCTGATTATTGTCATTGTTATTCTGGGTATTCTGGCGGTGACTGCGGCACCGAAGTTTATTAATTTGCAAGGTGATGCTCGTACATCCACCGTGAATGGATTAAAAGGTGCTGTACAGGCTGCATCATCAATGGCCTATTCAAAAGCCATTATTGCCGGTCAGGATAAGTTGGCTTCTGGTACTGCAACAATTAACGGTACATCGGTTGCGTTGGTTTACGGTTATCCGGCCGCGACAGCCAGCGAGA
>ERZ650307.2520-NODE-2520-length-9950-cov-3.943406_pt1 | contig 9950 bp, 7 predicted proteins | sample MGYA00376243_ERZ650307 | MGnify/ENA primary metagenome ERZ650307 (study PRJEB26733, sample SAMN07839242) | wastewater metagenome | biome: urban; feature: artificial channel; material: waste water | place: USA: North Carolina | collected 2016-03-31 ... | reverse complement strand
AATATCTGTACGGGCAACGATTTTTTGACCGATAGCCGCTTGGATAGGCACTTCGAATTGTTGACGTGGAATGATTTTCTTAAGTTTATCAACGATAAGTTTTCCACGCTCGTAGGCAAATTCCTTGTGAACGATGAAGCTAAGGGCATCGACCTTGTCACCATTAAGGAGAATATCCATTTTCACCAATTGTGAACGGCGGTATTCTGACAATTCATAGTCAAAGCTTGCATAACCACGTGTAGATGATTTCAATTTATCAAAGAAATCCATGACCACTTCTGCCATTGGAATTTCAAAGGTAATAGAGACCTGATTACCGAGGAATTTCATATCTTTTTGCACACCACGGCGCTCAATACATAGCGTCATGACATTGCCCAGATATTCCTGTGGCACAAGAATATGACATTCTGCAATCGGCTCACGTAAGTCTTCAACTGTTGAACCATCTGGCATTTTCGATGGGCTATCGATATAAATAATGTCGCCTTTCTTGGTCAATGCTTCATAAATTACAGTTGGCGCAGAACTAATCAGGTCAAGATCATATTCACGTTCCAAACGTTCCTGCACAATTTCCATATGCAGCATCCCCAAGAAGCCGCAACGGAAACCAAAACCTAAAGCATCAGAGCTTTCTGGTTCAAAGAATAAAGCTGAATCATTAATCTGGAGTTTTTGCAGAGCCTCACGGAATGGCTCGAAATCACTGGCATCAATTGGGAAAAGCCCAGCATACACCTGTGGCTTCACTTTCTTAAAGCCTGGAAGTATTGCAACATCAGGTGTGGCTGCAAGCGTGATGGTATCACCCACTGGCGCACCAAAAATATCCTTGATCCCCGCAATCACAAAGCCAACTTCACCCGCTTCGAGAATGTCAGTTTCGGTATGTTTTGGATTAAACACACCTACTGATGTGACAGGATGAGTTTGACCTGTCGATTTAACCAGCATCTTGTCGCCCTTGCGGATACGACCCTGTTTAATGCGGACAAGCGAGACAACACCCAAATAGTTATCAAACCATGAGTCAATGATCAACGCCTGCAACGGCGCATCACGGTCACCTTCTGGTGCTGGAATCACATCGACCAGACGCTCTAAAACACCCTCAACCCCTAAACCTGTTTTTGCGGAACAGGTTGGCGCATCGGTTGCCTCAATCCCGATAATTTCTTCAATCTCATGGATGACACGCTCAGGTTCAGCCTGAGGCAGGTCAATCTTGTTCAGGATAGGCAATACTTCAAGTCCCTGCTCAATGGCGGTATAACAGTTTGCAACAGATTGAGCCTCAACTCCCTGTGCCGCATCCACGACTAGCAATGCACCTTCACATGCAGCCAAGGAACGTGACACTTCATAAGAAAAGTCAACGTGCCCTGGCGTATCAATAAAGTTGAGTTGATATTCCTGACCATTCGGATGCGTATAGTACAACGTGACCGACGCAGCCTTAATGGTAATCCCACGTTCACGCTCAAGCTCCATGGAGTCTAGCACCTGAGCCTGCATCTCACGATCCTGTAAGCCGCCACACATTTGAATGAAACGGTCAGCCAGTGTTGACTTACCGTGATCAATGTGAGCAATGATCGAGAAATTTCGTATATTTTTGATATCTACGGATTTTTTAGCTTGCGCCATGGGTTACCTTGAGAAAATAGAACGCCCGATACTTAAAAGAAGCAATGAGCCAAAGCGGTTTAACAAAATTGTTGCCGATTATAACAGAACAGCTTTTCAAAGTATCCAAAATAATGAGTTTCATTTAAAGGCTTCATGGTTCACGCAACACCTTCATTCATTCCATAGCAGCATAGGAAATTGAAAAATCCATCGGATTCAAATCAGCTGGAATGGGTTGGTAGGCATGGGTAAAACTTGGTGACATGCGTTTGGGACGACCTGTGGCAATTTCAATACAGGCCCATTTAGTGTTACCAACGAACAGGATACTTTGATCCTTGGGACGGTAAAATGCATACTGGCGAAAAGAATATAATGCATTAATATCATTAAGCCACGTCCTTAAGATGACTTCCTCCCCCTCAAATGCAGCCTTACGATATTGCACATGGTGTTCAACCGCGACCATCGCATGCTTGAGTTCTAGATATTGTGCCAGCCCCAAACCCAATGCTTCGATATGCGCCTCAGCAACATCTTGCATCCACTGGATATACATCACATTGTTGACATGCCCAAGTACATCAATATGTGCTGGCTGAACCTGTATTTTTAAATCAAAAATGGTACTCATTGGTCTGATATTTCATTCGTCAAAGTTTCGTTGCATACACTAGTCTAAACCCATCGTCATTACAAAATAAAAACCACCCCAATGAGGAGTGGTTTTAAAAATCAAGATGAATTACTGAAGACGCAAACCAACAATTGCACGTTGCCCCTGACGGATAATCACAATACGGGCCACACTATTTTTTGGCAATGCTGCAATTGCCTTAGCAAATGCCTGACTATTGGCAACAGGTGTGCTGTTGACTTGTACAATCACATCCCCCGCAACCAGATTCGACAATGAAGCCAAACCACCACGTTTCACCTCACGGACCAAAGCACCACCATTAACATTTAAACGGCTTTGTTCAGCTTCCGTCAAGTCACGGATATTCATACCCAAGCCATTGGTTGGATTATTTTTATCCTCAGCCGCAGGTGTATCATCTGGCGCCACACTTAAAGTCGCAGAAATTGTACGGATCTTGTCATCTCTCAGAACTTCCAGTTGGATGGTCTGGTTTGGTGCAATACGGTTTAAGCGATAAATCAGGTCGCTGGTACGGCTAATGCTATTGCCATCCAGTTTTAAAATGACATCACCTGGTTTTAGGCCTGCTTTTTCAGCAGGAGATTTTGGCGAAACCTGATTAATCAATGAACCTTCTGGTTTTGGCAGTTTATAGGCATCGGCCAAGTTGCGGTCAATATCCTGCAACATCACCCCCAAATAAGAACGCGTTACCTTACCACTGGTTTTCAGCTGCTGCACAACATCCATCGCCACATCAATTGGGATAGAGAAAGACAAGCCCATATAACCACCCGTACCACTAAAGATACGCGAGTTTACACCCACTACCTCACCACGCTGGTTAAACAATGGGCCACCAGAGTTGCCTGGGTTTAAGGCTGCATCGGTCTGAATAAATGGAACTGACGTTTCACCACTCATATTACGTGACTTTGCGCTGACGATACCTGCCGATGCTGAGTAATCAAAGCCAAAAGGAGAACCTATCGCCAACACAGGTTCACCCACTTTTAGCTGATTTGAATCACCAATTTTCAGTTCAGGGAAACTCGCGCCATTCACTTTTAGCAAGGCAATATCAGTGCGCTCATCACTTCCAACCAAGGTTGCATCAAGCTCACGGCGGTCATTTAAGGTAATGGTAATACGTGAAGCATCATCAATAACATGACGATTGGTGAGTAGATAGCCATCCTTACTGATAAAGAACGCACTGCCGTAAGCGGTTTTTTCCTGTGGCCCCTGCTGTTGGGGAATAATCACCTGATTACCAAAAAAACGGCGTAAAATTTCGGGAACCTGTTGCTGCAACAACTCTTCCTGAGTCATTTTCTTCACAACATTCACACTCACCACAGCAGGGCTAACCTGCTCAACGAGACTTGAAAAATCTACTGGCGATGCAGCATTGACTTGAGCAGCTGCCACCGTAAATACCGCAGCATACATTCCTTGTTGTAAATAGCGACTTTTCATGAAGCAAGAACCTACATACTGATGATCAAATAAAATTCAAGATTATGTTTTTATCATAACCCCAGCATTCTTTTCGTAAAAATATGTTTATATTTTCAAGGTATACAACGAAATAGAATGGCAGAATGTGAATAAATTGTGGAGTTACACCTCAATCTTCACTCTCAGCCATGTTTTACCATGGGAAGCCTTAAAAAAAGATTAAAATAGGGTTCCAAATCGTAATTGACTTATATTTATATAGATCTGCTAAATTATGGCAAGCAATTAAAATAAACTTATTCGCTAAAATTTCATTCAATTCCAGGCAGATTGGCACTTGCCTTTTTCATTAAAAAGCGTTGTCATTAGCGAACGTTTGAAAATGAAGCAGATCGTCATGCCTGATTTAGAAACAATTCACCATTTTGATGTGATTATTGTAGGCAGTGGTGGTGCGGGCCTAAGCCTCGCACTCTCTTTACCAAGTCATTACAACATTGCAATTTTGGCAAAAGCTGAGCTCACAGAAGCCAGTACTTTTTATGCTCAAGGTGGTGTTGCTGCGGTACTGGACGAGACTGATTCCATTCAACAACACATTAGTGACACGATGATTGCAGGCGCACATTTATGTGAAATGGATGCAGTCAAACATACCGTTGAGGGTGGTAAACCCTCTGTTGACTTCCTGCTGAAACAAGGTGTGCAGTTCACACTGGATGATGATGAACAACTGCACCTGACCCGTGAAGGGGGGCACTCACAACGCCGTATCATCCATTCAGCGGATGCAACAGGCAAAGCAATTTCAACCACATTGGTTGAACGCGCCAAAGAACGCGACAACATCACCATTTTTGAAAATTACATTGCAATTGACCTGATCACCTTGCATAAACTTGGCCACCAGAACCAGCCTAACCGTGCAATTGGCTTATATGCCCTGGATGAAAGTGCTGAACAGGTTCATACGTTTCTGGCCCCTTTCACCGCTTTGGCTTGTGGCGGTGCAATGAAAGCCTATCTATATACCTCAAACCCTGACATCGCAACGGGTGATGGTATTGCAATGGCCTATCGTGCGGGTTGCCGTGTTGCCAATATGGAATTCAACCAGTTCCACCCAACCTGCTTATATCATCCCAAAGCACGTTCGTTCCTGATTACTGAAGCAATGCGTGGTGAAGGGGCTTATCTGCGTTTACCTGATGGTGAACGTTTTATGCTGCGTTTTGATGAACGTGCCGAACTTGCACCCCGTGATATTGTGGCCCGTGCCATTGACTACGAGATCAAGCGGTTGGGTATCCGCCATGTATGGCTGGACATTACCCATAAATCACCAGAATTTATTACCGAACACTTCCCTACACTCTATGCACGCCTGCTAGAGCTTGGTATTGACATTACCAAGGACATGATTCCTGTTGTACCTGCTGCCCACTATACCTGTGGTGGTGTGATGGTAGATTCCAGCAGTCAGACCGATTTGACAGGTTTGTATGCCATTGGTGAAACCTCCTACACAGGTCTACACGGTGCAAACCGTATGGCGAGCAACTCCTTACTGGAGTGCTTTGTGTATGGCATGAGCGCGGCGGAAGATATTGAACAGAAATTTGATGCTGGCTTTAAATTCCCTGAGGTTCCTGCGTGGGATGAATCACAGGTCACCGATGCGGATGAAGATGTGGTGATTCTACAAAACTGGGATGAATTGCGTTCAACCATGTGGAACTATGTTGGAATTGTACGGACCACCAAACGTTTGCAACGTGCTTTACATCGTATAGAAATGCTGAAACGTGAAATTAATGAGTATTATCAGGACTATCGTGTCAGCAAGAACCTGATTGAATTGCGTAACCTTGTTTTGGTTTCTGAAATGATCGTTCGCTGTGCCATGCAACGTAAGGAATCTCGTGGTTTGCATTACACACTGGATTATCCTGAACTGTCCAATGAAATCCGCAAAACGGTGTTAACACCACCAAATTTTGCGGTGGAACAGCCATTGGTGAATGAGTAATTATATTTATTCGATGTAAAACAGCTTCTAAGCAAGCTGTTTTACATAATTTAGGGCGTCTTCAAACACAAGCTCAGCATTCTGTGTGGCATCCAGTCGCTTAATCCGTTCAGGTTCAGCCTGCCACAAGCTTTCATATCCCGCCCTCACCTTGGTAAAGAAGCTCAGCTTTTCCTGCTCAAAACGATCCAGTGCCCCACGCTCTCTGGCACGGGTCATACCCAGTTCAATCGGCGCATCCAGCCAGAAAGTAATATTCGGCATATGGGAAACGAAAGTCTGGTTAAGTAGCTGCAATTTTTTCTGACTTAAACCACGCCCAGCACATTGATAGGCAAAACTGGCATCGGTAAAACGGTCACTTAACACAATCTTGCCAGCCTCCAAAGCTGGAACAATCACCTGCTGTAAATGCTGCGCACGTGCCGCATAAATCAATAACAGTTCAGTATCATGGCTCATCTGCTCATCATGATTCACTGCCAGTAACAAGGAACGGATTTGTTCTGCCAATGGTGTTCCCCCTGGTTCGCGGGTGAGCACCACCTGTTTACCCTGCTGTTCAAAATACTGGTGAATTTTGCGAATCAGCGTGGTTTTGCCCACACCTTCCGTTCCTTCAAAACTAATAAACATCATTCACCCTGATTTTTCTTTGAACGTAACACAGTTAAATATTCTTGAACTGCACGATTATGATCTTCTAAAGAAGCTGTAAATTTATGCCCACCATTACCTGTAGCAACAAAGTAAATATTTTTAGCATCGTCTGGATGCATTGCTGCTTCAATCGCTTTTTTACTTGGCAATGCAATCGGAGTTGGCGGCAAACCATTGATCGTGTATGTATTATAAGGCGTTGCTGTCCGTAAATCATTGCGAGTGATATTACCTTTATAATTATCCCCCATACCATAAATTACGGTTGGATCAGTTTGTAGACGCATACCGATTTTTAAACGACGTACAAATACACCTGAAACTTGTTCTAGTTCACTGTCTAAACTGGTTTCTTTTTCAATAATCGAAGCCATAATTAGAGCTTGATATTTATCATTATAGGGTAAGTTCTGTGCTTTTTTTGCCCAAGCTTCATCTAATGATTTCATTTGGCGACGATATAAATCAGTTAAGATTTTTTTATCAGTTTCGCCTTTGGCAAAGAAATAAGTATCTGGTGCAAATAAACCCTCAGGGTGTGAATAAGGAATATCTAAAGCTTTTAATAATTGGTCTTGTGGTAGATCTAAAATAGTCTTGCTAACATTCGGATCTTTCTTTAAATTCTGTAGCAATTGTTTAAAAGTTGTCCCTTCAATCACCAAAATACGATTCATTTGTGCATTTTCAGCATCAGATAGCATATCAAGTACTTGACGAACACTCATGCCTTTATTGACTTCATACACGCCAGCTTTCAAGCTATCATGAATCATAAACTTTTGATAAATCTTTAAAATAATAGGGAAATTAACTTTGTTTTCTTTGGCTAGATGATCAATAAATTTTGAGTAAGTGTCTCCCGAAGAAATGACCAGAACCTGCTTTTTCCCTTCGACTGGATAGTTCTTAAATAAACTTGCCCAAAGCACACCAAGTACGAGCAAAAGAAAGACGATGATTACAATCAATAAGGCTTTGATAGAAAACTTAGACTTCGGTTGAGCTTTTGGCTTTTTCTTTGTTTTGGCTTGGGTTGTTGGTGGCTTTGGCATATTAATCAATCTGGCTAAGTTTCAATGTTTCAAATAAATCAAGGTAGGGTTGCTGCTCAAAAGCCCGACCATTAAATCGAATAACTGCTTTCATCGGATGTAAAGCGTTGCAGAAAAATAGACTTTGAATACGTTCAATATCATTAATCTCTACACAACCTTGCTCACATTCAATATTCTGTTGCTTCATACGAGATAGAATCTTGGCTCGCATGACGCCGTGAACGCCATTATAACGAAGTTCTGGTGTAATCCATCGGTCATTTATACGAATAAAACAATTACTGCTCACCCCTTCTACAATATAACCTTGTACATCAGTTACCAATGCTTCAAGCCACCCCTGATGGTCAGCTTCCTGCTTTAATAATACTTGTTCTAAACGGTTTAATGTTTTTAAACCCACTAAATGCGGCATATTCAAACCTAGAGCATGATTGAGTACTCCACTCTCAATCCACTCTGGTTGAAAAACTTGCATGACTTTAGGGTAATACCAAACATAAACATCAGCAGCATGTAAAGGTAAGCTATATCCTCGATCTCCCTCGCCTCGACTAATCACAATTTTTAAAGTGCCATTCAAGGTAAAATGCTGTTGTTGTAGTTGTGCTAAGGTTCTATCTACGACCGATAAATCCACATCAAGACTTAATCTTTGGCAAGCCAATGCCAAACGAGCAAAGTGTAATTGTTTTAGTTCAAACGTATCTTGAAAAATTCGCGCAGTGGTAAAGCAACCATCTCCATAATGAAAGGCTCGATCTAACAACGGAATCGAATCAATCAATTGTCCATTTTTATAACACTGCATGATCAAAAATTCAGTCTCAAATACATCGTCATCATACCCTGAAACTTAAGTTTGGCAAAAGCATGTACACAATCCATGACTCATTCATCATGATCTAGAATCCAATCGTTTATTAACAACTCGAATTAGCACGGACTCTCTAAATATATTCAGGCTTAATCTACCGAAACTCATTTTTAAATAAACATTCAATATGAATCAAATTCAACATTTTGTTTTATAGCTATATACAAAACAATTATCAGAAATTCAGCATAAGTTATCTCTTTTTTATATTTCTTTTTTACTCATATCAAATTCGATTTTAATTATTTTTTTTGCAAAAAAACTGGCGCTATGCTGCATCCATATTCCAAACAATGATTGAAGGTCTGCTGATAACAGATCGATTTAAGGGGTTTTTATGCGTTTTTCTCAAGTTAAAGTCGGTGTTATTGCCGCATTACTTTCAGTTTCTTCATTTGCGGCACAAGAGTTTTTAAATGTGTCTTATGACCCAACTCGTGAGCTATATACAGATTTTAATAAGCAATTCGGTACATTCTGGAAGCAGCGTACAGGACAAGATATTGAATTTAAGCAATCTCATGGTGGTTCAGGTAAACAAGCGCGTGCCGTTATTGATGGTCTAAATGCTGATGTCGTAACACTAGCACTTGCTGCGGATATTGATGAAATCGCTGAAAATGCAAAATTACTTCCAGCTGATTGGCAGAAGAAACTACCAAATAACTCCACGCCTTACACCTCAACGATTGTTTTCCTTGTGCGTAAAGGCAACCCAAAACAAATTAAAGATTGGGGTGATCTGGTTAAACCAGGTGTAGAAATTATTACACCAAATCCAAAAACATCAGGTGGCGCACGTTGGAACTATTTAGGTGCTTGGGCATGGGCAAAACACCAAAAAGGTGGTAACGATGCCAAGGCACAAGAATTTGTTCGCCAAATTTACAAACAAACCAAAGTACTTGATTCAGGTGCACGTGGCGCAACCACTACATTTGCTGAACGCGGCATCGGTGATGTTTTACTGGCTTGGGAAAATGAAGCATTCCTAGCAGTACGTGAACAACCAGGTAAATTTGAGATCGTTACACCGTCACTTTCAATTTTGGCTGAACCTCCAGTAGCGGTTGTAGAAAAAAATGCTGAGAAAAAAGGTAATTTACAAATCGCTCGTGGCTATTTGAACTACTTATATTCTCCAGCGGGTCAGGAAATTGCAGCACGTAACTTCTATCGTCCTCGCAATGCAGCTGTTTTAAAGAAATATAGCGCCACTTTTAAACCTCTGAAGCTTGTCACGATCGATAAAGAGTTTGGTGGTTGGACAAAAGTACAAAAAACTCATTTTGATAATGGCGGTATTTTCGATCAAATCGTCAAGATCAACAGCACCACAAAATAATTTACTAATTAGGTAAATAAGGAGAGCGGACATGATTCATACCGTAATTGTTCCTGGTGTTGGTGGTAGCGAAGCTCAACATTGGCAATCTTGGTTACAACAACAACTCGTGTCTAGCTCTCGCGTTCAACAGAAACATTGGGACCGACCCGTTTTAAACGAATGGGTTGCTCAATTTGTTAAAACCGTTGCAACTATAGAAGCACCAATACAAATTGTTGCTCATAGCTTTGGCTGTTTAA
>ERZ650307.2508-NODE-2508-length-9995-cov-8.860865_pt1 | contig 9995 bp, 10 predicted proteins | sample MGYA00376243_ERZ650307 | MGnify/ENA primary metagenome ERZ650307 (study PRJEB26733, sample SAMN07839242) | wastewater metagenome | biome: urban; feature: artificial channel; material: waste water | place: USA: North Carolina | collected 2016-03-31 ... | reverse complement strand
TTCCGATCTAGGTAAAGATGGGTGACGAGACCAAGTCCATCACGCTCAGCGCATCATCAACCATGAACGACGTGGTAAAGGAACTCAGGAATGCGGGGCTTGATGCAAACTACGATTCAAGCTACAAGAGATTTTATATCAGCTCAAAAAAGACAGGCGTGGCAAACGATTTTACCATAACCGGCAGCAATATAGATGGAGCATCAGCACTTTATAGCCTGGGAATAGCATATGGTGGTGAAAAGACCACTACCGGTACTTATTCATCCAATCCATATGATGAGTATGCAGCTTTACATGGAGTTTCAGACGATGAGACCAGAGCCAAAATCGAGGCAGCTGTTACAAACTACAATAATCTGACAACAGATGCGGCGAAGATGAATGCGCAGAGCAAAAATCTTATGAATGCTGTAAATTATGGCTATTCATATGCCACACTTCAGGGCATTTATGAGAAGCTGGATGCAAACAATGCAGGAGATAGTGATAAGCTGAAGCTGCTTGAGAAGCTTGGCTCATCTCGTGATGGCGCATTGATTTCAAAGAATGGTGACAGCTATGATACATATACAAAGACCACACTGACCGATACAAATGGAAATACTCTCTATAAGTATATTGACAGCGACAACAATAGCCACTATATTGCAGCCGTTGCTGATAAGGACAAGGATACCACATCGTACTATGATGTGACAGAATCTACGAGGACAGCTTATACGGACGCTGATGGCAAGGAGCTTGAAGCGGTACCTACAGGAGATGGTGATACAACACTGAAAGTCGGTGATAAGACTTACAAAAAGGACGAGGCAGACGGCAAGTACTATCTGCAAAAGGAAGATGGCACAGCTGATAAAACTGATTCCATCACTGTTTCACAAAAGACCGAGTACACTATTGCGGCAGATGCCGTAAACAAGACTGGCATAGAGTCAGCTTCAGTAGCGTATGACACAATCATCAAGTCAATGGATGAAAAGACTAAAAGCTCATACGATGAGGCTCTTGCGTCAGTTCAGGCATTTGAGAATTCAAAGGACGAAGTGCTAGGAAGCGATGACAAGTACTCGGTTGCAAGCCTCACCAAGGCTATTCAGAATGCTTATGCAGGCAATGGAAAGGAAGCCGTAGAGCAGCTTTTAGCAGGAAACGGAAACGAGGCTGACGGCTTTGTAAATAAAGCCAATGCTCTGGAGGAGGCAGCAGAGGCCAACACAAAAAAAGCAGCAGATAGCAATATTGTAAAGGAGCTTGCCTCAAAGCAGAAGGATTCGGCTGAGTATACACAGGCGCTAAACGACCTGCTCGACAGGGTAAACACTGCATACACGCTTCAGAATAAGGCACTTTTCAATTCACAGGTGAAGAAGGTCGCAGGACAGGATTCGGAGATTGAGCTGAACGGTGTAAAATATACAGGTGACAGCAACAGCTATTCAATCAATGGACTGACAATCGAGGCACTTGCTGAGACCGGTGACAGTGCTATAAGCATTACAACAAGCACAGATACACAGGGTGTATATGATAAGGTAAAGGATTTCCTGACAGAGTACAACAACATCATCAACGAGATGACGAAGCTATACAATGCTGATTCAGCAGGAAGCTACGAGCCACTCACGGATGATGAGAAGGATCAGATGTCTGATAAAGAGATTGAGAAGTGGGAGACAAAGATTAAGGACTCTCTGCTTCGCAGGGATTCTACACTTGGCAGCGTAATGACAGCAATGCAGACAGCCATGATGTCATCAGTTGAGATAGGTGGCAAGAAGTACTCGCTCTCAAGCTTTGGAATCAGTACACTTGGATTTTTGAATGCAGCGGAGAATGAGCAGAATGCATATCACATTGATGGTGATGAGGATGACGCCAATACATCCGGCAAGACAGATAAGCTCATGGCAGCTATAAACGATGATCCGGATACGGTAATGCAGTTTATGCAGCAGCTTTCAACTAATCTGTATAGTGCAATCGGTGACAAGATGAAGTCTACAGATTTGAGCTCAGCATTTACCATCTACAATGACAAGCAGATGAAGACAGAGTACACTAACTACACCAAGACTATTAAGGAATGGGAGAAAAAAATCTCAGATCGTGAGGATTACTACTACAACAAGTTTACTCAGATGGAGTCAGCTATGACCAAGCTCAACAGCACACAGAGCTCAATTAGCAGCTACTTCTCATAAAAAGATACCAGGGAGGGTATATTATGTTACAAAATAAAGCATACGCAGCATATGCAAACAACAAAATCATGACTGCATCACCGGCAGAGCTTACACTCATGCTGTATGATGGTGCAATCAAATTTTGCAATATTGCAATCATGGCAGTGGAGAAGGAGGATATCCAGCAGGCTCACACAAACATCCGCAAGGTTGAGCGTATCATAGAAGAGTTCCAGTCCACACTTGATGACAAATATCCGGTATCAAAGGATTTTAACAATGTATATACATATCTTCACAGACGTCTTGTCGAGGCAAACATAAAGAAGGACAAGGAGATTCTTGAGGAGGTGCTTGAGCACCTGCGCACTATGCGTGACGCGTGGAAAGAGGTCATGCAGGCCACATGTAACGGAAACAAGCTGCATGTGTCATAGATAAATGTATCATAAATCACCGACAGGGATTATAGAGAGTTTTTAACTTAAACAAAACGCAGAGACAGCAGCATGAAGCTAGTTTGTTTGTGCGTTTTGTGCTATCATAGAGATGATTATAGTTAAAAACAATCGAAAATACAGGGGGAACACAATGGAACAGACATACATAGACATAATGATACAAAGCCTGGAGAAAAAGGAGCAGGTACTCGACCGGATAATAGAGCTTGATATCAAGCAGAAGAACCAGCTCGAGGATCCACAGCTCACACCTGACGACTTTGACGAGGTAGTTGAGGCAAAGAGCAGGCTCATCGACCAGCTCAATAATTTAGACTCAGGCTTTGAGAAGCTTTTTGAACGTACAAAGGAAGAACTGAATGGTCACAAAGAGGACTACAAGGAGCAGATACGCACCATGCAGGAGCATATCCGCAGTATCACGGACAAGAGCGTAAAAATACAGAGTCAGGAGGCCCGCAACAAGGATCTCATGACTCTGAAATTTGCGTCCATAAAGAAGCAGGCCCGCGAGGTGCGTGTCGGCACGCAGGCCGCAAGCCGCTACTACAAGTCCATGTCAGGAACCGGATATATGGAGCCGCAGTTTATGGACAATAAAAAGTGAAAAGTTTAATTTAATATTTCACCACAATATCCCCAAGCCCTGAGTCGATAACCAGGTGCTTTTTGGCATGCTCATTTACCTCATACTCATCATCATAGTCATTGCCGTTGATTGTGATATCGCCTGTACCTGAGTCCAGGTCCATCATGTAACCGTCAAGTGACTGTGAGGATGTCACAGTGATGTTACCTGTACCGCCGTCGATATCCATCTCGTCAAAGGCACAGTTTTCAAAGCTAAGATTGCCGGTTCCGCCATCCACATCACATGTGGCGAAGCTGCAGTCTGTGACATATAAATCGCCTATGCCGGTGTCAAATTCTGCATCGGCTGCGGTCAGGGAATTAAGGTTTACCTCGCCTACACCGGTATCAAGGGAGAGCTTGTTCAATGCTGCGCCCTCAGGAATGGTAACAGTGATTTCACTTGTGGTGTTTCTTTTGTAGTTGGCTCCATTGCTCTGTGATATTGTGAGGGTATCGCCGGAGCTCTTAATCTTTGGAACCAGTCGCTTGTTGCATTTGTATGAGACCATGTAGCTGTCACCGGTTTTCACGTTGATGTTCGATATGGTTGTATCAAATACCAGGTTTGAAAATTCATCGACTGAAAGCTCCTCTGTGCATACGTTTCCGAGAGACTTGTCTGAGCGCGGAATCAGATTGTCAAACAGGCCTAGGGCAAAGCCCCCGATATGGTAGAGACTCCCGGCGATGATGCAGACCACTGTAATTATTGTAATTATTATTAGATATATATTCTTTTTCATGACTTGTCTCCATTTCTGAATTATCTTGTTGCATAATTTGTTTTGTGATTATTCAAAATATGCTACACACATTTTTGACTGTCTTGGTTTCCATTAATTTCCATGTTTATCGCCGAGCAGATTTTCCACCAGCGAATTGATGATTGCGGCTATTGGCCAGATAATCCATGTGATACCCCAGTCAAAGGTAATAAAGCTCCAGCATAGATAGATGCATGTGACAGTTGACCAGTAGACTGACATGATTGCAGCCACAACAGGGTTTTCATAGTGCACCTTGCCATCGTGTGAATTGGCAAAATTACCGCCCATAGTCTGTGCTCCGTTCAGGGAAAGAAGCTTGTCAAAGCTTGATTTCTTCATGTTTGTGAATACTATCATGAATACACCGATTGCTATAAACACGAGCACGAGTCCGCCTGAAAGTGAGTCTGCGAAGGTGCTTTTGGTGTTCAGTGAGCTGATTATGATTGCCGGCACTGCGCAGAGTATGCAGAGCATGATACCCACTGTTAAAAGCATCGCATGTGTGGAGCGGTAGCTTTCCTTTCGCTCGATGACCCAGTTTGCTGTTTCAAAGTCTATGCAGTAAGGCTCTTTTTTCAGGTAGCTCCATTTAGATGAGAGAGAACCTGAGAAGATAAAGAAGCCGACTGCCACAGCGATACAAACGAACAGGAAGGTAATGCCGATTGCATCAGATGCGTCAGGTGAAGCGAGTGAACGCGGAATGCATTCGCTGAATATCGGTCCAAGGCTTGCGAGTATGCAAAGCAGCACTCCAAACGCTGTGAGATATGCTTGTTTTGCCGAATCCCTGAGGAATGCGGCAGCAGTCTCGCGGGAGAGTGTTTTGGCAGCAGGCATTGCCTGACTGGGATTCACGAAGCTCTTGATACCGAGTGAGTCGGCGAGCTCGTCAAGATTTCCAAACTCTGATATGACTATGCCTATGGCTTCGTTGTCAGATTTGCCCTCGGATATTAATTCGTTGTATTTATCCTCCATCATCTGATAGAGCTCATATTTGGCTTTTTGCACCTCGGGGGTATTCGGGAGGTGCGAAAACATATTTTCCAGATAATTCTTTATAGTTTCCATAAAATGTCTCCTTTAAAATCGTATAAATTTGCTTACTACATCAAGTGTCAGCTTCCATTCCTCGCATTTCATCCTGTAATATTCTCTGCCGGAATTGGTAATCTGATAGTAGGTCCGCCTTTTGCCGCTTGCATTGTCGCTCGAAGAGAATGATGTGATATAACCGTTTTTCTCAAGGCGGGTAAATGCAGAGTAGAGAGTTGTTTCTTTTATGACGTATTTTTCCTCGGATATTAGCCTTATCTGCTTTGAAATCTCGTAGCCGTAGGATGGTCTGTCGAGGAGCAGGTAGAGTATGATGGTATCGTTGTATCCGCGGATGACATCGCTGCTTATATTGAGCATTATTCACCTCCTGTATCAAGTGTTTAATTTCATCTTAAAATTATTCAATACTACGTGTAACGTACTACGAGTGTCATACTATGTCTGTCGTAGTAAACATATCACATGTTGTTTTTCGTGTCAACCGTGATTTTAAAAAGTTAGCCATTCCGTACAAAAATTAGCGGTAAAATACATTGACACAGCCCATGTCATTTGATATATTTTTTTAGAAGCAAAGGCGATTAATTAAATACACACTACCTCTGAGGGAGTAGTTCGCGTATCATTACATATACGTGGTTTGTCAACAGACCGGTCAATAGACCTGGCAAACATTAAAGAATGAGACTCAAGTATGCAGCACACAATAAAGCTATATAAGCCATATAATTATAGCTTTATAAGGTTTCGTGTCTGCATGCGAGGGTCTCATTTTTTCATATGCTTATCCGTGAGAAATTAATCGCCGCACACTAGGCAAAAGGGAGAAAAATATGGTATTATTTATTGAAATCCTGCTCATAGGAGTAGGTTTGTCAATGGACGCCTTCGCAGTATCCATCTGCAAGGGACTTGGAATGACAAAGGTAAACAGAAAGCAGGCGCTGACAATCGGTCTGTATTTCGGAGGATTTCAGGCGCTCATGCCGTTTATCGGCTATATGCTGGGCATCCGCTTTGAGAAGTACATCACAAGCATTGACCACTGGATAGCATTCATTCTGCTGGGATTTATCGGTGGAAAGATGGTTTATGAGGCAGTAAAGGAAAAGGATGATGACGCGGTCGTGGAAAAAGACCTGGCGCTCAATCAGGGAGAGATGCTTCTGCTTGCAATTGCGACAAGCATCGATGCGCTTGCAGTCGGAATCATGTTTGCATTTACCTATGACAGCTTAAACATCTACTGGGCTATTGCAATCATCGGACTTACAACCTTCGTGCTCTCAATCATCGGAGTCATAGTCGGAAACTTTTTCGGCAATAAATATAAAAAGAAATCAGAGATAGCCGGAGGAATCATTCTCATACTCATAGGTGTGAAGATATTGCTTGAGCACCTGGGAATTATAAGCTTTTAAAAAATAAAAAATGGAGGAATCAACATGGAAAATTTCATCAATAATGCACCGTTTATAGTGGTGCTGCTCTGCCTCATAGTGGGCTTTGTGTTTTTGGTAAAGGGCGCAGACCTGTTCGTGGAGGGCAGCTCAAGCGTGGCAAAGCGCTTCAAGGTGCCGTCACTTATCATTGGACTGACAATTGTTGCGATGGGAACCTCACTTCCTGAAACAGCGGTCAGTGTGGCAGCATCCATAGCACACAATAATACGCTTGCAGTCAGCAACGTGACAGGCTCAAACATATTTAACCTTATGGTAGTAATCGGCGTGTGCGCTTTGATGACACCGGTAGTGGTGGACGGAGCATCCTTAAAAAGGGACTTCCCATTCTCGATGATATGTGCCATTTTACTTCTTGTCATGGGAACAATCGGCATGACACTCGGCAGAGTGGACGGAATAATACTGCTCGGCTGCTTTGCAGGATATATTTTCTACCTTATCAGACACACATTAAAGCAGAACAGGCAGTCATCAGATGAGGAGGTCGATGAGATACCTCTCATCTCAATGCCAAAAGCAGTGATTTTCATTCTAATCGGAGCTGTCGGCATCGCAGTAGGCGGAGATGTCGTAGTAGACAGTGCAAGCCGCATAGCGATTGACCTTGGAATGAGCCAGACACTCGTCGGACTGACCATCGTATCTATCGGAACATCGCTTCCGGAGCTTGTGACATCAATAGTCGCAGCCAGAAAAAATGAGGTCGATATGGCACTCGGAAATGCAGTCGGCTCATGCATTTTCAACATACTCATGGTGCTCGGAATTGCATCAGCCATCAGCCCGATAGCATTCATACAGGAAAATATCATAGATATTATCGTGCTTGTGGTATTTTCACTCATCGTGTGGATTATGGCATGGACAAAGCGTGAGATAAAAAGAGGCGAGGGTATCATCATGCTGCTAATGTATGCGGCATATACAGCGTATATTATTATACGATAGGGTAAAATACCTTTTGAACCTTTAATGCATAATATTACTTAGAAAATGTGCAGATACTTATTGAGTATCTGCATATTTTTTAGTCAAATATATGCATAAAGGAGGAAAATATGCAACAAAATATGTCAATGCAAAATATATCAATAGTAAATAGAAAATTTCCCACAAATTTTACACAGCCATCTCAATATATTTTCAATTATTTGTTACGCTTATAAGTGCAGAAATAAAGATTACAAAACATGTACGAATATTTTTATGAAAAGCAGACTATAATTTATGATTAAGTAACAAAACAGGAGGCAATAATTTGACATACGATGAGATAAAAAAGAATAAGGAGGTCTGTGAATGTTTAAAGAAAGGGAATGAAAACCTTGGAGTATTGGGCTTTACAGACCATTCGGCAGCTCATTGCACAATGGTAGCCAAAAGAGCAGCATATATATTAAAGAAATTCGGTTACAGCGAATCTGATATTGAAATGGTAAAAATCGCGGGATTTATGCATGATATCGGAAATGTGGTAAACAGAAGCCGTCATGCGGAATATGGTGCAATACTGGCAAACGAGATACTCAAAGAAACAGATATGAGTCTGAAGGATAGGATAACGGTTGTGTCTGCGATAGGACATCATGATGAGTCAACCGGAGGGGCAACGGATCCTATTTCAGCAGCACTCATCATAGCAGATAAAACCGATGTGCGCAGAAACCGTGTAAGGAACAAGGCAAAAGAAAATTTTGATATACACGACAGGGTAAATTATGCAGTAACAGATGCAGCTCTTAAGATAAATATGGATAAAAAAGTCATAGCGCTTAATCTGCAGATTGATACGAAAATCTGCTCTATGTATGAGTATTTTGAAATTTTCCTGGGTCGAATGATGATGTGCCGTGGCGCAGCAGAGGTGCTAGGTGCAACCTTTAAGCTTACGGCAAATGGTTCGAAGGTGTTATAGAAAATCGTGTCGTTTGTCAGATTTCAGAGGGATAGTTCATCCTTTTTGTGGATGAATTGATTCAAGGATTCAGAACAGGTATTATAACGGTGGCGGAATATATATCATTTTCGAGATTGATCACGCAGAAACCACCGCATGCCTCGGCTGAGTCCTTTACATTTTTCAGACCATATCCGTGAATAAAATCTATTTTTTCAAAATCATCAGGTGCCTTGTCAGGATCTGCAATCACATATGTGTTTGCAACGTGTATGGTAAAGGTGCCGTCTACAGTTCTTACCGCAACCTTGATATTTGCTCCGATTTGTCCACGGCAGGCATTAAGCGCATTATCAAGCAGATTTCCGAGAATGATAGTCAGGTGATAATCATTGACAGGAATAGTGGCTTTGTCAAATTTCAGATTGGTGTGCAGAGTGATACCTTGGGCTTTTGTCTGAAGCAGCAGGTTGCTTACAAAGGCATCTATAACGAGATTTCCTGTATTAATAGTACAATAGCGTGATTCGAGGTCGTGCATAATCTCTTTAGAATAAGGGATTATATCGTCATATTTTTTCTCAGTAACACAATTTTCAATATAAAACAGATGCTTTTTGGTGTCGTGCATAAAGCTACGTATATTTTTGTAGGCAGCACCCAGTTGCTCGTATTTGTTGCGCTGAAATTCAATCTGTTCTTTTTGGATGGTAAGCTGAAAGCGGAGCTCTTCGTTTTCGAGGACGTTGTAAAACAATATATAGTTCATAATATTTATAAACAATACAAAGGCTGCTAAAATGAAAAAGGCAGACGGAATATTTATATTTAGATATAAAATTGGTTTTGATAGTAACAGGCACATAGAAAGTACCGGAATAACCAATAAAATTATTGTATAACTTAAAGAATGAACAAAAGCCTCCTTTTTCCAGATAAAATGAATCAGTATTGAAAAAATAAGGAAAAACATATTCGCCATAAGCGATATATTGGAGAATACTAAAAAATCCATAGTATCTTTTTCGACTCGATATGAGTAAATGCTTGTAATAATGTAATACGAAAAAGCTTCAAAGATAGAGCATAATATAGTAGTACTGATGGATATAAGTATTTTAGTTCGCAAATTGGCTGAATAAAGAAAACTTAGGCAGAAACAAAGTAAAGATGATAAGGTTAAACGTAAATAAACTGCCAGTGTCGATGTATTGCCAATTAAAATAGATGTAATGGCTGCATAAATAGTAAAGCTGCATACAAATATGAGAAGTATTATATAATATGGCAGTTGGGATTTCTTCTTTCCAAGAATTGTCTGAAAAAATATAAAGGCTGCTGCACCGGACATCATGCTGTCCAATAAATTCAACAATACTATTTTCATAAACTTGTCTCCTTAAATTTATAATATATTAATAATGTGCTGAGAGTAGATATTTTGTAATTCCTTGGATCTTCTCCGGCTGATAGGAAGTTCAATCCCGTTATTCAGTAAAAGTCGTGTGGAATTGATT
>ERZ650307.2493-NODE-2493-length-10030-cov-6.098346_pt1 | contig 10030 bp, 7 predicted proteins | sample MGYA00376243_ERZ650307 | MGnify/ENA primary metagenome ERZ650307 (study PRJEB26733, sample SAMN07839242) | wastewater metagenome | biome: urban; feature: artificial channel; material: waste water | place: USA: North Carolina | collected 2016-03-31 ... | reverse complement strand
TAAAACGCCCAGCGCAGAACGCTGGACAAGCTGACGACGCGCCCACCGCGCGGGCGCGTCGCTGCGCCTTCGCACAGCGCTCCTGCATCCCGATTGTTTCGAAATCGGAAATGGTTCATTCACTTTCAGGTGGTTTTTTTAACTGGCTCGCAGACGCAAACTACATCCCATCGGACGCGCTGACAGATCAGCCACCCGACACAGCCCCGGCGGCAACGCCGGATTTGAAAGTCGATTCGAGACCATTTCATTTCAGGAAAAAAATCATGAACAAGTTCACCGCCACCTTCGCTTCCATCGCTGCCACCCTGCTGCTGGCCGGCAACGCCATGGCCCAGATGCCCGCTGCTGGCGAAGGCCCGTTCGTGGAGCACCAGGACTACGCCGCCAAGCGCGTGCAGAAAGCCGAAGTGAGGCGCGCCCCGGCGCCCAGGGTGATGGAGTTGCCAAAGGCAACGCCATCGGCCAGACCATCAAGATCGGCAGTGAGAGATTTACCATCGTGGGCGTGCTGGAAGCCAATGTCAGCAGTACGACCGATCAGGAGGGCACCGACGATGACATGATCTTTGTGCCCTATACCACCGCCCAGCGCATCAGCAAGACCAGCGCCAGCTCCTACGGTGTGGTTCTGGTGAGCGATGAACTTGCCGATGAGGGCAAGAATCTTCTGGTAGTAGGGATCGAATCCATCCTCCACGCGGAGGACGGCTATTTCATCACCAGCCTGAGCGAGATGCTGGAGACCATGACCAGCATGATCAACATGGTGGTGGCGATCCTGACCGCCATTGCAGCCATCTCCCTGCTGGTGGGCGGCATCGGCATTATGAACATTATGATGGTGTCCGTCACCGAGCGCACCCGGGAGATCGGCATCCGCAAGGCACTGGGTGCCAAGGAGCGGGTGATCCTGTCGCAGTTCGTGGTGGAAGCTGCCACCACCTCCGCACTGGGCGGCGTGCTGGGCATCGTCCTTGGCTATATCGTGTCCATGGCGGCAAACCGCATCCTGCCCATGATCTCCAGCGACATTGATGTGACCGTCAGCCCCTCGTTCAACTCCATCGTGGTGGCCTTTGGCATCTCGGTGGGCATCGGCGTGCTGTTCGGCTATCTGCCCGCCAAGCGCGCCGCAAGGCTGAACCCCATTGAAGCGCTGAGATATGATTAAACCTCTCACCGCTTCGGTCTGGCTTTGCCAGCGCCTTGCGGAGCTCCCCTAATAGGGGCAACAACGACGACCGCCGCCAGTGGCGGATGAAGGGAGGAGTTGTTGGGGCCGCGGCCAGCAGGATGCAAGTGCAAGGCTTTGCACGAAGCAGACGCTGGGAGCCGCAACCCGGAATACATTAGAAACTATTTTAAGGAGGATTTTCCATGAAAAAGCGAATCCTTGCATTTCTGCTGGCGGTAAGCATTGCCGTGTCGATGCTGGTGCTGCCGGCATCGGCAGCGGGCAACGCCAACACGGCGGTCCAGCTGTCCATCACGCTGAACGCGATGGACAGCAGCCAGCAGGCTGCTCTGAACGCTGTGGTCACCCGCGGTGCACTGGCCCGGATGCTGGTGTCCTACTCCACCTACCGCGAGAGCGTGGGCTCTCAGGGCACGGTGGGCACCCTGTTCACCGACCTGCCCGGCACTTCGCCCTATGCCCCCTATGTCCGCATTGCGGTGCAGAACGGTTGGATGAACGGCTACACCGACGGCTCTTTCCGGCCCGACAATGCCGTGACACTGGAAGAAGCGGTCACGGCCATCCTCAAGCTGATGGGCTATAAGATGACCGACCTGAGCGGCTCCTTCCCCAACGCACAGCTGAACAAGGCCAGTGAGCTGGGCCTGCGCAATCAGGTGGACCGCAGCCAGGGCGAGGTGCTCAACTACGAGGAGTGCGCCCTGCTGTTCTACAACGCCCTGACAGCCAACACCGCCAGCGGCAGTGCCTACGGCAGCAGCCTGGGCTTCACGGTCTCCAACGGTCAGGTGGATACCTCCAGCGTCATGCTCAAGAGCCTGAAGGGCCCCTTTGTGGCGGGCGATACGGTCCAGCTGCCCTTTGTTCCCAAGATGGTCTACCGCAACGATAAAGCGTCGGAATCTGCGGAGCTGAACAAATACGATGTGTATTATTACAGTGAGAGTTTACAGACGCTGTGGGTCTACACCCGCCGCGCCGCTGGCCGCATCACGGCAGTTTCGCCCAGTGCCAGCGCCCCCACCAGTGTAACGGTGGCAGGCACCAGCTATACGCTGGGTTCCTCTGCGGTGGCCTCCCAGGTGTCCTCCCTCAACGGCGGCGGCGTGGGCGAGGTCGTCACCCTGCTGCTGGGCATGAACAATGAGGCTGCCGGGATCGTGACCGGCGAGGAAGCCGACAGCGTGTTCTACGGTGTCGTGCAGACCGCCACCCGCAGTCTGGTGGAAGAGAACGGCGCGGATGTTCTGCAGAAAGTCTCCGTCATGTGCACCGATGGCATTGCCCGCACTGTGAACGTGGACAAGAGCCTGAACTTTCCGCAGGGGTGGCTGGTAGAGATCAAGGTCACCCCGGAGGGCGAGAGCGTGGAACACATCGATGACCGCCGCGTCAACGGCACCATCAATACCAATGCCACTGCGCTGGGCGCTGCCGCCCTGGCCGACGATGTAGAGATTCTGGATACAACTTCGGAGGGTGTGGCTGGGACGGTTCGTCCCAGCCGCCTATCGGGGGTAACACTGAGTGACCTCGATGTCCGCTACTATACCGTCAACGATGCCGGACAGATCGACCGGCTCATCCTGAACGATGTGACCGGCGACCTGTGGAGCTACGGCGTGCTGGACGATGTGAAAAATCTGGCCATGAATTATTCTGACCTGAAGAGCCTCGTCACCGGCATTGTGGCGGGAGATTCCGCTTCCGGCACCACGACCACGACAGGCACCACCACCGGAGCGGCCACGGGCGGCACCGACGGCTCCGGCTCCACCTCGGATACCACCACCACTGTGACCGGTGCCACGGCGGTAGACCGCCTGTCCAACCTGCTGGTGCCCACCACCAGCGAGATCCTGTGGGGCATCGTCTCGGGCGATATCCTGAGCACGGCCTGGCAGAAGCTGACCAGCAACACCGGCTCCCTGATGAGCATTGGCTTCCAGCAGATCGCGGAGATCACGGGCACCCCCTTCAAGCAGATCTTTAACTACATCGGCGGCGGGGCGACCTATATCTGCTACGTCAACGGCGCGGTGGCCAGCTACACCACGGCCATCAAGTATCCGGTGCTGGCGGGCGGCATTGCCGTGCGGCAGGAGACCACCGGCTCTGTCAAGGCCATGATGCAGCTGATGCCCCTGAAGATCGACAAGGTCGGCGCGGCCTCGGTGCTCTCGGGCAATGAACGCTACGAGATGGCAGACAATGTGCAGGTCTACCTGTGGTACAAGGGCCAGTATTACCCCACCAAGCTGGCTCAGGTGGATGCGGACGGCTACCAGCTGACCGGCTGGTACGATAATTTCGGCTGCGCTGCCGGAAAAAAGGTCCGCGTCATCATTGCGGTCAAGAACGACTGATGCTTTATTACAGCGGCCTGAGCCGCACACTGCGGCAGCTGCGCTGGGTGCTTTACCCGCGCCGCTGCCCTTTTTGTGATCGGGTGCTGGGGAACCAGCCTGCCTGCCCGGACTGCGCCGATGGGCTGGCAGAGCTGCGCCGTGCACCCTCCATGCGGCTGCGCGGCTCCGAGCACTACCTGGGGCGGCTGGATGGGGCAGCCGCGCCCTACCGATACACCGGCCTTGTCCGCCGCGCGGTGCTGCGGGCGAAATATCAGGGCGCGCCCTGGGCAGCTGTGGAGCTGGGCGTGGAGATGGCCCGCCTGCTCTTTGGCAGCGAGATCAGAATGTGCGGCTCTGAGCCCCTGCCCGAACCGGTGCCGGGCCTTGACAGGGGTTACGACTGCATCCTTCCGGTACCGGCCTCCAGCAAAAAGCGCGGCTACAATGTGCCGGAGCGGATGGCACAGCCCCTTGCCCGGGCGGTGGGCGTGCCGGTGGTCACGGACGCGCTGACCCGTGCCCGCTCCACCCGGCGGCAGGAGGGACTTTCCCTTGACGAGCGGCTGGCCAATGTGGCGGGTGCCTTCCGGGTGGCCCGGCCGGAGGCTGTGGAGGGAAAGCGCATCCTTCTGGTGGACGATGTCCTGACCACCGGAGCCACGGCCTCGGCCTGCGCGCAGGCTCTGCTGGATGCCGGTGCGCAGAGCGTGTTCGCTGTGGCGCTGGCTACGGTGGAGTTTCCGCAGCCGGTGGGCAGCACAACGGCCATTGCCGAAAATGAAGAAGAAATTTGAAAATAGTGCTTGACAAAACACCATTCTTCGGGTATACTGATTGAGCTGTGAGCGACAAGCTCGATCAGATGTCCGGGTGTAGCGCAGTTTTGGTAGCGCGCTTGAATGGGGTTCAAGAGGCCGTGAGTTCGATTCTCGCCACTCGGATTGGAACAAGACCGACGATTTCAAAAGAGATCGTCGGTCTTGATTTTTTATTCGGCTGTTTCTGGTGCGCTGTCCCGGAGGGGCGGGCACCGCTGCAAGGAGGGCGAGTCTATGAATGCTGCACTGCGCCGGGATGCGGATGTGATCCTTCGTTCCAGCCTGAACGCTGTTCTGCCGGATGAGGCGGTGCGCCGCGCGCTGCGGGATCTCCGGCCCGGGAAGGGCCGGGTGCTTCTGGTGGCGGCGGGCAAGGCGGCCTGGCAGATGGCACACGCGGCGGTTGAAACGCTGGGCCGGGTGGATGGCGGCGTGGTCGTGACCAAGTACGGCCATGTGAAAGGTGAGATCCCAGGTGTGACCTGCTATGAGGCGGGCCACCCGGTGCCGGATGCAAACGGTTTTGCGGCCACCCAAAAGGCGCTGGAGCTGGTGCAGGGGCTGACTGCCGGGGATACGGTGCTGTTCCTGCTTTCCGGCGGCGGCAGTGCGCTGTTCGAGCAGCCGCTCGTTCCCGGGGCAGAGCTGCAGGACATCACGAGCCAGCTGCTGGCCAGCGGGGCCGACATTGTGGAGATGAATACCATCCGCAAGCGGCTTTCCGGTGTGAAGGGCGGGCGGTTCGCGCAGCGCTGTGCCCCTGCGCAGGTGTTCAGCATCGTGCTGAGCGACATTCTGGGGGATCCGCTGGATATGATCGCCAGCGGCCCGGCGGTGCCGGATACCTCCACCTGCGCCCAGGCGCTTGCCGTTGCCGAAAAGTATCATCTGGCACTCTCAGCACAGGCCCGGGCCCTGCTGGCGCAGGAAACGCCCAAAACGCTGGACAATGTGACCACCCGGATCACCGGCAGCGTGCGGGAGCTTTGCCGTGCCGCGGCCAGTGCCTGCCGGAATCTGGGATATGAACCGGTTCTCCTGACCGACCAACTCTGCTGCGAAGCACGGGAAGCAGGCAGCTTTCTTGGCTCCATTGTCCGCACCCAGGCAGGGCAGGGGAAAAAGCTGGCCTACATCGCGGGCGGCGAGACCATCGTTCACCTGACCGGAAAAGGGCTTGGCGGAAGAAATCAGGAGCTGGCCCTTGCGGCTGCGCCTGCCATTGCCGGGCTGAACGCGGCGGTGTTCTCTGTGGGCAGCGATGGCACAGACGGCCCCACCGATGCCGCCGGCGGCTATGTGGATGGGGATACCCTTGCCGCGCTGGAGGCCGGGGGCTGGAGCGGATACGCTGCTTTGCAGAACAACGATTCCTACCACGCCCTGAAAGCAGTGGATGGCCTGATCATCACCGGGGCAACGGGCACCAATGTCAACGATGTGGCGGTGGCCCTGATCGGGGAAAAAACACCGCCTGTGAGCCCGGAAGTTTCCCCGGAGTGGTGATTGCATTCCTCCGTTGAGTATGTTATACTGAACAGCGAACTGAATAGAAAACAGCAGGTGCGTACCGCCCGCGGCTCTGGCCGGGGGCAGGCACGTTAAAAGGGAAGCGGGTGCAAATCCCGCACGATCTCGTCACTGTGATAGGGAGTTTACCGCCAGGGTGCAGCTGCACCGGTCACTGGAACGCATGTTCCGGGAAGGCGGCGGTGGATGTTGAGCTTTCAGCCAGGAAACCTGCCCGCTGTTGGTACGGGGGCGCAAGCCCCAGATCACGAGGAATTGGTTGTACCCAAAAAGCCTGAAAAAACTGAAAAGGGCCTTTTTGCTTTGCCGTCCCGCAAGCAGAAAGGCCCCTTTTGTTTTGCCGGGCACTCTTTCCTGTACCTTCTGTTCAGCAAAAATCATGTTCAAAAACAGGAAAGGAACGAACAAAAATGAGAAAACGCACCATCCACAAAGCAGCGGCCGCTCTGACCGCTCTGGCCCTCTGCGCCGGTGTACTGACCGGCTGCGGCGGTGCCGCAAGCAGCACCACTGCTTCCAGCACGGCAGGATCTGCTGCCAGCAGCGAGGTTTCCGGCGAGGAGGCTGACGAATTGGCCGCAAAGAACGTTGCAGACCTGATCGATGCCATCTATGTGCAGGAGCGCACCGATGACACCGATGCCCAGTGTGAGGCCGCCAAGGCCGCATGGGATGCCCTGACCGATGCCCAGAAGGAGCTGGTCGAGGGCGAAGAGGCTGACCCTGACTACTTTGGCCGCGACACCGGCGATGCTTCCAAGGACGACAGCCGCAATCAGGACGACATCGGCGAGAATGAGCTGCTGGTGGTCTCCTTCGGCACCTCCTTCAACGACAGCCGAGTGAAGGATATCAAGGGCATCGAGGATGCGCTGCAGGCCGCTTATCCCGATTGGTCTGTCCGCCGCGCCTTCACCGCACAGATCATCATCAACCATGTTCAGGCCCGCGACGGCGAGAAGATCGACAACATGCAGCAGGCTCTGGACCGCGCTGTGGCCAACGGCGTGAAGAACCTGGTCGTCCAGCCCACCCACCTGATGCACGGTGCAGAGTACGACGAGATGATGGAGATGATCGACGAGTACAAGGACAAGTTCGAGAGCGTCGCCGTTGCCGAGCCCCTGCTGGGCGAGGTTGGTGCCGACGCTGCCGTCATCAACGCCGACAAGGAAGCTGTTGCCAAGGCCGTTACCGCTGCCGCTGTGAAGGATGCCGGTTTCGACAGCCTGGAGGCCGCTGCTGAGGAGAAGGTCGCCTTCGTCTTTATGGGCCACGGCACCTCCCACACCGCAAAGGTGAGCTACAGCCAGATGCAGACCGCCATGCAGACCCTGGGCTACAGCAACGTGTTCATCGGCACGGTGGAGGGTGAGCCCGAGGAGACCGCCTGCGAGAACGTCATCGAGGCTGTCAAGGCCGCCGGTTACACCAAGGTCATCCTGCGCCCCCTGATGGTCGTTGCCGGTGACCACGCCAACAACGATATGGCCGGTGCGGATGACGATTCCTGGCTGAGCCAGTTCCAGGCCTCCGGTGACTTCGCGTCCGTGGAGTGCCAGATCGCCGGTCTGGGTGAGATCGAGGACATCCAGCAGCGCTACATTGAGCACACCAAAGCCGCCATTGATTCCCTGAACGGCTAATATTCCGCATTCCAATGCCCGAAGGGAGAGATCTTTTCGGGCATTTTTTATGGAGAGCTTCCCCGCATGAGGAGAAACACTCCCATTTCAAATTCTGAATTTTTGAGGTATTTTGTTTATGCACTGCAAACAGCTTGTTTCCCTGTCCGTTGCTTCTCTGATGCTGGCCGCTGTCCTCACCGGCTGCGGCGGGGCTTCTTCCACTGCTTCCTCTGCTGTCAGCTCGGAAGCCGCTTCTGCCGTGAGCGCTGCCGCCGCATCCGAGCCTGCCGAAGCTGCCCTGCCGGACGGCGTGTACACGGCTGAGTTCGACACCGACAGCGGCATGTTCCACGCCAACGAAGCCTGCAATGGCATGGGCACCCTGACCGTGGAGAACGGGCAGATGACCTTCCATGTCAGTCTGTCCTCCAAGAAGATCGTCAACCTGTACGTTGGCATGGCCGCCGATGCCGAGGCCAACAAGGCAGACTGGCTGCTGCCCACCACCGACACCGTCACCTACTCTGATGGCACCTCGGAGGAGGTCTACGGCTATGATATCCCCGTGGCCGCTGTGGACCAGGACTTCCAGCTGGCACTCCTCGGGACCAAGGGCAAGTGGTATGACCACACCGTGAGCATCCGCAATGCACAGCCCAAGGCTGAGGAGGCTGCCGAGACCCCTGCGGACGGTGAATACAGCGTGAATGTGACCCTGGAGGGCGGCTCTGGCCGTGCCACCGTGGAAAGCCCTGCCGCCCTGACCGTGGCGGACGGCAAAATGACCGCTGTCATCCTGTGGAGCAGCCCCAATTATGATTACATGATCGTGGACGGCGAGAAGTATCTGCCCACCAACACCGAGGGCAACTCCACCTTTGAAATTCCTGTAGCTGCACTGGGCACTCCGCTGGCTGTTACCGCCGACACTGTTGCCATGAGCAAGCCCCACGAGATCGAATACACCCTGACCTTTACCTTGGAGTAACCTTCCATGAAGCTGACCCGCGCTCAATTTTTAAAGGCTCTGCCCGCCGCCGCGCTGGTGCTTGCAGGCTGCACGGCCGCGCCCACTGCACCCGCCGATACGGACGAGCTGGTTTTTGACCACGCCTACCCGCTGGACTACGCCACCCAGTTTACCGCCGACTGCTATGCGGACGGCTCTACCCTGCTGACCATCCCGGACGCACAGGCAAAGTTTCTTGTCCGGCCGGAGGGCGCTGCCACCTTGCACACCGTGCCCGAGGGAGTGACCGTTTTACAGCAGCCGGTGCAGAACATCTATCTGGTGTCCACCTCTGCCATGGACTTATTCCTCCATCTGGACGCGCTGGACAGCATTGCCCTTTCCGGCACACGCGCCGAGGGCTGGTATCTGGACGAGGCAAAGCAGGCCATGCAGGCCGGACGCATTGCCTACGCGGGCAAGTACAGCGCCCCGGACTACGAGCGCATCCTGACCGCAGAATGCGGCCTTGCGGTGGAAAACACCATGATCTACCACACCCCGGAGGTAAAGGAGCAGCTGGAACGGTTCGGCATTCCGGTGCTGGTGGAGCGCTCCAGCTACGAGAGCAGCCCGCTGGCACGGATGGAATGGATCAAACTGTACGGTATCTTGCTGGGCAAAGAAGCCCTTGCCGAGGAGGTTTTTGCGCAGCAGGCGCAGCGCATTGCACCGCTACTGGAGCAGCCCTCCACCGGCAAACGCTGCGCGTTTTTCTCCATTACTTCCAGCGGCCTTGCCACTGTGCGCAAAAGCGGAGACTATGTGGCGCAGATGATCGGCATGGCCGGGGGCGAATATGTTTTTGCAGACCTTACCGACAGCGGCAACAGCCTTTCCACCATGAATATCCCGCTGGAGGACCTTTACGCCGGCGTCAAAGACGCCGATGTGCTCATTTATAACGGCACCATCGAGGGCACCATCTCCACAAAAGAAGAGTTGCTTGCCCGCTGCGCGTTGCTGGCAGAGTGCAAGGCGGTGCAAAGCGGTGATATCTGGTGCACGACGCCCAGCTTTTTCCAGCAGAGCATGGCACTGGCAGATTTTATGCTGGACCTCCACGCTGTTTTTACCGGGGAGACTGCCGACCCCGACACCCTGCATTTTTTGACCAAGATCACCTGAGGAGCCGCTTATGACCAGCCGCAAACGCCTTGTTTTTTCCTATTGCTGCCTTGCCCTGCTGCTGGCGGTGCTGTTTGCCGTGAGCCTGTTCTGGGGCAGCGTTGCGCTTACCCCGCAGGCCGTGCTTGCAGCCCTGACCAGACGCGGACAGGACGCGCTGAGCGTAGGCATTATCACACAGCTGCGCCTGCCCCGCGCGGTGATGGCCGCGTTACTGGGCGCTGCGCTCTCTGCGGCAGGCTACCTGCTGCAGACCTTTTTCGCCAACCCCATTGCAGGCCCCTTTGTCATGGGCATTTCCAGCGGAGCAAAGCTGGCGGTGGCGCTGGTAATGGTGCTGTTTTTGAACTACGGCCAGCTGACCA
>ERZ650307.2492-NODE-2492-length-10031-cov-4.547013_pt1 | contig 10031 bp, 6 predicted proteins | sample MGYA00376243_ERZ650307 | MGnify/ENA primary metagenome ERZ650307 (study PRJEB26733, sample SAMN07839242) | wastewater metagenome | biome: urban; feature: artificial channel; material: waste water | place: USA: North Carolina | collected 2016-03-31 ... | reverse complement strand
GTGTCATCACCACCCCTGCAGCATTGGCCGGGGTGCCAATCGACTCGTTGGCATCAGCACACAACGTCCTCTTGGCGCTGGCGGAGCAGGCCGCAGCGGACGTGGGTGACGAAGAACTGCTGGAAGGGCTGATGTTCCGTCTGACCGAAACATTAGGCAGTAATGTCACTTCAGCGCAGGGCTGGCAACAACTGGAGCAGGCGCTGAGGCGGTCCCTAGAGGCTGGCCTGGCCCCAGGTGACATTGCGAGCTTACTCAAAGGGCACCTACAGAACAGATAGCCAGACCGCTTCTTGTTCGAGCGCCAGTCCGGATTGGCGCATTTGTTCGGTTAACGGGCCCAGATAATCAGGCAACTGCAGAACAGCACTGGTGAACTCCCGAAGCGTATCCTGCCATAGCCGCTGGCTACCATAGCGTGCCAGTTTGCTTTGCCAGTCGGGCATCAGCCAGCATTCGCAAGTGTCGCCAAGCTGTGCAAAGAGTCGCGCGAAATTGGCCAGCCCCACACCGTCATAGTCCGGGAACAGTACGACACGGCTTGCACGCGGGCGCTGCCCCAGCCAGGCGAGAAGCCGGCCATCAAGCTGTCCGCCGTAGTACAGCAGGGTGGCTTGCGTTCCTACTGGCAGCCAATCCGTGCGGTCAAACAGCGCCTGGTTCTCCACCAGCCAGAGCGGCTGCCCGCTTTGCCAGGTGTCGCCAGTTTCAATGCGCAGGCTGGCAGCCCCGAAGTGGTGCGTGAGCTGGCTGAGTGGCAGTTCGCTCCCGTGTTCGCCTTGCCGCCAGAGAACCTTTTCGCCAACGGCCTTGAGCAAGGGGTAGTAGCACTCATGCTGATGATTGCGCGCTTTGCTGTCGCGCGCGTGGGCGATGTGTTGCGCCCGCAGCGGCAGGTCGTCCGTGGCCAGCATCCCGACTTGGGGGGAGAGTGCGCTCAGATGGATATCGAATAGTCGCGGATCGCTGACACGGTAAACATCACCGCGCCCCTGACGCTGGCAGATTACCGCTCCTGTCTGCCGGGCAAAGCGATCCAGAGCGCTGCGCTGAGCGGCGGTGAAATGGCTGGCCGGCAGGGTTTGTTGGCCATGCAGCTTGAGCAAGGCTGCGCGCAGGGTTCGATCCATACTCAGGCATCCAGCGGTTCGATGACCTGCCAGCTATGGCGGCTGATCTGGTTGCTGCCGTTGCGCGTGTGAATCGGCACGCAGTAGCGCACGGTCGTCAGCGGCGCGGGCGAGGCAAAAATCAACGAGAAGCCGAACTCCGCCGCCGTGTCGATCAGGCTGCGCTGATTGCGGGCATCCAGGGCCAGCGCCTCGTCCAGGTAGCAGATACCCTGAATGGGGCGGCGCTGATCCTGCATCAGATGCAGCATCGCCAGCCCCGTCACCAGTTTGGCCATCAGCACGGTGCCATTGGAGGCGGCACTGTCGAGGTCATCGAAGGCTTCCGGCTCGCGGTCTGCCTTGCCGACCCAGAAGCGCAGGCGAAACAGGTCGGCCACGCGCAGGCCGTGGCGGGCGTTGCCCTCTTCGATCAGCAGGGTCTTGGCGCGATTGAGTTGATCATCGTCGAGCACGCTCTGCTGGTTGAACAGTTCGAAGGTTTCGCCACTGTCCACAGTGGCGGCGGTACTGATCAGCAGTTCGATGGCTTCGACCAGAATGGTTTCGTCTTCGGGTTCGATCTTGAACACTGCCAGATCGGAAAGTTGCCGGCCGCTGATCTTGCGGTTGAACTCGCGCATCCGGCGCTTGAAAGCAAACAGGCCGTCGCGCAGTTCGCGCAGGCAGGCGGCCACATTCACCACCGCCGAGCGTACCTTCTTTTCCAGGGCTTCGGCTTCCTGCGGCAGGTGATGGGCGAATTCAACGAGACGAACAATCTCGCTTTCCGGTTCGCCGACAAACTGATACTTGGTCAATCCGCCGCTATGGATTTCACCCAGCAGATGGCGGATCTGCTCATCCAGCTCCAGCAACTGGCGGCAGTCAGTCAGATAAGTCTGCAGCCGTTCGGCCAGTTGTTCCGGCGCAAACTCGGGCTGGGCCAGCCAGGGGTGGTGTGGCAACTCGGCCAGCCAGGTGAAGGGGCCTTCGTGGTCGATGCGCTGATGACGGCGTTGCTCGATCTGCCGGTGTTGCTGCTGCAAGGCCGCCAAATCCTGCTGGCGTTGCTGACGCTGCTGATCCAGTGCGTAGTGCCGCTGTGCCGACTGGGCCAAATGGGTGCCGAGTTCTGCGAGCCTGTCCTCCAGTGTCTGCAGCCGCTCCTCGCGCTCGGCCTCGCTTTGCCGCAAGTCCTGCATGTGCGCGTAGTCCCGCAACTCGGCATCTAGTTTGGCTATTTGCTGCTCCAGCGCTTGGCATTGCTGTCTGACCTTCTCCAGGGTCTGCGCTGTCGCCAGCTGCTCACGAAGCTGAGCCTGCTGCTGTTGCAGTTCCTGCTGCAGTTCGCTCAGTTCCGCCAGGGTGCGTTGCTGATGCTGTGGCGACAAGGCTTCCAGCCGCAGTTGCAGGCCAGGTAAATTGAGTTGCCCGACATTGGCATCGGCCAAAGCTGCAAGCAGTGCCTTGTCGTCAAGTTGAAAGTCCTCTGTGCCCAAGGTCAGCACCGGCTTGGCCAGCACCTTGTTCAGCGCGTTGAGTTGTTCCGAAGATACGAAACCAGCCAGTTGCTGATAGAGGTTCTGCCCCTGGGTGCGCAACTCCTGCGCCAGCTGCGCGGATTCCCGTTCGATCCGCGCCAGCTCGCGCTCGATGGCCGCAGGCGTGCGGCTCTGGGCCTGGCCGATCCGTACCACCAGCGCATCCCGTTGTTCCTGCAGCTCGCGGCGGCGCGCCTCCAGCAGGGCGCGGTCGGGGATCAAGGCAAAACGCTGCTGCAACGCGCGCAACTGTTCGCTTTGTTGGCGGAGCTGCTTTTGTTCCAACTCGCACTCTTTTTTCTCGCCAGCCGACTGCATATCCTGTTCGCGCAGGCGCTGCAGCTCAGCATCGCACTGCGCCAACTCATGCTGCAAGGTTTGCTGGCGGGTCTCGTAATGCTGTTGCCACTGACCCAGTGCCGCGTCGATCAAGGGGCGCCAGCACAGCAATTTGCCGCGCAACACCAAGCGGGCCTCCTGCTTCTGTTCCAGTTCGCTCAGAGTGGCTTGCAGCCGCACGGCGGCCAGGTACTGGCTGCGTTCGGCGTTGAGGTCGGCAAACGCCTTGTCCCATTCCGCCTTGAAGTCGATGCTGGCATCCGGCAGATCGCGCCGGAAAATCTGCAGCAGATAGTCCTTTACCTCGCTGGAGCGCAGTTTGTCCAGGCGCAGCGTGCGGGTCAGCACCCGTTGGAAAACGCTGGCATCGCTGGCGTGCTCCAGCCGGAAAACGCAGAAATCCTGCTGACTGGCGAGCTTGCGGCTGCGCCCGCCATACACCATGTCGGCAAATTCGCTGCTGCTGTAGCTGAACACCCGGCGCCCAAAGCTCGCCAGATGGCTGGCCAGTTGCGGTTGTGCCACCAAGGTGCCATCCGGCAGGCAGAACTCCTCGACCTTCAGCGGCCCGGCATAGGCGAAATACTCGTACTCGAAGCTTACCCCTTTGCCCACGCAGCCCAGCACGACGGTGCCGGACTCCGGCAGCGACACCTCCAGCAGCACATAGGCGCTGTTGTTGGGGAAATAGAAGCGCCGGCTCTTGTCCACATCGTGCGCACCAAAATCCATACGGCGGCGGTCGATGATCAGCAGAAACTGCAGGGCATTGATCAGGCTGGTCTTGCCGGTATTGTTGGGCGCCACCAGAGAGACCGCACCATCGAGCGGCAGCTCGGCACGCGAGTAGCCGGCGCTGCCCAGCAGGACCAGACGTTGGAAGCCGTACTGCATCAGGTGTTCTCCTCGTCGTCTGGTGCATCCGCAGTCCAGTCTTCCGCTGCAGGCGTGCTCTCTTCGTCGCCATCGGTCTTGGCCGTCAACGCCAGGCTTTCGAAATGATCGAGGTAACGGCATACAGCGGGCAGCAGTCGCCAGCCCGCTGGCTCTGCCATGGCAAAGCCCAGGTTGCAGGCGCGGCCCAGCAGCTCCACCAGGACGTCGGGGTTGAGGCCCTCGGCATCCAGCAAGTCTTGCTGTTGCTTGTAGACCTCGGCCAGCCAGGCGCTGTCGATCAGCCAATCGGTAAAGCGCTGCAGGGCCTTGCCGGCGTTGGCCTGGGCATCGAAGATCACCATGAACAGCAAGGCCAGCTGGCGGCTGATCTTGCCGATGTTGCTGTTGGCGTCACTGTTGTGAAACCAGGCAAAGCCCCTGGCATCCAGGCGCAGCTCGAACCCCAGCGCGGCAAACAAGCCGACATAGCTGGCCTCGTGCTGTTCCAGCTCCGCCCACAGCGCGGGCTCGGCCATTCGATTCAGGTGTTTGCCGGAGAGAAACAGGCGGAACAGCTCGGCCAATGCCGGCATTTGCGACAGGGCGGCTGCCAGAGCGTGTGGGATCGTCATTGCGGGATACTCACGCGGTGAGGGTGATGCAGGACGCGAATCGTCTGCAGCGTGGTTTTTTCAGGCTGGCTGGCTGCCTCGAACTGCCAGCCGGGCTCATGTTGCAGGTCATGGAACAGGCGCAGCAGGGTGGCATCCTGCAGGTGGGCGTAATGGCTGTGCAGCCAATCGAGCAGATTTTCCACTGGCAGGCTGCGGACCAGATGCGCACGAATAGCGGCTTCGTCCACCTGCTCCAGCAACGGAACGTCATCGCCGGGTTCATCCTGCGGAAAGGCCACCGCCTGCGGCTGGTATTGGCGCGCGGCAGCCATGACCGCCCGTACCTCATCGCCCAATTGCAATTTGAAACCGCGCTCATTGCGCCAGACGGGGAGTGCGGTCTCATCCGCCGGGCGCGACAGTGCGCGACGCAGGCCGCGTTTGCGCACCTGCCCCAACAGCAAGCTGATGGCACTGGTCAGTGCGTTGTGCTGACGCAGCTCTTCGCGCAGGGGCAGCAGTGTATCGGCGCACTGTTGCGCAACCAGCCGGCCAAAGCGCCGCAGCTCCTTGGCCTGGTGCGCCACCTGACGCAACTGCAGGCGATGCGAGTAGAGCGCACCCTGTACCGACAATTGCTCTAGGCTCAAGTCGAGCGCACGCTCCGCTTCTTCCAGATAGCGATAGAAGGTGCCCTGCGAGCCGCTGTCCATCATCTGGTTCATCGGCTCCACATAATGATCGTAGGCTTCCAGCACCTCGCGGTAGCGCTGGCTGATCGGCATGCTGCTGTCGGCGCTTTTAGCGTTTTCCGCCAGTTCAAAGAGCGCATGCCGGTCCTGATCGAGCTGCAGGCTGATCTGGCGGAAGAGTTCTGCCAGCTTGTTGGCGGCCCCGCGCACGCGATCCATGTCGGCCCCGAGCATCCCTTCATTGAGTGCTTCGGTGGCTTCACGGATGGCCGCAACACGCGCCTGCAGTACGGCAGCCAGGCCCAGCTCATGTTCACGGGTGAGGCCGCGCACGAACTCCAGCACATAGGCATTGAGCTGCAGATCGCTGCTGCGCGGCAAGGTTTGCAGGATGTCCGCATTGACCAAGGCACGCAGCACCGCGCCCTGCGTTTCGGCATCCCGTTGCCCGGATACCTTGGCAATGCCGTTCAACACCTGATCGCTGGTCAGCACGGCAAACTCGCGCGACAGCCGCACCAAAAGCTCCACGGTGTCCCAATGGGTGTAAAGCGCGTAGACCAGCGAGCGAGGGTTGGCCATGTCAGTTCAGTCTCCCACCACCGAGCAGGCATGCCCTGTGCGGCATGCTCTCACCCGCCAGCCGCACAGGGCGGCAACCCGGCGCATGGCCGCAGCGGGGTTTCATAAGGTGCAGGCTGGACGCATCGACCATTCGTTGTCCCCACGCCGCCGCGCCCGATTTCTGGCGAAATCGAGCCCAGCGGCCACATTCTTTGTGCTCTCGCGAGCCAGCACAAAGAATGTGCTCATCGTGCTGGGGACAAGCGACTGTCAGGCTGGGTCCCGGCCGGAATGTGTCAGGCATGGTGGCAACACTGTGTGCACAAAGTGGCGTCAATGTGGTGAACAGCGTGGCAACATTGTGTTGAACATGGCGGCAGCATTGTGGCGACATGTGGGTCACAGTGTGGCAACAAGGTGGCGCTGACAGCTCAAGCGGTCGCATGGATGAAAGCATTCAGTGCCGCCGCGATGCGTTTACGGCGCTCTTGCAAGAACGCCTTGTAGTGATCCAGTGCCAGCAGTTCCTCCTCCACCGGGATGCACTGTGCTGCGAATGGTGCTGCACCGTGCTGTGCCACCAGCGGCAACAGGTAGGTCACAGGCGCTTTGTCGCTGATCGCACGATTGGTTTTGCCGCCGATGAAAGCCAGGTTGGCGATGTCGTCGGCCTCGCGCGGGGTGTAGCTGCCGCGCAGCAATGCCTTGGGGAAAATGTGATGAAACTGCAAGCGGTGCTGACTGCCCGAGTGGTCCAGCGCAATGGCCAGGTGGCTGCGCCAATCCTTGGCGCCTGCCGCACGAAACGCCAGGAACATGGTCTTGAACAGCGCACTGCGCTGGTTGCGCCCCTCCAGCTCTTCCGGCGTGATGTCAAGACGGCCGAACTGCAGACGCAGCCGGTCGATCAGTTCATTGACGCCGCCGCCATTGCGGATGGTCGCCAAATCCTGATCCAGAATGGTCTCACTGGAACCCCGCGAGAAACGGCCTTTGGCATTGGCGGCCAAGGCCCAGTAGCGCAACTGCTGCGCCTCTTCCGTGCTCAGGGCATAGTTGCGGCGGTGTCCAAAGTAGGCCAGTACCACGAGTAAGAAGGGCGATGACAGCAAGGCAGGGCTGTCGATACCCAGATTGCTGCGTGCGAAATTGAGGGCAAATTCCATCCCCTCGCAGGCTTCTTTCCAGGCTTGCTGCAGTACGTCCAGGGTCAGGCTGCCGACGGTCAGAAAACGGGATTGCCCGGTAGCAAAGGCCATCAAATTCTTCAGGTGCAAACCCAGATCAAGCTCGAAACCGTTCTGGGCGCAAGCACTCTGGAAGTCCAGGAAGGTCTGCAGCGAGTGCCGCCATTTGGCCGTGATCTGCGCCAGAGCCAGATCGGAGCTGCGCAGCTTGGCGCCCAGCGAGTTGACCCGCACGAAGATTTCCGTGACCTCGTCGTAGGACAGTGTTCGCTCCAGCACGTCCATGCGGTACACGTACTTGCGAATGCCGCGTAGCCGGGCCAGGCGCTGACTGTATTTCTCGTAACGCGGATCATCAAAGCCACTGATGCCCGCACGTTTGAGGAAAGGCGCATCGCTGTCGGTCTTGAAGACTTCGGATACCTTCACCCACTGCGGCAACTGCTCCAGCTTCCGGGTCGCCACCACGAAGGTCATTTTGTTGAAGCGCGTCAGCAGTTCGTCCTCGCTGGCGTCGGCCTCGTCGCCGCCCAGCTCGCCTTCCTCATCGATCTCAGTGTCATCGCCGTTCTCATCCACTTCGGTCACGACGGCCAGTTGGTCGGGATGCTCCAGATTGAACAGCAAATCGATGGGCCGACGGCGACCGCGCACCGACACCGGCTCGCCACGAATGACGGCAGACAACGAGGTCAGACGCTGTTGTCCATCGAGCAACAGGCGGGTGCTCTGATAAGGGTTATTGCTTTGGCTGACGGCAAAGCTTTGCAGGGGCACGGCCTCATCGGTTTCCCACAGCAGAATCGCCCCCGAGGGATAGCCCCGATACAGAGAGTCGAGCAAGTCGCGCACGCGCGTGGAGCGCCAGACATACTGCCGCTGCATTTCCGGCAAGCGCAGCTCACCGCGCTCGATCATCGAGACCAGTTCTTCAACGCTGGCTTCAGCCTTGGCCATGGTGCTTCCTTATCCTCTCAATCTCACTCAACTGCTGCGGGCGGCTCGGCAGCGGGGATGATCAACAACAGCTCGGAGTCATCCACTAGCCTGTAAACCGGTCGCTTGCCGGACAGCCGTTCGCTCTGATCCAGAATGATCTGAACCCCTTCACCACGCTTGTCCATCATGGCGCTGCGGCCTGTGATCGCTTTGTCCGCCTCGGGCACGGAACATTTGGCCAGCAGACTGGTGATGGCTTCGTTTCGCGCAGCCTGGCGGTAGGGAAGGCTCTCCACCGTCATGGTGTTGGGGATGGCGCCTGGCGAATACAGCTCCAGCCGGTCCGCAAACATCCGCAGGCGGATTTTGGCGCCATGGATCGAGTAATCCCGGTGTGCAACGGCATTGACCAGGGCCTCGAAGACGGCGGTCATGTCGTACTGCGGCAGATCGTGCCTGCCCTCATCCTTGGTGGCATAGACCTGCATGTTCTTGCGGACGAAGTGGCAAGCCGCCAGCACCTGGGCATCCAGCGGCCCGGTGATGTCCTGGGCGTCGAGCTGATAGGCCGTGTCGCCTTGCGGCAGCACCTCGGTGCCACGGTATGCCACGGTCTGAATGAAGGCATTTGGCAGCCAGCGGCGGGGATCTGCGCTGGCCATCAGCACGCCGGCGATGGTTGGCCGAAGTGCGCCGTCGGTATCGGGGCGCGCCATGGCCAGTTTATCCAGCAGCACCGCACGCGTATCCTGCACGCGCGGACTGGCAAAACGTTGCCACAGATCATCTACAAGGTCGTCGAGTATGGCGCCGGGCACCGGCTGCTCGTCGAAGCGGATGATGCGCGCCTGGCTGCGTTGCTGGAACAGCCGCGCCAGATAGTCCGGAGCCATTTCACGCTTGGCGCTGCCCACGCGGTGCAGATACCCGCCCGGACTTTTATGCACGAACAGGCTGCTTGCGATATCGACTTTCAATACTGGCAAGGGCTCGCCTGACGTGCTGGGCAGGCTCAGACGCTCGATCACCGGCGCGAGCGGCGGGGTGATGCTGTCCAGGCAAATCTGCCGGACGAAATCCTCTACCAGGTCCAGGCGCTCCAGCGGGATACCGAGCACTTCACGGGTGTCGTCCACGCCGAGCACGCACACACCACCCCGGCTGTTGGCGAAAGCGGCCAGCTCATCGGCCAGCGAATCTTTATGGGGGGCTGACACCTTTTGACCGGCAAAGCGGACTTCCTTCAACTCCAGATAGGAGTCCTCTCCCAGGCGAATCTTGTCGATCAGGTCGGCGATGTTGTCAAACATGTCAAGCCTCTCTTCCCAGGCGTTGGTAACGCCGTTCAAACGCTTCTTCGCCGCCTTCCATCACTTGGCAGACTTCGCGGCGCATGGCCTGATCCTGCAACGAGCCGGTTTGCTTCACATGGCACTGGTGGTTGAAGTCCAGTACGTGGATCAACTCTGCATCGCCATTGACCACGATGTTAGGGTTGTGAGTCACGATGATGAGCTGACGGCGCAACTTGTTTCTGCGGATCTGTTGCACGACCAATCCGTAGATCAGGTGGTTATCCAGGTCATCTTCGGGCTGATCGAGCACCAGGGGTTCAGTGCCGTGCGCCAGAAGGAAGGCCAGCATGGCCGCCGCGCGTTGCCCGGCGGAAGCCTGGCCGATGGACTGAAAGTCCCGCCCGTCGCCCTTGCGGCTGTACTCCACCTGCATGCCGTCTTCGGGGAACCAGCAAAGGATGTGGTCGATGAACTCCGGGCGCTTGTCAGCTTCTGCTTTCAAGAACTTGTTGAACCAGCCTCCAAACTCGGCCTCGCCACGGCAAGCTTGCAACAGGCGCTTTTTCTGAGTCAGCAGTGCCTGCTCGAAGGCCGCTGTGTCCCACTCGCCAGGCTGCTCGACCAGATCAACCGTGCCCAGCAGATCGGCCACGAGCCCTTTGGGGGATGCCCCCTCTTGCTCCTGATACAGGTCGTCCACGTACTTGCCTTCAGCGGCTCCAAGCACTTCCCTCAGTGACCGCTCGATGCCCTGTGCATCCCGGCTGTAGGGGATCAGCTCAATCTGCACAAAGGGATTGCCTTGCAGCGTTGTCTGTAGGAACGCGCTGCGCTGCGCGCTGATGGCACGGCGCGCGGACTGCACCTGCTCC
>ERZ650307.2491-NODE-2491-length-10031-cov-7.839314_pt1 | contig 10031 bp, 12 predicted proteins | sample MGYA00376243_ERZ650307 | MGnify/ENA primary metagenome ERZ650307 (study PRJEB26733, sample SAMN07839242) | wastewater metagenome | biome: urban; feature: artificial channel; material: waste water | place: USA: North Carolina | collected 2016-03-31 ... | reverse complement strand
AGAAGCCGGGGAGCTTGTATTGCTGCACTTCGGCTCAAAGCTGCCCGTTGAAGCCAGTACAAAGCCCGAGGCCGCGCCTGCTGTAAATCGTGGCACACCCAAGGCTTTAACAGACGCACAAGAGGCCGAAGTTGTGAGGCTGTTCGACAGGGGCCGGGGGGTGTCTGTCAACAAGCTAGCACAGAGGTTTGGAGTGTCGAACCCGACCATAGACAAGGCGCTAAGGAGGGCAGGCGTCAAAAGCTGAGGGGTTGAAGGGGTTGCATAAATCTGGCTGCAACCCGCATGAAATAAGGCTTTTCGCAATTTGCAAGGGGTTGCATATTGCGTGCAGCCGGGGTTGCAGCAAGCCAATACAGCCATCGCAACAAACCCGAAAGGGATTCAACGATGGCACACCAACTGCTTACCCCACTGGCGCAAGAAACACGCGCTGCACTGCCAACTAGCGAGGCCGCCGGACACCTGAGCCGCGCACAACAGACGCTGCGCATTTGGGCTTGCCGCGAGGATGGCCCAATCCGCCCCATCCGCATCAATGGCCGCCTTGCATGGCCCGTATCTGAACTGCGCCGCGTGCTGGGGGTGGCTTAAATGATGGCCGCCCCGATTTACCGTCATCCGGACGGCGAAGGCAGCCTTCAATTTGACGCTGCCACTTCCCGCCTGTTTTTGTTCAACGCCGCCGAAGGGCTGAGCGCCTATGCGCTGATTGGCCCGTGGGGCCTGCGCGATGTGGCTGCAAAGCTGCTGGCGCTGGCTGATGAAGTGGAGGCGAAGCAATGAGCGCCGCTATCAATCGCCTGCTGCTGGCGCTTTGGTGCGCTGCCCCTTCCCGCTGGTTTCGCAAGGGGGGCCGCCCATGACCACACCAAAAGGAAAAGCCCCCGCACCGACCAAGACGCAAGGGGCTCACGGTGAACAACTTTCGTTTCTGCCGCCCGCGCCATTTTGCCCTACATGGCCGACGCGCGGAACCCTGGCAGACAAGGCGCTAGGGATGCTGATGGATGGCCGCATGATTGACCATCCCGAGTTTGAGAACAGCACGCAATCCTGGCGCTTAGGTGCTGTAATTTTCACGCTGCGCGCCTACGGCTGGCCGGTTGAAACCGTGGAGATACCGAGCCCCACCCAGGACAACCCGCACCGAGTTATCGCGCTGTATCGCCTTGACGGGAAGTACACCGCGCAGGCACTGGCACAGAACGGGGGTGCCGCATGAAAGCAATCGAACTGGTGTGCAGTTCCTTTGAGTGGTGGGGCGACCGCTGGAACAGTGCAATGCCGTATTCCATTGACGCCTGCACCATCCCAGACGGGCACCAACTGCCGAACGCGCCCGTTAGCGTTTACGTGCTGACCCCTGACCCCCTGGAAGCCGCGCAACTGCTGCGCCTGCTGGCTGCGAAGCTGGAGAGAGAGCCCCAGCTACTCGCACCGCTGAACGAGCCGGGCAACACCCCAGGCAACCCCGCCCCAGTAGATGACGGGGGGTGCCCGTTTTGACGCCCGATACCGCAAAAGCAATCGACGCATTGCACGCCATCCCGCCCGACATAGACCGCGATTCATGGGTGAAGGTTGCGATGGGAGCGCACGCCGCCGGGGTGGACTTCGACACCTTCGACACTTGGAGCGCCGGGGCTGGCAATTACGACGCCGCAGCCGCCCGTGATGTGTGGCGCAGCATCAAGCCGGGCCGAGGTGTCGGAGCTGGAACCCTTTACCGTAAGGCTGCTGAGAATGGCTGGCGCATGGACGGTAAACCCCAGCAACGCCCGCCACAAGCCCCCAGGAAGGCCGCAGAGCCCCCGCGCAAGCCCGCCCCAGGCATGAGCCCTGCCGAGGTGTGGGCACGCTGCGAAGCTGCAACCGCTGCACATGGATACATCGTGGCAAAGGCCGCCGCCGGGGTGCCGTTGGATGCCCTGCGCGTGGTGCCTGCTGGTGACCCCCTGCGCATTGCCGGGCAGCGCATGGCCGGGGCTTTGGTGGTGCCTGCGCTTGCAACTGATGGCGCATTGCAAAGCCTGCAACTGATACCGCCGCCCGGTGCCGGACATAAGCTAAATCTGCCCGGTGCACCGATGGGCGGGGCATCCTTCACCGTGGGCACGCTGGTGCCCGGTGCGCCGCTGTATCTGTGCGAAGGTGTGGGCACCGCGTGGGCCTGCTGGCAGGCAACGGGCAATGCTGCCGTGGTGTGCTTTGGCTGGGGCAACGTGGCCCGCGTGGCTGGCGAGCTGCGCCAGCATGACGCCGCCGCCCGGCTGGTGCTGGTGCCGGACACGGGCAAGGAACAGGAAGCCGCAAAGATTGCCCAGACCGTGGGCGCTGCCGTGGCCTACATGCCCCAGGGTGAGGCGCAGAACTTCGACGCAAACGACCTGGCGCAGCGTGCCGGGCACGATGTACTGGCTGGGCTGCTGGAGGCTGCGACAGAGCCGCCCAAGCCTGAGCCCCGTTACAAGCTGCTGGGGGCTGATGAACTGCGTGACCTGCCCCCGCTGGCGTGGCGTGTGCGTGGTGTTCTGCCTGCCGTGGGGCTTGCTGCGCTGTATGGCCCGAGCGCATCCGGTAAATCATTCCTGGCCTTTGACATGGCCGCCGCGATTGCGGAGGGGCAACGCTGGTTTGATTGCCGGGTGGAGGCTGCGCCCGTGGTGTATGCCGCGCTGGAAGGTGAAGCCGGGTTCAAGCTGCGCGCCCAGGCATGGGAAGTGAGCCGGGGCCGTGCGCTGCCTGATGGCCTGCGCATGATGCTGCAACCGTTCAAGCTGACCGATGGGCAGGACGTGCTAGACCTTGCCGCCGTGGTGCCTGCTGGGGCTGTGGTGGTGGTGGATACGCTGAACCGCGCTGCACCTACTGCCGACGAAAACAGTAGCCGGGACATGGGCGAGATTCTGGAAGCCGCTAAGACCCTGCAAACCCTGACCCGTGGCCTTGTGCTGCTGGTGCACCACACGGGCAAGAATGCCGCCGCTGGCCTGCGTGGGCACAGTTCGCTATTCGCTGCGATGGATGCCGCAATCGAGGTTTCACGCGATGGCGACCGCCGCGAATGGAAGGTGGCGAAATCCAAAGACGGTATTGATGGCGAGGCGCGACCGTTCAAGCTGCAAGTGGAAACGCTGGGCGTGGAGGAAACGGGCGAGGCCATTACATCGTGCGTAGTGCTGCGCGACACCGCCGCCCAGGATGTGCGCGCCGTGAAGCTGCCCCAGGGTGGCAATCAGCGGGTGGTGTTGGATGCTCTGCGCCCATTGTTCAAGGACGGCACAACCGGAAAGCCTGGAGCCCCGCCGCTGCGCCCATGTATCGAGCTGGAGGCCGCAATAACCGCCGCCGCGTCCAAGCTGACATGCCCGACTGACAAACGGACTTCACGCACCAGAGAGGCAATCACGGGGCTGGTGGCGCGTGGTGTGCTGGGCTGCAATGAGGGGTGGCTATGGCAACAGTGAGCCGCCGAAATTCTCCGTTTTCTCCGTTTTCGGAGAGTTCCGACGCCGAAATTCTCCGCCCCCCCTTTAATAGGGGGGTGGTTTTCGGAGGGGTTTCCGGCAGGGAGGTTTTGCAATGACTGCTGACCTTTTCGGCCTGGAGCAACAGAACCCCAGAACCAACAGCCGCCCCGAGGCTGCCGCCCTGGTGGAAGTCTTGAAGGCACTGCGAACGCATCCCGCCGTGGCATGGGCCGAGCGCATGAATACCGGGGCTGCAAAGGTGGGCAACCGCTTTATCCGCTTTGGCTGGCCGGGATGCCCTGATGTGCTGGGGCAATTGAAGGATGGCCGCTTTTTGGCGGTGGAAGTGAAAGCCCAGGCCGGACGCCTGCGCCCAGAGCAAGCCCTATTCCTTGAGCGCATCCGCTGCGCTGGTGGCGTGGCCTTTGTGGCGCGTGACCTGCGCGACGTATTGCGCGCATTGGGCGAGGCGCAGGGGCCGTAGCCGCCGCACCGCATCCATTCATTAACCAACTTTTGAAAGCAACCATGTTCCAAAAATCATCCGGGCATACACCGCCCCCAGCAGTGGCCGCCGCGATGGCGAAATTTGAAAACGCGCAACTTGAGCAACTGGCAAAAGGCGTTGCAGCCTATGGCTTGATGCCCCGAGCCCTGAACAGCCAACAACGCAAGGCCGTGCTGATTCTGGCTAGCCGTGTGCAACCTTCCCTTTGAAGAAAGAACATCATGCAAACAATCAAAAACATTACCGCCCATGCCGACTACAGCGAAGCACTTGCCAAGCTGAATGCCTACCGCGCAGCCCTGGCCGATGCGCAGCAACTGGCTTACGAACTGGATGCCGAGCGCGTTGCGCACAGTCCAAAAGCCCATGAGCCGAACGCGATTGAAATTGCGGACAGGCTGCTATCTGGCGTTGCGCTACAAGACAATTTGGGTAAGCGAATCACCGAGACTGCGCGCAAGATTGAAACGTTGCGCCGGGCGATTGAGCAGCAGCAGCGCGAGGTGATTCGCATCCGTGGCGAACATTCGCGCCGGGTGTGCCGCGATGCCTTGGGCGAGCATGTTGCGCGGACAGAACGCATTGTTCGGGCAGTCGAAGAACTGTGCGCAGCGAACAAGGCAGAACAGGAATTGCGCGCCACTATCGAGGCCGAGGGCTATAGCAGCACGGGCTTGCCGGGCATGGCCTTTCTGCCGGGTGGCGTGGACTACTTCGACACCGGCGATGTTGATTGGGGGTATGCCCCATCTTGGGCGCGGGATGCTGCCGACTACATCGAAGCCAAGACGCTACCCGTTGAGCTTCACGAAAAGCAAGCTGCTGCCCGTGAAGCTGCCGCCACACCGAAGCGCGTGCCCAGGCTTGCAGCACGGATGAGCTACCCAGGCGAGGGCGAGCTTATCGGCTAACTGGCTGAGGACGCTACGGGGGGGGCGTCAAACCCTGAGGCCCCCCGTATGTAAACCGACAGTACCGCCGAGCAACCCTAAACATCCAGAAAAAAGGTGAGGGGGTGGGGGCTATCAAAAGTCTGCAACCCCCAACCGCCCGACACCCCGCAGTTCCGCACGCGCAGAAAATAACCCCCCGTTGAAAGTATTCAGCAAATGGCCGGAATCAAAGGACGCAGCGGAGGCGCACGAAAGAACGCAGGGGGCCGCCGTGCTGGGGCTGGAAGGCCCGTAGGCAGCCGCAACCGACCCCGCCTGATACACGGCCTGCCTGAGACAAGCGACCCGCTGCAATGGCTGCTGGCGGCAATGAACCATGAAGCCCTGCCGCTGCGCCTGCGTATGGCCTGCGCCGTGGCTCTGCCGCCCTACTTTCACGAAAGACACCGATGAAACACACTGCACAACTTGAGGCCGTGGCCGCTGCTGCACTGGCCTGGAATCGCGCCCGGCTGGCGCGCATCGCAATTGCCAAGCGTGTCCCGCAATTGCTGCATCCCCAGCACGGCACCGCATCCCGAGCATTAGACGCCGCACGCAAGACCGAAGCCCAGGCAAAGGCCAGACTGCGCAAAGCCTGCGCCGCTGCTGACCCTGCAAGCCTGACACTTGAGGTAGAGGCGTGCGAGGTTATCGAGGCGGTAACGTTGCTGGCCTGACACTGCGCCCACCGTCCAATTGTGGACACCAGACCGAAGCCCCCGCCGTGGGGCTTTTCTTTTGTCTGGTGCTGGGTGGGATTGCCGAAATCGTCTTACATCCGCCCTTACATCGGGCGGAAAAGAAAAAACCCCACTACCAAATTGATAGCGGGGTTTCCTTTATTTACTTGGTAGGGCGTGAGGGACTTGAACCAGCGACCAAAGGATTATGAGCATGGTTACGGCTATTGTTGTTTTTCGCCACTCGTCGCCCTCTGTAGACAACGGACGTTAACAACCTCAACAGCCCTGCGGGTCAAACGGCAAGTCTCGGTAAACCGTGACCGGCCTCGATCAACGCTCGGCGTAGCAAGCGTGCGATCTATCTCTGCAAAAGGCACGGGGCTCGTAGCCACCGCGTAGCAAGATTTCCCGCATGCACAAAGACCAACCAACCCCCAGCAACCGCCTTAATTTCACCAAGCGAGTCCTCGACCGGCTGACGCTGCCGTCCGAAGGCGTGGCCTACTTCTACGACACAGACACCAAAGGACTCGCGATCAGTGTCGGCAAGACCGGCCGGAAGAGTTTTCTGCTGTACCGCAAGATCCAAGGCCGACCGGAGCGCGTCAAGATCGGCCGCTACCCAGATGTGACCATCGAGCAGGCCCGCAAGACCGTCGCGGCGCTGAATGCAGACATCGCGCAGGACCTCAACCCTGCCGAGTCGATGCGCGAACGACGCAGCGAGATAACGCTGGCCGACTTCTTCAAGGTCTACTACGAGCGGCACTCGTCCGTCCGCAAGGTGTCCCACAAGGAAGACATCGAGAAGTTCGAGCGCCACATCGACACGAACAGGTACGGCGTCAACCTTGCAAAGCTGCGGCTGTCGGACATCACGCGTGCTCAGCTGATCTCCCATCACGCAAAAATGGGCCACATCCCGACGACGGCCAACCGCGTGATTGCACTCATCAGCTCGATGTACAGCCGCGCCATCCAGTGGGGCTACTTCGACGGTAACCATCCCTGCCGGGGAATGGACAAGTACAGGGAGAAGTCCCGCTCAAGATTCGTACTCCCCGATGAGATGCCCCGCCTCATGCTGGCCATGGAGCATGAAACGAACGAGCTGGTGCGTGACTTCGTGAAACTCGCCCTGTACACGGGGGCACGCCGCAGCAATGTCCTGGCGATGCAATGGCCAGACGTGCACCTTGAACGCAAGGAATGGAGCATCGAGAGAACAAAGAATGGCGAGCCACAGACCGTGCTGCTGACCCCCGAGGCCATCGAGGTTCTGGAACGAAGAAAGAAGGCCGCAGAAGGCAGCAATTCACTTTTCGTGTTCCCTGGTTCCGGCGAATGCGGTCATTTGGTGGAGCCACGAGGGGCTTGGGAGCGCATGCTGGCCCGCGGCACGGCGTTGGGTTTGGTGGAGGCGTTGGCGGAGAAGGCAACGGCCAAGACCTTCGACTACCAACTGGCCCTGGAAGAGGCCATCGACTTCCCGGTCCAGACCATCGAACGCTACACGCCATTGGCGGAGAAGCACGGGCTGCACTTGCAGCACTACGAGATGCGTGACCTGCACATCCATGACCTGCGCCGTACGCTGGGCTCTTGGCTGGCCAGCAGCGGCACCAGCCTGCCCATCATTGGCAGGGTTCTGAACCACAAGACCCCGGAAGCCACCAAGGTCTACGCTCGATTGATCGTCGCCCCGGTTCGCAACGCCATGGAAGAAGCCACGGCGGCCATGCGCAAGATCGGCGAGCAGTAGAACCACGGCACGGGACTGATTGAATTTCGCATCACTTGAACAAAAGTAGTGCGGATATTAAACTATCACCTCATGAACCAGTCTGACCACATCCTCGAACTGGCCCGGCACCGGCGCGTGCTGCGGGCAGCGGATGTGCGCGAGCAAGGCTGGTCGCCGCAGCTGCTGATCCGGCTGCACCAGGCCGGCAAGCTGCAACGGCTGGGCCGTGGACTGTATGGACTGCCCGATGCTGAAGTCACCGAGCACCAAACGTTGATCGAAGTCTGCCAACGCGTGCCCAAGGCGGTGCTGTGCCTTCTGAGTGCGCTGCAATTCCATGAGATCGGCACGCAGCTACCCCACGAAGTGTGGATCGCGCTGCCCGAAGCGACACAGACCCCGGCGCTGAGCTACCCCACGCTGCGCATCACGCGCCTGCGCGGCACCGCCTACAGCGACGGTATCCAGACCGTGACCGACCACGGCGCCCCCATCCGCGTGTACAGCGCCGCCAAGACGGTGACCGACTGCTTCAAGTTCCGCAACAAGATTGGCCTGGACGTGGCGCTGGAGGCGCTAAAAGACGCTTGGCGCAGCCGCAAGGTCACCATGGCCGAACTGAGCCACTTCGCCAAGATCAACCGGGTCGAACGTGTCATGCAGCCCTATCTGGAGGCTGTGACGCAATGACCGGAAACCTCTCCGCGTCGATCCTGGCCCGACTGCTGACCCTCGCCAAACAGCGCGGCGACGACTACAACCTGCTGCTGAACCGCTTCGGCATGGAGCGCCTGCTGGCCCGCGTCAGCACGTCCCCGCATGCTGACCGCTTTCTGCTCAAGGGCGCCCTGCTCTTTGCGCTGTGGTACGACACCCCGCACCGCCCGACGCGGGACGCTGACTTGCTGGGCTTTGGCCCTGACGACGAGGCGAACCTGATCGCCACCTTCCGCGAAATCGCAGCCATGGACCTGGGCGACGGCATCGAATTCGACCCCGACTCCGTGAAGGCCGACGCCATTCGCGAGGACAACACCTACGGCGGCACCCGCATCACGCTGGTGGCACGCATCGGCTCCGCACGCTGCGCACTTCAGATCGACGTAGGTTTCGGTGATGCCGTGACGCCGGGGCCACAGACGGTGGCTTACCCCACCTTGCTGGGCGACTTCCCAGCCCCCACGCTGCGGGTCTATCCGGTCTACACCGTGATCGCCGAGAAGTACCAGGCCATGGTGATGCTGGGGCAAGCTAACAGCCGCATGAAGGACTTCTTCGACCTTGCGGTGATTGCACGGCGCACGGAACTGGACGGCGCCACGCTGGCGGCAGCCATTGCCGCCACCTTTGCCCGACGCCAGACCGCCTTGCCCACCGAGCGGCCCTTGGCACTGACCAAGCAGTTCTGCGAAGACGCCGCAAAGCTGCGCCAGTGGCAAGCATTCCTGAACAAGAACCGCATCGAAGCTGCGAGCCTGGGTGACACCGTGGCGCTGCTGGACGACCTGCTGTGGCCACCGACCCAGGTCGCCACCGCTGGCAGTCAGGCAACTGCCACTTGGCGCCCTGAAGGCATGCGCTGGGTCTGAGCGCCAGACAACGAAGCCGCCTGGCCATTCACACCCTCTCGGCGAACAGCCCAGAGAAATCTGAGTGCCAAAAGGGACTTTCCCGCTTCGGGAAAACATAGGCAGAGCCGCCACTATCGGTCACGCCACCGGAGGCAGGGCGTAGCGCCCCTTTGCTGATAAAGCCCACCCCGACCACATGATCGCGTCCTTGGCTGGCCAGGAAGTCACTGACTTTGACGCGCAAGGCTGTTGGCGGCTGATCCCCAGTTGAATCCTGATGAGCAACTTCCATCAACGATTCAGCCTCAAGCCCGTCGAGGCCGACCAAGAACATCCCAGCTCGCTGCCCAGACAGTTGCCTACTGGCAGAACGCGACAAGGTATCGAACATGTAGGTCAGCAGCGAGTCGTCATGCGTACTCTGAAGCACCAAGACGATAGCTCCACCACTCTTTCGACCCACGATCAGAGCCTGCCTGTTTGTAGTCCCGGTAATCGTATCCACTCGGTCTCTTGAGATCACGGGCTGCCCATCTTCCCCAACCTCACCAAGCAGACTGGGGTCGAATTCGTGAATTCGCAAATTCGCCCCATCCAACTGACAGTTGCTGGCGCCAGACAGCACATGGCGAACCACTGACTCCGCCAACTTCCGGCGTTCCATGAAGTTCCCTGGCATGCGCCCATCAAGGGTCAGCACAGCCGCAACACCTACTTTCAGCCCCTTTCCGAGATCATTCAACCTTGGCGCTACGAGTGCGCAAAAGTCCAAAGCTTCACGCTTGGGAATCTTGCGCCCCTTGTCGTCGGAGATTGACTTGCACTCAACTTCAAGCCCTTGTGGACCCAGACCCGGGATCACAAGATCCATAGTGCCGCCCCCAATCACTTCGGGCCATTGAACCTCAAGGCCCCGTCGTAGGAAGTGAGTCGCAGCCGTCAGCTCCAGGCGCATCCCGCGCAAGTCATCCGGGTTCTTCAGCGCACCGTGAACACGGCGCACGAGCTGGGCGCGCTGAGGCCCGGCGGAGGATTCAGCAATCGACAGTACCTGAGCGGCAAAGGCCATGCACGGATACAGCGGGCTGATATCCATCTGGTGCACGGGCAACCGGCC
>ERZ650307.2490-NODE-2490-length-10034-cov-3.468584_pt1 | contig 10034 bp, 8 predicted proteins | sample MGYA00376243_ERZ650307 | MGnify/ENA primary metagenome ERZ650307 (study PRJEB26733, sample SAMN07839242) | wastewater metagenome | biome: urban; feature: artificial channel; material: waste water | place: USA: North Carolina | collected 2016-03-31 ... | reverse complement strand
ATCTACACAGGCGAAGACACTCTTTCCCTACACGACGCTCTTCCGATCTGCTCGACAACTACACGAGCCTGTTCCAGCGCCTGCCGATCGGGCGCGAGCTGCTCAACACCATCGTGTTCGCCGGCGCGGTCACGATCATCTCCGTGTTCTTCGACTCGCTCGCCGCCTACGGCCTGTCCCGCGTGGACTTCAAGGGCCGCGGCATCCTGCTCGCCGTGCTCATCGCCACCATGATGATCCCGGCCATGGCGCTGCTCATCCCGGTCTACAAGCTCCTCGGCTCCATGGGCCTCGTCAACAGCTACCTCGGCATTATCATCCCGCGTATGGCCGATGTCGGCGGCATCTTCCTGCTGCGTCAGTTCTTCATCTCCATCCCGAAGGACCTCGACAACGCGGCCCGCATCGACGGCGCGGGCGAGTTCCGCATCTTCGCGCAGATCATCCTGCCGAACGCGGTGCCGGCGATCCTGACCGTGGGCATGTTCAACTTCATGGGCAACTGGAACGACCTGCTCTGGCCGTTGATCATGACCTCCAAGCCGGAGACCCGCACCATCACCGCCGGTCTGGCCATGCTGACCGGTCACGGTTCGTCCGTCACGCCGTACGGCGTGGTGATGGCCGGCGCGCTGATCTCCGCCCTGCCGTTGCTCATCGTGTTCTTCTTCGTGCAGAAGCGCTTCGTCGAAGGCATCGCGATGACCGGCATGAAGTAAACGGCGCGCGCGGGCCGGGTGGGCTGGCTTGTGTCTGGCTGGGCCGGTTTGGCTTGTGGCTGGCTGGACTGGCTGAGTCTGTTTGTCTCCTGTCCGCACCGGTCCGCGCGATCGTTCGCTTCACTTACTACACGTACCCTCCTTCCTTTCATCACCGTCTCCGGCGCCGCTTGTACAGGGCGCCGGGGCAGGCCGTCACCGTGGCTCCTCCCGCGGTGGCGGCCTTTTGTGGGTATGTGAAATATGTGGTTGAAGTTTGGTGATTCTCCGGTTGAGGCAACGAGGCTCCCCGCAAAGGTCTTTTGGTAAGTCTTAGGTTGAAATACTGTATTGGTGCAGGTCTCGATGGACATATTCGGCCAGACCTTCGTGTTCTTCGTGGTGTACGACTGGAATCATACGGCTGCGTTCGCCTCACTGTTGCTGGGTTGCGCGGCGATTTCGCTGCCGCTGATGCCGCTGTTCGGCATCGGCATGACCAAACTCGGTCCGCGGTGGAATGGCGACGCATTCCCGGGATTGTGTCGCAGATTGGGCCTGTGTGGGTGGATTCGTAACACTTTCCCGGGAATGTTGCGCACGATGGTGCGTTTAGCGGCGTTTCACGTAGCGGGTGCTGCGGCCAGCACCGATTTTGATGATCGTACCGGAGTCCAACAGTGATTTCAGCGTGCGCTCAATGGTGGTGGTGCTGGTATCGGGCATGCGAGCGAGAATATCGGCCTTGGAGAGTGGAACTAGGGATTGATCAAGCAGTGCTTCAATCCGCGTTCCCTTGGTGGCTACTCGCGGTGCTCCCTGCGCTCTGCCGCCTGCCGTGAGATTGATGCGTTCGTCGAATTCCTTGCACGCGGACAGTATGATGCCAAGCAGGTAGTTCGTGAATGGCGCATAATCATTGGCGTTGTCGTCCCATCCTTGGGTGCTTGCGGCCATCGCCTCATAATAAGTGCGTTTACTTTGCTCGATAAGGTGTTCGATACTGATGTATTTGCCGACCATATAGCCATTGCGGCACAGCATCAGGAGCGTGAGTAGCCGACTCATACGGCCATTGCCGTCATTGAACGGATGTATGCAGGTGAAATCGAGAATGAACATGGCGATGGCAAGCAATGGATCGGTATGTCCATCTCGGATTGCTTGCGTGTAGGCGGAACACGCGCGTTCGATCAGTTCCGGTGTGACAAGTGCGGACGGCGGGGCGAATCGCACGGTGCTGGTCCCGTGTGCATCTCGTTCGATGATGACGTTGTCACTGTCCTTGAAATGCCCCGCAAAGGTCAGTGGTGTGTGTCGGAAGAGGTCGCGGTGCAGTTGAAGAATGACGTTCGGGGTAATCGGAATATAGTCGTGGCTTTCGTGAATAACCGATAGCGCGTCACGGTAACCGGCAATTTCTTCATCATTGCGATTGCGCGGTGTGACTTTCTCCGAGACGAGATCGTTGAGCCTGCTATCGCTGGTAGAAATACCTTCGATGCGGTTTGAGGCATCTGTGCTTTGGATGCGCGCGACGGCAACCAGCGTCCCCAATATATCCGGTCTGATCGTTGTCTGTATGCTTTGACGCCCTTTTGCCTCGTGAATAGCGGCAAGCAAACTCGTGGTGTGCGGGGTGAGCAACGTCTTACCTGATTCGATGTAGTCAAATGATCTCATACTGCCTCATTTTCTGCATCATACGAACTTTTCTGCATCATATTTTATCAAAATGAGGCAGAAAATGGGCTGATGATGCAGAAAAAGGCGGCAGGATGGCGACCGTCTCGCTTGCCGGTTGCGTTACTTTCCCGGGAATGTTGCGCTCGTGGCAAGAAACGGCAAGTTCAGGCGGGCGTGACCGACGATACCCGTCGTGTAGTCGAACGTCTTACCGGACTGCCTTACGAGCGTTGCTGGCGGTAGCCTACACTGAGAAACCATGAGCAAGCATCACCATCGCGACCGTAGCTGGGCCCCGGCACCTGAAGCATTGCCGGACGACGCCCAGACCATCGACAACCACACTCACGTGGCCTCCGTAATCCCTTTCGCGCGCGCTATGAGCCATGAGGCGCAGGAGAAGGGGCAGCCCGAAGTCCCGGTGTACGACGTCGACCAATTGCTGGCGCAGGCGCAATCTGTCGGCATTGGGGGTATTATCGACTGCGGTTGCGAGCTGCCGCACCTGATGACCGCCCTCCAGATGGCCCTCGATCATCCAGGTAATGTGCACGCGGCGCTCGCAATACACCCCAATGAGTCCGTGCTCCACGGGCATCGTGGTGTGCCGGGGCCGGATGGTCTGCCCCTCAAATACAAGCCTTACCATGACACGTCTTTCGAGGACGCGCTCGCCGAAGTACATCGCCTCGCCACCACATACCCCGAGCAAGTGGTGGCTATCGGCGAGACCGGCATGGACCTCTTCCGCACCGGCGAAGGTGCCAAGGAACTGCAGCGCGAGGCTTTCCGCGCGCATATTGCCCTGGCCAAGGAACTGGGCCTGCCCATGCAGATTCACGACCGCGACTCCCATCGCGAGGTCATCGAAACCCTGCTGGCCGACGGCGCGCCCGAACGCACCGTATTCCACTCGTATTCCGGCGACCGTGAGATGGCCGAGATCGCGCGCGAACATGGCTGGTATCTGAGCTTCTCCGGCACCGTGAGCTACAAAGGCAATGACGGTATCCGCGAATCGCTACGGATTGTGGGGCTGGACCATGCGATGGTCGAAACCGACGCGCCGTATCTGACGCCCATGCCGTATCGTGGCCGCACCAACGCGCCGTACATGATTCCCTACACCTTGCGGGCCATGGCCGATACGCTCGACTTGCCCATCGCGGATGTGGCGCGCGGCACCCGCGATACCGCCCGCGCCGTATACGGACTGTGAGGGCCGGGTGTGCGGCCGTCGCGGCGCGTGTAGAGACGATGTGTTGACTTGTAAAATTTGTCAGAATTGTGAACGAGGTCTATCATGATGTGTTTGACATAAGCGAGGGGGATGATCTCCACCTCAATGGAGGACTGAACGTATGGCTGAGTCGAACCAAAGGACCGCACGTGCCCAAAAAGCCTCAAAGGCCCAGAAAGCCCAGTCTGGTGCCGCCAAAGCCAAGGCCCGACAGGAAGAAGAAGCACTGCTGAGGGCCGACACCTTTACCAACGCTCCCAAGGTGTCCCGCCGCACTCTCACCAAGGAGGAGCGCGAGGCACTCGCCAAGCAGAGGGAAGCTGAAACCAAAGAAGCCGAGAAAATCGCCAGCGCATGGTCGAAAGGCGGCCTCGGTCGATGGTGGGCCCGCCTGCAATCCAGCCCAGACAAGGTCACCTGGGGCATGGCAATCGTGGCGCTCGGCGTGGTGTACGGCGACATCGGCACCTCGCCCTTGTACACCGCGCAGACCTTCCTTGCCGGTCAGGGAGGGCTTGGCAGCGTAGACCGAGAGGCCGTGCTCGGCATGCTGTCGCTGGTCTTCTGGTCGATTACGCTGATCACTACCGTCAAATATGTGCTCATCGCCATGCGCATCGACAACAATGGCGAAGGCGGCATCTTCGCACTGTACTCGTTGATTCGCAAGTACGGCGCATGGCTCGCGATTCCCGCCATGCTCGGCGGCGCGGCATTCCTCGCGGATTCGGTACTTACCCCGGCGGTTTCCATCAGTTCCGCAGTCGAAGGCTTGCAGACCCTGCCGCCATTGGAAGGGTTGTTCGACGAAAACCCAAGCCTGACCCTGATGATCACCGTCGTGATCATCGTGATTCTCTTCTCCGTGCAGTCGCGCGGCACCGAAAGCATCGGCAAAGTATTCGGCTCGATGGTGCTGGTCTGGTTCGGCTTCCTCGCCATCGTGGGCGTCACGAATCTCTCTAACGACTGGTCTGTGTTTGAGGCCCTGAACCCGGTGTACGGCATCAAATTCCTGTTCAGCCCGAACAATGCTGCCGGCATCGCCCTTATGGGCACCGTGTTCCTCTCGACCACCGGTGCCGAGGCGCTGTACTCCGACATGGGCCACGTGGGGCGCGGCAACATCTACTTCACCTGGCCATTCATCAAGGTTGCGCTGGTGCTCAACTACTTCGGCCAAGGCGCGTGGATGCTGGCCAATAGCGATAACCCGCAATACACTGCGACGGAGTCACTCAACCCGTTCTTCCAGATGATGTCTCCGAACGTACGTTATCTGGCCGTGATTCTGTCTGTTTCGGCCGGCGTGATCGCTTCCCAGGCCCTGATTACCGGCGCGTTCACCATGGTCTCCGAAGCCACCCGCCTCAATTGGATGCCTCATCTGCAGGTGCGGTACCCGGCCCGCACGCGTGGCCAGCTGTACATTCCGGTGGTCAACGGCGTGCTGTGCGTCTCCACGCTGGCCGTACTCGCCATCTTCAAGGATTCGGAACACATCTCTGCCGCATATGGACTGGCGTTGACCATTACGATGATCACCACCACCGTGTTGCTCGGCGTCTACCTATGGCATTCCGGCAAGCGGGTCGGTGCCATCGTGTTCACCGTGCTGTTCTTGGCGATTCAGGCTATGTTCTTCATCGCGTCTATGGCCAAATTCCTGCATGGTGGTTGGTTCACCATGCTGCTGACCGCCGCGATTCTGTTCGTCATGTACACGTGGAATGAGGGCACCAAGCTCGAACGTGCGCAACGCCGTCACATGCGGCCCAACGACTTCCTACCCGCGCTCGACAAGCTGCACAGTGATTTCCGCATCCCGTATTTTGCGGACAACATCGTGTACCTGACCTCCGACTCGGAGACCAAGCGACTCGACACGGACATCTTCTTCTCCATCTTCGCCGACCACCCCAAGCGCGCCCGTGCTTGGTGGGCAGTCAGCGTGGAAACCACCGACGAGCCGTTCACCCGTGAATACTCGGTGGAGGACTTCGGCACGAACTACATCTACCGCGTGCGCTTCCGTCTGGGATTCAAGGTTTCGCAGTCCATCCCGGCGTACATCCACCAGATCATGCACGACCTGTCCAAAACCGGCGAACTGCCTAAGCAGAAGTCGATTTACCCCAAGGTCGACGCCGATCCGGACATCGGCACCATCCGTTACGTGCTGATTCACAAGGCCCTGATGCCGGAATCCAAGGTTTCCGCACGCGGTGCCCTGTCGTTGCAAGCCAAGTACGCAATCCGCCACATGGCCGGCTCGCCGGTTAAGTGGTTCGGTCTGGCACCTTACAACCCGTTGGTCGAGGTGCAGCCGCTGTTCGTCTCCACCCGCCGCCCACCGCGTCTGAAGCGCACCGATACGGCCAAGACCATCCCGACGCCCACGCCGACTCGTGCAGTGGCCGACCCGGCCGCCGTCCCTGACCCGATGGACACCACGTCCGGGCTTGGGCGATTGGTACAGGAGCTCGATGCCGCCGTATCGGCCGAGGCGCGGAAGACCGCTGAGGCCGCTGCCGCCGATGCGCCCGCTGAGCAGGGCGATAAGGGCGATAAGGGCAAGGCCGAGAACGGCAAACCCGCCGCCAAGCCTCAGCGCTCCGCCAAACAGAAGCGATAACATACCAGTTTGCAGCGGCGCTGATGCGCTCTATAAAGAATGCCTATAACGGTCGCCGCACGTCGCCACACGGTTTCGGTAAGTTGAAATACCATGTGCAGATTACTGGGATACGCGACGGCAGGCTTCAACCTGAGTCTCAACGCTGTGTTGGGGCAAGACAATGTCGAGGATTTCCGTGAACTGTCTGAAATCCACAATGATGGCTGGGGTGTAGCCCAGCTTTCCGACTACGGATGCCAGATGTTCGCCAAGGAACTCGCCACGTTCTGCGAAGCATACAATATCGACGGCGTATGCTTCGACGACGAGTATTCGAACTCTCCCGACCTGAGCAATCCCTGGTTTGCGCCGTGGTCGTCGGCTGCCGCCTCCCGGCTGCTCTATGAAACCAAGAAAGCCATGCCCGATAAAACCGTCATGGTTTACTATCTGGGCGGTATCAATAGCCGGATGCCTTCTGTCGACGGGGTCGAGCCGGGCATGTTCGTCGACTATGCCGTCGCCGATTACGGGGGAACCGCAGCGCCGATGCAGGGCATGACCGTCAAGCAGTGCTCCGGCATGTCGATCGAGTTGAACCGGGGCAGCGGGGATTCGAGCGAGGGCACAGCCCGCTCGAAGAAGGAGGCCGGATACGGCTATTACATGTTCTTCGCACTGGGGCATACCAATTCGTTGGTAAGCGATTTCAGCGACTATCGGTTCCAGGTGAGCCGTTGCCAGTCTGTTGCCCGGGGCCTCTATGACGAGGAACTGCTGATGCCCGAGTATTATTACAAAAAGAACGACGCAACGCGTTATAAACTGCCTTAATCCGATTGTGTGCTGTACTCCCCGCAGCACGCCGCTGCGGGGAGTGCAGTTCGACTGAGAACCTAAAACAACGTAGATTTTATGAAAAAGATATTTATAGCGTTTGTAGCGGTGGCCTGTGCGCTCAGCGCCTGTTCCGACGACGATACGGCGGACGACCTTTCCCGGGCCACGATATCCATTACCCCCGATGCCATCCCCGCCGGGCCTGACGGGACGACGACGCAGGTGACCGTAACCAGTTCGGGAGACTGGCGGCTCGCAGGTGTCTGCGACTGGGTGCATCCTTCGGCCGAAGCCGGGAAGAGCGGCGATGTGGTAACCTTCACGATCGATCCGAATACAAGCGAAGAGAGCCGTGAAGCGGCCTTCAAGTTCTTTACGGGATCGGCTGTCGCTCCCCTGAAAATCGTTTCGGAAGCGGGCTATTCGCTGACCCTTCTTTCCGAGGAGAATATGACCGTCGAAGCATTGAGCACCGATATCCAGGTCAAACTGCATACGAACATTCCGGAATTGGCCGTCGCGTTTTCCGACGGCGGCGGGGATTGGGTCACGTATGTCGGGCGCAACGACGTTTTCGGCAACACGGTCTTGAAGTTTACCGTTGCCAAGAACCCGGATTACGATGACCGTTCGACCGTGGTCACGGTCTCGGGCATGGGGCAGTCGGTCGATATTCCGCTGACCCAGAACCGGATATATGCAATCAATATCGAGGATACGGCATTTGAGTTTGACCTTGCGGAGCGTTCTTTCTCCGTTGATGTGAATGCCAATGTAGATTACAAAGTAATGATTAGCGACGATTGGATCACGCAGGTGCCCGAAACCCGTGGGCTGGAAACGAAGACGCTTACATTCCATCTCGGAGCGGCAACTACCAGTCGCGGAGGTAAGATTACGATTGAGGGTGCTGGCATTACCAAAGAGTTGTCCGTTATCCAGAAAGATCCGAATGCGACACTGATTTCGTTTGTCGATAAGGATTTTGTAAAGTGGCTGCAACAACAGGGCTGGATCGTCGCATTGGGGTCTACTTCCGGAATCATTACGGAGAAAGGGTTGGCCGCCACCGAGTTGTCATATAACCCCAGCTACTATGGTACCCAATGGACATCGCTGGAGGGGATCGAAAACTTCACGAACCTGGAAAAGATCAATGTCATGAGTAATGATCTAAGTGAAATAGACCTTTCCGGTTTGACAAAGGTAAAAGAATTGAATTGCACCAAGAATTATGGGTTGGCCTTGATTAATCTTGGAGACAATCCGATCGAATCGTTGTCGCCGCTGGGAACCGATTATGCGGATGTCGAGAAGTTTACGATGATCGGTAACAAGTTGCTATCGCTGGATCTGACAGTAGCCTCCTACTATGTTTGGTATGACGGGATAACCTCGATCGACGTGTCGGGTTGTCCGGCACTCCAGACTCTTAAATGCGATCGTGGGGAGAAGGTGAAGTCGCTCTATCTCAAGAAAGGGCAGGATATTCCGCACCTGACCAAGAATGCCGCGACGGAGATCGTATATGTAGATTGATTTCTCTGCAGGATTCGATTCTGACGACCGTGCAGTCGCGAGCCGCAAGACCCGCCGGCTGCACGGTCTTCTTTCCCGGGGAATTAAATTGCCGGCCGCTTTAGTAATCCTGCGCCCGAAATTGTATTACTTTACGGATGCAAAGATGATAACCGCCCGGAATACCGATCGCGTGCGGAAAGATTTTATTATCTTTGTGCATCCCTAACCTAAAACCGGAGAAGACCCGATGATTTCGACAGTTAAAAAAACTTCGCCGCTGGCCTGGGTGCCTACGGTCTATTTTGCGATGGGGCTTCCGTTCGTCGTGCTGAACATGGTCTCGGCCGTCATGTTCAAGGATATGGGGATTTCCGACGCCCGGATCGCGTTCTGGACGTCGCTGATCATGTGGCCGTGGACGATCAAATTCCTGTGGAGCCCCTTCCTGGAAATTTTCCGCACCAAAAAATTCTTCGTCGTCACGACGCAGCTCCTAAGCGGCATATTGTTCGGCCTTGCTGCTCTGTCGCTTCACCTACCGTCGTTCTTCGCCGTTACGATCGCCGTCTTTGCCGTCGTTGCGTTCAGCGGCGCCACGCACGACATCGCGGCCGACGGCGTTTACATGTCGGAGCTCTCGACCGGGGATCAGGCGCGGTATATCGGCTGGCAGGGGGCGTTCTACAACCTTGCGAAACTGGTCGCCACGGGCGGCCTGGTGTGGTTCGCAGGTTTTCTCTACGAAGGCTTCAGCGCCGTGGGTGCAGCAACATTCGACGCCTACGTACGTTCGTGGACGGTGGTGCTTGCCATTCTTTGCGGCCTGCTCGTCCTGCTGGGTATTTACCACAGCCGCGAGTTGCCGTCGGGCGGAAGTGCGGCTGACGGACATTCGCTGCGGGAAGGGCTGCGCAGCCTGAAGGAGGTGATCGCAGCGTTCTTCACGAAAAAGCATATCTGGTATTACATCGCCTTCATCGTCTTCTACCGCCTGGGCGAGGGCTTCGTGATGAAGATCGTGCCGTTGTTCCTCAAGGCGGATACCGCGGCCGGAGGGCTGGGGCTTACCAACCAGCAGATCGGGTTGTACTACGGCACGTTCGGCGCCGGGGCATTCCTTTTGGGATCGCTGCTCGCGGGCTACTATATCGCCCACCGCGGACTGAGGCGCTCGCTCTTCACGCTGTGCTGCATTTTCAACCTTCCGTTCGCGGTCTATGCGCTGCTGGCATGGTTCCAGCCGCAGTCGATGTGGCTCGTGGGCGGCGGCATCGTCGTGGAGTATTTCGGCTACGGGTTCGGGTTCGTGGGGCTTACGCTCTTCATGATGCAGCAGGTGGCCCCGGGTCGGCACCAGATGGCGCACTACGCTTTCGCCTCGGGAGATCGGAAGAGCGTCGTGTAGGGAAAGAGTGTCTTCGCCTGTGTAGAT
>ERZ650307.2484-NODE-2484-length-10056-cov-4.664334_pt1 | contig 10056 bp, 7 predicted proteins | sample MGYA00376243_ERZ650307 | MGnify/ENA primary metagenome ERZ650307 (study PRJEB26733, sample SAMN07839242) | wastewater metagenome | biome: urban; feature: artificial channel; material: waste water | place: USA: North Carolina | collected 2016-03-31 ... | reverse complement strand
AAACCATGCATAATGTGCATGAATATTGAAAGGAGTATGTTGAAAATAACTGACAAATGCAGGGGAAGCACCATAATTCGTCCGACAGCAATCTTGACAATTTTGTGATTTTGTGGTAAAAGAATAAGTAACCAGGTAAAATCGAATATGTACAAATGTTATGGCAATAAGGTTGCGTCCAGTCGGATGTGCAAAAGAGAATCCGGTGAGAATCCGGAACGATACCGTCACTGTGAAAGGGGAGCTGCTTTTACAACCACTGGGAGACCGGGAAGGGAAAGCAGCGTGGAACCAAGTCAGGAGAACTGCCTTATTGTGAGATTCAGGGATTCGCGGTTTACGAATCGGTATTCTCCATAACAATACAGAACTTCTTTTTATGTATTTGTATTGCGCAGAGAATCATGTGTGAGCAGGCGGCCGCAGAGAGCTGCTGCTTTTTTGTACATATCAGTATTCTGGAAATACATGAAAAGAGGACAATGAGAAATGAAAAGAAAAACAATGTTAGCTCTGATGCTCGCAGTTTCCATGACATGCTCTATGGGTGCGGCTACAACAGCAATGGCAGCAGAGGATTCTGCTACAGAAGAGAACGCTGAGGCAGCTGATACCACAGAGGCTTCTGATGCAGATCAGGAAGCAGCAGATAATGTAGCAGCTCTGATCGACAAGATCTATGTACAGGAAAGAAACGACACAACAGATGAGGACTGCAAGGCAGCCAAAGAAGCATGGGATGCTCTGACAGATGCTCAGAAAGAACTGGTAGAGGGTGAGAATGCAGATCCGGATTATTTCGGACGTGACACAGGAGATGCTTCCAAGGACGATCCGCGTAACCAGGATGAGATCGGTGAGAATGAACTTCTTGTTGTAAGCTTTGGTACTTCCTTCAATGACAGCCGTGCAGAGGATGTCAAGGGAATCGAGGATGCTCTTGCAGAAGCTTATCCGGACTGGTCTGTAAGAAGAGCATTTACAGCACAGATCATCATCAACCATGTAGAGGCAAGAGATGATGAAGTGATCGATAACATGCAGCAGGCTCTTGACCGTGCAGTAGAGAATGGTGTTAAGAATCTGGTTGTACAGCCTACCCATCTGATGCATGGTGCTGAGTACGATGAGATGACAGAAGCGATCAATGGCTATAAAGATAAATTCGAGTCTGTAGCTATCGCAGAGCCAATGCTCGGTGAGGTTGGAGACGATGCAACTGTGATCAATGATGACAAGAAAGCCGTTGCTCAGGCAATCACAGATACGGCTTGCAAAGAGGCCGGATTTGACAGCATGGATGCAGCAGCTGAGGCTGGCACAGCATTCGTATTCATGGGACATGGAACATCTCATACAGCTAACGTTACATACGATCAGATGCAGACACAGATGGAAAACCTTGGATTGAAGAACGCATTCATCGGTACTGTAGAGGGTAAGCCGGAAGATACAGCCTGCGACAAGGTTATCGAGAAGGTAAAAGAAGCAGGATACAAGAACGTTGTTCTTCGTCCGCTGATGGTTGTTGCCGGAGACCATGCAAATAACGATATGGCCGGTGATGAGGAGGATTCCTGGAAGAGCCAGTTTGTAGCATCCGGAAACTTCGATAAGGTTGACTGCCAGATCGAGGGTCTTGGAAGAATCGAAGCAGTTGAGAAGCTTTATGTAGAGCATACAAAGGCAGCCATCGATTCTCTGGGAAGCACTGAGGAGTCCGCAGATTCTGATGCAGCAGCAGATACAGAGGCTGATTCTGCTGAGGAGTCCGCAGAATAATAAATATAAAAATATCTGAGTGAGTTCAGATACCTATAAGAAATCAATGTAACTGCCCGGAAAGATCAGGAAGACTGTTTTCCGGGCAGATTGCTGTATCTATGGAAGGGAGAAGATTATCATGAAAAAACGCTATGTAAACTTAATTCTTGCAATGGCAAGTGCATCAGTCCTGGTGCTGGGCTCTGTGCCTGCGATGGCAAAAACAGATGAAACAAAAACAGAGTCCGGTGAGGAAGCAGAAGCTTCCGAAGAAAAGGATACAGATGCAGCCAAAGCAGATACCCTGGAAGATGGCGTTTATACAGCAGAGTTTGGTACAGACAGCAGCATGTTTCATGTAAATGAGGCCAATGACAAAAAAGGAGAGCTCACGGTCAAAGATGGTAAAATGACCATCCACGTAAGTCTGGTTTCCAAGAAGATCGTTAACCTGTTTGCGGGAACTGCCGAGGATGCCCAGAAGGACGGAGCAGAGATCATTGAGCCGACCACAGATACAGTGAAGTACAGCGATGGTTATACAGAGGAGGTTTACGGATTTGATATCCCGGTACCGGCCATTGGTGAGGAATTTAACGTGGCGATCCTGGGAGAAAAAGGCAAATGGTACGACCATAAAGTCAGCGTAAAGAATCCTGTAAAAACCTCTGACGACAAAAAATCCGAAGGGAAAAAACCGGAAGAGCTGAAGCTGGAGGACGGAACCTATGAGACGGATGTAACCCTTACAGGCGGAACAGGAAGAGCATCTGTAGAATCTCCAGCTAAAGTAGAGATCAAGGACAAAGAAGCTACGGCAACCATCATCTGGAGCAGTCCGAATTATGATTACATGATCGTGGACGGCGAAAAATATGAGCCGGTGAACAAAGACGGAAACTCCACATTTGAGATCCCGGTCACAGTCTTTGACGCAGAAATGGAAGTGACTGCAGATACTGTAGCCATGAGTACTCCTCACGAGATTGAGTATACCCTGAATTTTGATTCTTCAAGCATGAAAAAGGAAGAAAAATGAAAAAAATAATTTCATACATATTTCTGACGCTGACCCTGATCCTGGGGTGTGCTTTTGCAGTGCAGGCAGCAGAGACAGAACATAAGCCTGCGGATATTCCAGGCCTTACCTTTGACCACAGTATGGATCTTTCCTACGCAAAGGAATTTAATGTGGATTACTACAACGATGGCTATGCGCTGCTCACCATTGATCAGGAAGGACAGTTTCTTGTAGTTCCCGAAGGCAAGAAAGCACCGGAGGGGCTGGATCCTGACATTGCGGTTCTGCAGCAGCCCATAAACAATATCTATCTGGTAGCAACCTCGGCCATGGATCTTTTCCGCGCTATCGACGGGATTGACAGCATCAAGCTTTCCGGAACCAAGGAAGATGGATGGTATATCCAGGAAGCCAAAGACGCCATGGAGCAGAAAAAGATGATCTATGCCGGCAAGTACAGTGCTCCGGATTACGAGCTGATCCTGAACGAGGGCTGTGACCTTGCCATTGAATCCACCATGATCCATCACAATCCGGAGGTACAGGAGAAGCTGGAGCAGTTCGGGATCCCTGTAATGGTAGAGCGTTCCAGCTATGAGAGTCATCCTCTTGGAAGGACCGAGTGGATGAAGCTTTACGCAGTTCTTCTGGGAAAAGAAGATGTAGCAGAAAAGGTTTTCAAAGAGCAGACGGACAAGTTGGATAAGGTTCTCACCGCAGATAAAACAGACAAGACCGTGGCGTTCTTTTATATCAACTCCGTAGGTGCGGTAAATATAAGAAAAAGCGGCGACTATGTTTCAGAAATGATCTCTCTCGCAGGAGGAAATTATGTTCCGGAGGATACGGGAGTAAATGACAATGCTCTTTCCACCATGAATATGCAGATGGAAGAGTTTTATGCCAAGGCGAAGGATGCAGACTATATCATCTATAACAGTACGATTGACGGGGAACTTAAGACCATTGATGAGCTTCTTTCCAAAAGTAAGCTTCTTGCAGATTTCAAGGCAGTGAAGAACGGAAATGTCTGGTGCACAGGCAAAAATCTCTTCCAGGAAACCACCGGACTTGGAACCATGATTGAGGATATCCACACCATGCTGACTACAGACGATGATTCTCTGGATGAGCTGACCTATATGCATAAACTGAAATAAATTCCAGTGTTCGCTTTAACTCCTTTGCCGGTTTCCACCTGTGAGCAGGAAACGAAAGGACAGGATAACAAAACAGAAGAGGAGTGTACCAGAAAAAATGAATGACAGAAAACGCGCAGTCCGATACGGGATCTCTTTTGTGATCCTTGCGGTACTTTTGATCTTTTTATTTATATGGAATGTAAATTCCGGAAGTATCCACCTCTCTGTGAAGGAGATCCTGAATATCATATTCCGGCATCAGGGAGATGAAACTTCTTATAATATCGTCTGGGAGATCCGTCTTCCCAGGATACTGGCAGTTATCATCCTTGGCGGAGCACTTTCTGTTTCCGGATTTTTGCTGCAGACCTTTTTTAACAACCCTATCGCGGGACCCTTTGTACTGGGAATCTCTTCCGGTGCCAAGCTGATCGTGGCGCTTCTGATGATCTTTTTTTTAAGCAGATCGGTGTCCATCGGTTCCGGTGCCATGATCCTGGCTGCTTTTGCAGGCTCAATGATTTCCATGGGCTTTGTGCTCCTTGTGGCAAAAAAAGTCCACAACATGTCCATGCTGGTCATCAGTGGTGTTATGATCGGCTATATCTGTTCGGCCATCACAGACTTTGTGGTGACCTTTGCAGATGATTCCAACATAGTCAATCTTCACAATTGGTCACTGGGTAGCTTTTCCGGTATGACCTGGGGGAATGTGCAGACTATGGCTGCTGTGGTACTTCTTACCATGGTGATCGTATTTTTTATGTCAAAACCGATCAGCGCCTATCAGCTGGGGGAGACTTACGCGCAGAATATGGGAGTTAATATCAAGGCTTTCCGGATACTTCTGATCCTGCTTTCCAGTATTCTTTCTGCCTGTGTGACCGCTTTTGCAGGGCCGATCTCCTTCGTGGGGATCGCTGTGCCTCATATTGCAAAAAGTCTCCTGAAGACTGCCAAACCGCTGCTTGTGATCCCGGCCTGTTTTCTGGGCGGTGCAGTGTTCTGCCTGTTCTGTGACCTGATCGCAAGAACTGTATTTGCACCGACGGAGCTGAGCATCAGTTCTGTGACAGCAGTTTTCGGAGCACCGGTAGTTATCTATATCATGATTCACAGACAGCAGAGGATATAAACGATGAAATCATATTTTTTTTATACAGATCAGCTGACCGTAGGCTATGATGGAAAACCGCTGATCAAAGAGATCAATATTCAGCTGAATAAAGGAGAGATCCTGACACTGATCGGTCCCAACGGTGCCGGAAAATCTACTATTTTGAAGAGTATCACAAGACAGCTTTCCCTGATCAGCGGAACGGTATATCTGGAACAGGAACAGATGAGCCGGATGACCAACAGGGAAGTGTCAAAAAAACTGGCTGTAGTACTTACCGAGCGCATGCGACCGGAGCTTATGACCTGTGAGGATGTGGTATCCACCGGACGATATCCCTATACCGGAACTCTCGGGATCCTTTCCGCAGAGGACAAGGAAAAAGTTAAAAGTGCCATGGAGATGGTTCACGCCTGGGATCTGAAGGACCGGGATTTTACAGCTATCAGTGACGGACAGAGACAGCGTATCCTTCTGGCACGCGCCATCTGCCAGGAACCGGAGATCATTATCCTGGATGAACCGACCTCCTTCCTGGATATCCGGCATAAGCTGGAGCTTCTTGCCATTTTGAAGAAGATGGTATTGGAAAAACAGATGACGGTGATCATGTCCCTTCATGAGCTGGATCTTGCCCAGAAGATTTCTGACCAGGTGATCTGTGTTCATGGAGATCACATTGAGAAATATGGTGCACCGGAGGAAATCTTTACTTCCGATTATATTCGGAAGCTTTATGGCATCACCCGTGGAAGCTATAATGCAGAATTCGGCTGCGTGGAAATGGAACCTCCGGCCGGAAAACCGGAGGTGTTTGTGATCGGAGGAAATGGAAGTGGGATTCCGGTATATCGGAAGCTGCAGCGACAGGGGATTCCTTTTGTGACCGGAGTTCTCCATACCAATGATGCAGATTATCAGGTGGCAAAAGAACTGGCTGCAAAAGTGATCACGGAGAAGCCTTTTGAATGCATTTCGGAGTCTGCCTTTGAAGAAGCACTGGAGTTCCTGGGAAAATGTGAAAAAGTGTACTGTCCGCTGAAGGATTTTGGTATCATGAATGAAAAAAACCGGGAATTATTGAAAAAAGCAAAAGAAACCGGAAAATTAAACCAGATCAGATAAGTTCTCTGGGAAAATGAGAAAAGCAATAAAACGCTGTCAGAAATGAGTGATATAATTTCCGGCAGCGTTTTTTATATAATATAAATTACAAATATTTCAGCAGCTGTGTTATAATATGACAAGAACGACAGATCGTGAAGCGCTCGCATTCGTGGAGATGTAAGTAACGAAGAGGAATGTCCGCTTTACACCGCAAAAGTTAAGCAGATACAATCGATCCGAAAAAATATATGGAGGGAAGATCAATGAAAAAAAGAAACATGATCGCAGCTCTGCTCTGTAGTGCATGCCTTGTGGCAGGAAGTGTAAATCCCGTATTTGCAGATGCATCGAAGGTAGTAACACTTGGAGCAGATCTTACGGATGCCCAGAAGCAGACAATGATGAAATATTTTAATGTAAGTTCCGATCAGGTGCAGGTGATGACCATTACAAATGAGGATGAGCATAAACACCTGGATAATATCGCACCACAGTCCCAGATCGGTTCCAGAACTTTGAGCTGTGCCTATGTGAAGCCTACACAGTCCGGCGGGATCAAGGTCCGCACAGCAAATCTGAACTGGGTGACAGGTAATATGATCGCAACGACACTTTCCACATCCGGTGTGAAGAATTGTGAAGTAGTTGCTGCCTGCCCGATGGAAGTATCCGGAACAGGTGCACTTACCGGCATCCAGATGGCATATGAGAAGGCCAGTGGAGAGAAGCTGGATGAGACCAAGACGAAGCTTGCCAACCAGGAGATCGTAACCACCGGTGAGCTTGCAGATAAGGTTGGTAAAAATGAGGCGACAACAGTTGTAAACCAGTCCAAGATGGATGTGATCCAGAACGGAGTACAGAATGCAGATGAGATTCAGAATATTGTAATCAATGTGGCTGAGCAGAACAATATTTCCGTAAGCCAGGACGATATTGACAGGATCGTGTCTCTTCTGAAGCAGATCTCACAGCAGGATTACAATTATGATGATGTGAAGGAAACACTGGAGCAGGTAGATGCCAATACCACAGGCCAGACCTCTTCCTCTGATGATACGCTGGATGGCGAGAGCAGTGATGAAACCGTAGATGTGGATGCAGATTCTTCTGATGATATCGTCAACAATGTAAATGACAGCATTCTTGGTGACGATGTGATCCAGAGCTCCACAGAGGATCCGGGTCTTGAGGAAGAAACAGGAGCAGATTCTCAGGATACAAGCAATGAGACCGGAATCCCGGATGCTACCGACGACGGAACCTATAGCAATGAGGAAAGCTCGGACGAAAGCAGCACAGACGAAAGTACCTCTGACGAGAACAGCACAGAGGATAGTGCATCTGACGAGAGCAGCACAGATGAAAGCACTTCTGACGAGGCTGCATCCGATGAGACCGGAATCCCGGAGGCAACAGAAGATACAGAATCTTCAGAAAGTACAGAGGGCTCAGACCAGGCAGACAGTGCAGAAAACGATACTTCCGTGCTCAGCGAAGAAGCAAAGAACAATTATGACAAATTTGTCCTCTTTGTAAAAGGCGAGTATGAGGGAGATGCAGATTCCCTTCTCGCTGCAACGGAGGATACAGAGGCAGTGGCAACGGTAACACTGGATGAGCAGACAGCGAAGAGTGTGGCAGAAACTGTTGAGAAGGATTATTATGATATCCTGAAGGATGGTACAGAATCCTATGAGGCAGATGGTACAGAAAAATATCAGAGTACAGAGCTGAATATGATGGATCAGAAGCTGAAGAAGCTGTTCAGTATTGACAGTTCCCAGGAGGACACAGAGGCCACAGACGTGACAGCAGCTATTCTTGCAGATGTTCCCCAGGAAGATAAGCAGACACTTTATAAAGAAACCATGAAATATCTGGCAGGTCTTTACGGCGAGAACACGGACTCTTCTGAGGAATCCGCAGCAGAATAAAAGATTTACAGAAAAAGAGATAAAAAATACCGCAGCAGAGAAAACAACCTCTGCTGCGGTATTTTTTGTCGTGCCGGAAAGATATCATGAAAATTTTGTGATTTACGACAAGGATTTGTGTAAGCACTGGAAAAATGGATTTTTCTGTGATAAAATTGACCGTAAATCGGTTTTGTGGACTCATACATCGCAAACCGTGATAGGGAAACGAGAAAGGGAAAAGGTAGAATTTATGAGCCTGGCAGTAGTAACATTAAAAAAAGGCGAAGGCAGATTCCTGAAATCAGGAGGCCTCTGGGTATATGACAATGAGATCGCAAGCATCATGGGAAGCTTTGTGAACGGAGATATCGTTCTGGTCCGGTACTTTGACGGATATCCAATGGGAAGAGGATTTATCAACACCAATTCCAAGATCACAGTCCGTATGCTTACCAGAGATGAGCGTACAGAGATCAGTCCGGAATTTTTGAAACAACGTGTCCGCGACGCATGGGAGTATCGTAAGAAGGTAGTAGATACCGGAAGCTGCCGTGTGATCTTCGGAGAAGCAGACTTTCTTCCGGGTCTTGTTGTGGATAAGTTTTCAGATGTGCTTGTTGTACAGTCTCTTGCACTGGGAATCGACCGTCTTAAAGAAACGATCCTAGATGCACTGAAGGAAGTCCTTGCTGAGGATGGGATCCGGATCCGTGGAGTCTATGAGCGAAGTGATGCAAAGGTACGCCGCCAGGAAGGAATGGAACTTACCAAGGGATTTATCGGAGAAGAATTTCCGACACTTGTTCAGATTGAAGAGAACGGTGTGAAATATGAAGTAGATATCAGGGACGGGCAGAAGACCGGATTTTTCCTGGATCAGAAATATAACCGTCTTGCTATCCAGAAGCTCTGCAAGGGGGCGAAGGTTCTGGACTGCTTTACACATACCGGCTCTTTTGCCCTGAATGCGGGAATTGCAGGGGCACAGAGTGTTCTCGGTGTGGATGCGTCGGAAACTGCAGTCCTGCAGGCAAGAAGAAACGCCAGTCTGAACGGCCTGGACGGAACAGTGAAATTCCTCTGTGAGGATGTTTTTGAACTTCTTCCCGAGCTTGAGGAGAAGGGAGAGAAATTTGATGTTGTGGTACTGGATCCTCCGGCATTTACGAAATCCAGAAGCTCTGTAAAAAATGCCATCAAGGGATACCGTGAGATCAATCTCCGTGCAATGCGTCTTGTAAAGGACGGCGGATTTCTTGCAACCTGTTCCTGCTCTCATTTTATGACGTATGAGCTGTTTACACAGACCATCGGTCAGGCAGCGAAGAATGTCCATAAGAGACTGCGCCAGGTAGAGTACCGTACACAGGCACCGGATCATCCGATCCTCTGGTCAGCAGATGAGTCCTATTATCTGAAATTCTACATTTTCCAGGTATGCAATGACCGTTAGGAACTGCCATCCGGATTTTTTTACGGAAATTTTTGGGCAGTGCCGTCTGGCAGTGAAAAGGAGATGCAGATCATATGAGAGACAAATTCAATAAATTTATGCAGGGACGTTATGGAGTGGATGATCTTTCCAGGTTCACCATGGGAGTCGCACTGGTTCTGATCATTCTGGCAATGTTTGCCAATATATTCAGCAGAACTGTCGGCAGCACCCTTGACATTCTCGGGGTCGCAGCGATCGTATATGCATATATACGTATTTTTTCCAGAAATATCCAGCAGCGTTATGCCGAAAATCAGAAATTCCTTCAGATGACGTCAAAGTTCCGTTTTCGCTTTAATAAAGAAAAGGATCTGATGAAGCAGAGAAAGACCCATCACATCTACAGCTGTCCGGGCTGCGGACAGAAGATACGTATTCCAAAGGGAAAGGGCAAGATCGAGATCGAATGTCCGAAATGCCACACAAAATTCGTAAAAAGGAGCTGACATGTTCGGATATGTGACCGTTAATAAACCGGAAATAAAATTCAA
>ERZ650307.2482-NODE-2482-length-10059-cov-9.410736_pt1 | contig 10059 bp, 8 predicted proteins | sample MGYA00376243_ERZ650307 | MGnify/ENA primary metagenome ERZ650307 (study PRJEB26733, sample SAMN07839242) | wastewater metagenome | biome: urban; feature: artificial channel; material: waste water | place: USA: North Carolina | collected 2016-03-31 ... | reverse complement strand
ATCAGGGATTCCGGAGGAAATGTGACGGCGATCACCCGGACATATGCCTTTGAGGCCGGATTTTCACTGCGTATGCGGGGAACTTATAAAATTGACATGGAATCTGCCTCAGACATCGCATATACGTATATATTAAAATTTGCAGACAGGGATGTTGTCATTGAAAATGGAAGGGAGGCCGGGTAATTGGGCTGTGCACAAGAAAAAGATGTTATAGGGATGCTTCTTGCTGGATTCAACGCGGGATGCACCGAAATAATAAAAAGAAAAAATTCTGTGCTACAAGTTGTTTCTGACCCACAATATTCGAAGATGAAAGTTCGCCAATTATTAAGACCAACCTATACTTATTCAAAGTTTATTGATGAGTCACATAAACCATGTTGCGAAAGAACAAAAGAAAATCGGGAAGCTCTATTTGATATTTTACGTGAAAATTTCAAAAGTGATGCAAAATATGGTACGACGCGACTCGAATATGAAATTTCTGAAATGAAAAGAGGAAACATACCGATTTTCTATAGCGAATTCTGCAAGAATGATTTATTTGCAGACGGTAGAATTATTTGTCCGGGATATTACCAATTCTCTGCTAAAGAGACTATTTTGGAAAAGCTACTTCATCTTGACGAAACAACCATTAAATATCAAGAGCGTTTAATTGCAATGTCGATTTTTTTGCACTCTGCAAATTTGGATCCTTCAAATACAATCCATAATTTTGACAATATTTTTTATATTAACGGTTATGATAATTATACTACAGAGTATCTTGAAGCCTCAAAAGAATGGTGCGAAGAATTTCTAAAATATCTAAAAATCAGCGAGTGCCCTGTAGATTCCACTCACGCATCTATGATTATTCCAACAGCTATTGAAGATACACAAACTCCTGCATGCTTATCAACGATATGTCCGGATTTTTATGCTCAAGGAGGTATAATTTTCTATATTTTGGCATACGCAAAAGTGTTTTCCAAACTAGAGGATAAGCTATATGCAGACAGATTGTTGGAAAACGCAAAAGATGCTCTAAAGAACCCGTCAAAGATTGCTGAAAAAAATGCCTTTTCATTATATGGTTTTTGGGGAAGTTCATTATATATAAAATATAATGAGTATCTAATGTTTGATGACAAGACCGATTACGCATGCGTTTTCGATTTAATAAAAACAATCATAGACAAACTTTTGCAACAGCGATTTGAAAATGCAGAAAACGATTTTGATTTTATGCACGGATTTAGTGGGACAATATATCTTCTGGCAGAAATTTTGAGAAACGATAACAAAATATTCATTACATTCTTTGATGATTTCGATTACATTTCACGCAAATACATTGATGCGTTTTTTTACTCTTTCCTTAATGGTACTTTTAGCGAAATTGGTTTTGCCCATGGTATTTCCGGAAATATTGCAACTGTTGCAATGATATCAAAGTTAATTCCAATTGATTATAATAAGCTTGAACAATGTATAAAGGCTGATGATCATATGTTTAAAGAATCTTCTGAGCATTCATGTTTGCCCAGTTGGTGTAATGGCATTGCTGGACAAATACTGGCAAGAGTAATTGGATATACGGCCACCTTAAACAAATCTACCAAAGAGGTGTTTGAAAGTTCACTGAACAGCTATCTTGAAGAAAAATATCTAAATGTTTTACTGTCTTGCAAACAATTATGTCTTTGCCATGGTGTTTACGGAGTAGCTTCTGTTTTGAATTATCTTAAAGATAATTCAAAGCAGAAGAAATCTTTTCCTAATATATATTTAAATGTGAATCCCATGAGCATTCAGTGGGTAAACGGCATTTCCTATCCATACGAATCATTTATGACGGGCATTACCGGTGTTCTCTACGAGCATTTAAGATTGATAAATCACAATATTCCCAATACACTTGCAGCAGGCCTATATGGAGTAGAATTATAATTTTTCTTGACAAGCCATTCTACGTGTACTAAGGAGCATCCGTATAAAGCATATCAAATAAAAAAGGACTTGCAATACAAGAGCGAATTGTTTTTCCAAGAATAATTTTATAGGGTTTGGAGTTATAATGCGGCTACGTTTTTGTTTTATCAAATGGTGAAAGGAATGATTGTAAACATGAAAAAAATCCCAATGATTTATCAAACAACTACATCAGACTGTGGGCTTTGCTGCATTTCTATGCTAGCAAGTGCTTATTCATTCAATCAACCATTAGCCTTTTATAGAAAGCAGTTTAATATCGGTCGAGATGGAATCTCTATTGATGGGATTTGTGAGATATATAAGAGCATAAATATGGATACTAAAGTATTGAGAATTGATGATTTGATTGAATATCTGGATCATCAATACGAAGCTCCGTGTATATTATATTTAAATACTCAGCATTTTGTCGTGGCTCAAAAGAGAGGAAAGAAGTTAATTGTTTTTGATCCCGCAACAGGCAAAAGCACATACTCTCTAAACAAGAAAGACTCCATTCCATATGCATCTCAATTTGCCCATTACTTAATTATTCCAACGCCTTCAAAAAAGTTTTGTGTTCGAAAAGGTGACATTGGAACCTTACGACATATAAAACCATATTTATTTGAATTTAGAGGTACTCTCGTAAAAATTCTGTTTTTTTCACTTTTGGCATATTCAATTTCTCTTTTGGTTCCGATTTTATTACAGAACATCGTAGATACACTGGTGAAATCAAGAACTCCGGCTATAGTTCAGTTTGCCTTAATAGCTTTAGGATTAGTGGCTTTTTTTACCCTGTTTTCTTTCCTAAAAAATAATATAATAACACGATGCCAAGTCGATGTATATAATGCACTGTACGAGAACGCCATTCGACATTTATTTGAAATTCCATATTCATATTATGATAATAGATCGCAGGGAAATATACTGTTTCGCATAAATGTCCTTTCACAATTTCAGTCAATTATTAGTTCTGTGTTTCCTCAATTTGTTGTTTTGGGAACATCGACATTTGTTATCCTTGTATATTTGAGTGCCCATTATCCCATACTTATGCCACTTCTCGTTGCTACTTCATTATTAGCAATTCTTTATGTGGTAATTTCGAATAAAATACTCCTAAAGATGAGAAACGAACAGATTCACGAAAACGAGCAGTTAAGTGTTCTTAACACAGAAACTGTTCAAGATATGTTTCAAATTCGATCAATGCATCTTTCAAAAATGTTTTTGAACAGATCTTATGAATCGCTCCACAAGTTTAGCAAGGTTACCTTGAAAACAGATTCAGTTTCATTGAATCTCAACCAAATCGTCAGCTATTTTACAATGTTCGTTCCAGTTTTTGGAATACTATATCTGTTGATTATATTACCGGAAGATACTTTAAGCGTCGGCGAGCTTGTTGCTGTATATTCATTAATGGGAACCTACTATTCATCTGCAATCTCTTTTTTCACTCTTTTTCTTAATACATCTACATATAAGTCGTCTCTTGAATATTTAAACGATTTTCTTGATGAAGAAAGTCAAAAAAAAGACAAACACATCAATCCGAAAGAGTTCAAACTGCTTACATTTGAGGACGTTTCATTCTCTTATAATGCATCAACAAATTATATTTTAAAAAATGTTTCTTTCTCTGTAAAGCAGCATGAAAAGGTTGCCATAGTTGGAGCCTCTGGCAGTGGAAAAACCACAATATTAAAATTATTGTCAGGTCTATATCAGCCTGTAAAGGGTGATATAAAATTGAATGGTTATAAATTAGATTACATTGATGATTGTTACTTCTCTAAAAACATTGCATTTGTTCCGCAAAACGCATTTATCCTCAATGACACAATTCTAAATAATGTTACATTTGGAGACAAATCCATCACAGAAAGCGATGTGTTCAATGCTCTGGATATTGTTAATTTAAAAAATGATGTTTTATCTATGCCATTGGGTTTAAGGACAGTTATTTCTGCTTCATCATCTAACTTTTCGGGTGGACAGGTGCAGAGATTGGCGATTGCGCGTGCAATTATCCGACATCCTGAATTGCTGGTTTTCGATGAGTCTACATCATCGTTGGATTCAATAAATGAAGAAGATCTGTATCGTAAATTAGCACAATTAAATATCACAACAATAATTGTTTCGCATAAATTATCAACAATCAAAAACGCCGACAAAATACTTGTAATTGATGGTGGAAAAATTGTAGAATCTGGAACTCATGAAATGTTAATGAATAAAAAAGGAATCTATTATAATCTGTTTGTACACCAAACCTAAGTCAGTATGTTTTCCTCTTTGCGCTTTCCTACATAATAGATTTTTGGTGCGAGAGGTCATTGATGGATTATTTGCATAAGTCAAAGTGGATAGAGAATAAGCGATGAAAGTTTTTGTTTTTAACGGAAGTCGGCATAGAGCCAACTCTGTTTGTTGTATGTGGATTGATCAGTTCATGCAGTTGCTAAAAATGTCAGCTCCTGAGTCTATCGAATTCCTTTCGCATGGAATGGAGAACATTCAATTTTGTTCTGGTTGTCAGGAATGCTTTAAAACGGGAATGTATTTGTGCTCAGATTCTATGAATTTGATTAGAAGCGATATGCTTGCATCTGATGTTATTGTATTGGTATCACCAGTTTATAACAACTCAATAAGTGGAAGCACGAAAGTTTTCCTTGATAGAATTTCTTGTTGGACACACCTATTTAAACTCGCTGGAAAATATGCAATTTTAGTAACCGTGTCTGATCGAAAAAACATGAACGGCGCAATGGAATATCTAAAATATATATCCGACTTTCTTGGACTTTATGTTGTTGATTCGGTGGTTGTTGAAAAAGAAAATTTGATCAAGGATGAATTTGCCAGCATATGCAAAAAATCAGTAAACAAATTAATTCGAGTGCTTACAGCAGACGATGAACTTATCCATGTTTCTGAAAGACAAGAGCAATGCTTTCGCTCAATGAAAAAAAGCTATAAAGACTTTCAACTACCAACATACGAGAAAAATTATTGGGAAAAGCATCTAATGAGATATAATTCACTGTTGGATATGATATTAAGTAAAAGGCTTAAATTTAATAAGCACCTGTAGTACCTCTAGCCAAACAATCAGTGCGAATCAAGTCTGATTGTTTGGCTTTTTATTTTTCCCAAAAAGGAGCGTGATGCCATTGACCCAACCGAAAACCGACCTAGCCTATCTCCGCAACGAAAAAGCCAAAGCAGAGCAAAAGCTGCGCTCTTGCCAGAACCGAGAGAAGATCCTTGAACGCAGGATGTCAGAGTTGAACCGGAGAGAGCGTGTGCATCGTCTTTGCACCCGTGCCGGAATCTATAAACTGTTCTTCATTGCTTTGATCGTCAAGAACAGCTAAGTACAGAGAAAGCAACACAACCACCTCCAACTGATTCGCAACGATTGGATGTAGTGTACCACGAACCAACAAAAATGTCGAATGTCACTAATGTTGTAAAGGAGCGTGATGCCATGGCCCAACCAAAAACTGACCTCGCCTATTTCCGTAGCGAAAAAGCCAAAGCAGAGCAGAAGCTGCACTACCGCAGAAGAAGCCCTTGACCCTGATGCAAACTACACCGAGGACAAGGGCGACTTCGAGATTCCCACCGAGGACGAGCCGGAGGAACCCGGTGAGGAAGATACCGAACCCATCTGATTTCAAGGCGGCATTTGCCGCCGTACATATCCAAATGAAAACAGATTGGAGGGAACGCTTATTTCAATTCTAGTTGTAGCAGAAAAGCCCTCGGTGGCCATGTCCTACGCAAAAGTCCTCGGTGCGACTAGCCGTCAGGACGGTTATCTGGAGGGCAACGGCTATCTGGTAAGCTGGTGCGTTGGTCATCTGGTGGAACTGGCACCGCCCAATGTCTACGATGCCAAATACGTCAAGTGGAGCATTGCAGATTTGCCCATCCTACCGCAGAAGTGGCAGTATCTGGTGTCTGCCAGCACCAAAAAGCAGTTTGGCATCCTGCAAAAACTGATGCACCGCCCGGATGTGGACAGCGTGATCTGCGCTACGGATGCAGGATAGTGCGGTTGGGTGACTCAAGAGAAAGAAAAAAGAGACCTCATCTCGTCAAAAAACTAAATCATAAAAGCATCAAAGAGGGCATTCAAATGAAACAAAATCGAATTTTTGACCAGAATAGTTCTCAAAAAGCACGTTCTTGGCACTATAATATGGACACCAACCGAGCGGAAGCCCAGTTCGCTGATGGCTCTGCCATTGCCATTGACTGCCTTGCCATCGAGGACGAATACGGCAATACCCCGGCACAGCGAGCTGAACTTGATTGGCTACTATACAACAAGCCCTTGGAGTGCGTCCAGCTTGTGCTGAGTGGTGAGATTGAGCATTATCTCTCACTTGGCTGTGACCATGGCAAACTGAAAGACTAACCTCTAAATAGGCCAAACAACCCGCTACTTGCAGTCGCTGCAAATGGCGGGTTGTTTGCTTATTTTAAGTTTTTCCTTTGCTCATAGTAGTGCAAAATCAATGTAGTGCAAAATCAATGGCCCAACGGTCAAAGAAATCACAAATATCAGGCAAATCTACTGGTTTCTTATAAATGTCATTCTAAAATTCAATGGATTTTGCTATTTCTAGCACTTGTTTTTTCGACACGAAAGTCGATTTAACCCTATATTTTATGTATCTCTCGATGATTTCAAGTTTGCCATTTTGGGGGCTTGATTATTGAGAAAATTCTAAATTCCAAAAAGGTCTATCATTTTCATCAATCGCATCGTTATTGAGAATAAGCACTGCACCACCACTTAACAGAGGAGGCAGCTGTAAATAGCTTATATTATTTATTGAGAAAATGAAACGCTATTGCAACAGTTGAATACTGTATATTTTATCAAATTGATACGGATCTGATAGCAACACCTTACCGTTTGATATCACAAGAATGCTTTCGCCTTCTTTAAGATACGACAACTGAAGATTTCCTTTCAAGTAGTTTGATACGCCATAAATTATATAATTGTCATCCGTATCATATAATTGATTTTTTGCAGTCGCATAAATACAATTGTTCTTCAGGTCAACTTCTTCAATTATAAGTTCCGATTTTTTTCTTCCGAATGTATTCGATTGAAATAGAATGCAGAGAACCACTGCCACAAATGCTATGCCAACCATAATCTTCCGTTTGCATTTCATTTTATCAACCTCTGTATGAAAGGAACAGCGTATAAAGCGATTGTGTTATTCTCAATGCCCCTGTATAAGAAGTTGGATATGAAGAACCATCAATTGTGCTTCCATCTTTATGGATTCCGATAGCTACATACCCAGCTCCAGAAATATATTCTACAAGAGGACCACCACTAAAGCCACCTGTCAAATCCCAATCGCCCTTGAGATATTTTGAAGTCTGACTTCTAATATACCCAGAAGATTTACACATCCGATATCTCGCATCGGCACCATTTATTTGGCTCGGATAGCCATAAGCATACACCAACTGTGATGATGAATAATTGCTAGACTGCCAATGTAACCCAAGCCATCCCGTTTTCGTTCCTAAATTATTCTTGAGCGTAATAATCGCCCAATCCTCCGAACTTGTTCCAGCAAGATAAGAATCACTAACAATCATCGAACTTGCCGATACATTTTCGCTTCCAAAAGGTTTACTATTATCAGATCGAGCAGGTGCGACATTTACCGACTTAACGTAGGCTTTTTCCTTTATACTGTATAGATTATGTGCTGCTGTTGCAAGTGCATTAGGCCCAATCATAAATCCAGAACCATAATTTGTCCCTCCATTATTGGTCGTTATCTGTAGGCATACCGTACTACAATATGGTGTTGCCGTTGGATTATCAACAACAGTGATATCATTGCTTCCGATAATCGCATACAGATCGGATAGATCAATATCCGAAATCTTTCCATTTGGAAAATAGCCTGCAGTTGTCTCTCCATCCGTGAAGGAATTGGTTTCAACTATAATTTCCTCTATAGATTCTTCTTTTGTATCAAAATCGTATCTATGGTATCTCTCGATATGAGATTTGCTTCCATCACTTTGATTATCTGCAAAAGCAGTCAGCCCAGAGTTAAGCTCCATTGAAGAAAGAGCCACAATCCCACTTGCTTTCAAAAAAATTCTACGAGATATTTTTTCACTAGCTATTTTAATTTTCCTTCTTTACTTTTAGAGTATACACAAGATTTCTTATACATCAGTTGCTCTGCATTGGAAACACCTCCGTAAAATTTTTCATACGTTAGAGCCATCCTTATTTTAGATTTCAACTTTTACTTTCGCAAAAAAATAAATACCACTGATTTTTTATCCAATAGCCGTGCTAAGATTTATCTCTATGGGATTCAACACATGCGTCTGCTGGCACAACCAAGCCCAATTGTTCACTGTAGTAGTAAACAAGTCGTCATAGTTGTTGTCATATGCAAAATCAAATGTGTCATGAACGGTAATCAAGTAATACATTATAGAATTACCAATCATGAAGCCTGTTCCAGAGGTGCTTACCCTATGCAATGCATAGAATAAATCTGCATTATCAGACTTTTGAATTGTAAAAGACCAACTTCCTCCACTAAAATCTTTCAAGCCACTATTAAGTACTTTGTTTTTATAATTATTAAAAACTGTTGTCGTGTTTAACTTGTCAAGCAATGGCGTCGAAGAATCCGTCACACTCTCAGAATAGTCAATATTATATACAGAGAATTCAACCATAAGAGCCGCACATTCATATCCCTTATCCCGTGCAATTTGCGCAGCTGCCAACCATGCAAGCTGTGTATTATTTAACAAATTTCCAGATGCACGTGTTTGATCTTCATCTTTCATCTTATCGATAAACTTATTTAATTCATCTATCGACATTCCCGAAAAATCAACATGATACTTATCATTCATGCTTTGAATAACAGGATTGCTAGCTTTACGGCTGCTTATGTTAGCAGCATAAGACACAGTATTTATCGAAAACAAAAAACACACTGAAAGAATTAATGATACGAACCTCTTCATAACGAACCTCCTTAAATTCTGTACTCTACTATATAAATTGTGTGCTTCTCATCATCCCAGACAACGAGACTAAAATTCACATCTTCAGAATGTAAAAGCAATGTATTCATTTCGGCTTCCGAGCGTAGTTCCTTATGCTGACTATTATCATAAAGAAAAAAATTTCCACTTGCAATTTCAGGAATCACAAAATCTAATCCAAAATATGACGACACATTTTTTAATATAGAAGATATGGTTGGAGAATCATTAATTTTCTCCCATGAATCGAGTTGATGAATAATTTTGGCTGCATCCACATCGTAGTATACCGCTAACATTATCCCATCATTTTGCAATCCGCCATAAGCCTCATATATCAACGATTCAGAGTATGTTGCTTTTCCAATTTTGAATTGTTTCAAATAATCTCGTTTTTCATATTTGCTTTTTCTTCCAAGCATAAAGCCCAAAAGCAAGCACAGTGCGACTATAGCTAGGTATCGGATAACTCGCGTTGGTCTCGCCTTTATAATTACCTCACACCTTTCTAACTTGCTGAAATATATAACAAACTCCACTTATCTACTGGTACTTCCGGTAATGGTTTCGCTCCGTCCATCGGAATAGCTAAAGGTCGCAGAATACTCAAGCCTATAAGATTTTCCGGGCTTAGTGTTAAAGCTACTGCTCACCATGCAGGTTGAGGTCGTGCTGCTGTTTGAGCAGCTACTTACTTTTTGCCATGTTCCAATTGTCCCCTTTTCATAGAGAACGCCTGAAACGCTGATTTTCTTTACTCCAGTTCGAGTCTGGGCATCAACCTGATAGTATGTTTGGTAAATAGATCCGTTGACCGTACTATCGCCTACATACCGTTCAGACTTTTCAGCGGCCATTGCGGTGCAGGCAAAGCTCAAGAGAATCACCGCTGAAACAACAATGGACAACAAACGCTTTTTCGACATAGACATACACCTCCGTTTTTTTGCTCCCATCAAGAGCCTTTGTATAATCAACGCAATTCGCATTCGCTTCGTTTCAATTTTCAGG
>ERZ650307.2480-NODE-2480-length-10068-cov-6.088984_pt1 | contig 10068 bp, 13 predicted proteins | sample MGYA00376243_ERZ650307 | MGnify/ENA primary metagenome ERZ650307 (study PRJEB26733, sample SAMN07839242) | wastewater metagenome | biome: urban; feature: artificial channel; material: waste water | place: USA: North Carolina | collected 2016-03-31 ... | reverse complement strand
TTTTTGCTGGTATCGGTTTATCTGCCTTGGTACATGTGGTCGTGCATGATTTTTTCATACACAGGCTCAGGCAAATAGCGCTTAATCATTTCTTGCCAATTTTTCGGCCCGACCATGCCTTTGACCATGGTAGACGATACTTCCGCAAATTCGCGCGGCGGCAATAAAAACACCGTGGAAATTTCTGGCTGCAAATCCGAATTGATGTAGCGCATGGAGCGCTCGTATTCGTAATCGGCAGTGGTGCGTATGCCGCGCACAATGTACTCGGCATGGATGCTGTCGGCGTAATTCACCAAGTATTGGTTTTCAAACGAAGCGATGCGCACATTGCTCATGCCTGTGGTAATCGCGCGCAACATGTCTTTGCGCTCATCCAAGGTGTAGGTAAAGCGCTTGTCAGGGTTCACCCCTATGGCCACCACCAATTCATCAAACAGCATTTGCGCTTCGCGTATCATCCACAAATGGCCATTGGTCGGTGGGTCGAAGCTGCCTGCGTACACGGCGCGGCGGATGCGTTTTTCTGCCATCAGCGTTTTTCCAAAATGACGGAGCCTATGGAGTAGCCAGCACCAAAGCTGGACAACACGCCCAAATCGCCAGGCTGCATGTCAGCATGGTGTAAATGCATGGCAATCACTGAGCCCGCTGAGCTGGTGTTGGCATAGGTATCCAAAATGGTGGGTGATTCTTCTGCGGTGGCTGGGCGGCCCAATACGCGTTTGGAAATCAACTCATTCATGGTCAAATTGGCTTGGTGTAACCAAAAGCGCGCCACTTGGGTGGGCTCAATTTGGTTTTTGTGCAAATGGTTGACTATGTGTTCACCCACAGCAGGGCACACTTCTTTGAACACTTTGCGACCGTTTTGCACGAACAATTTGTCGGCAGCCAATGGGTCGTTGTCCACTTCAGCGCGGTTTAAAAAGCCCGCATTGTTGCGGATGTTATTGGAGAATTGCGTCCACAATGAGGTATCAACAATGTTAAAGCCTTTGTGGGCATCGGCGGCTTGCACCAAATCTTGGTGTACCAATACCAAAGCGGTGGCGGCATCGCCGAAGATGAAATGGCTGTCGCGCTCGCGGAAATTCAAATGGGCGGTGCAGATTTCGGCATTCACAATCAACACTCGTTTGGCCGAACCCGCAGCAATCGCATTGGCCGCCATTTGCACGCCGAAAGTGGCGCTTGAGCAGGCCACATTCATGTCAAAAGCAAAACCGCCACAACCCAATTCAGCTTGGATTTCCACGGCCATGGCAGGGTAGGCGCGCTGCATATTGGAATTGGCAACAATGACCATGTCGATGTCGGCAGCATTGACGCCTGCGTTATCCAAGGCTTGTTTGGCTGCTGCCACGCCGATTTCGGCTTGCAAAGACAGTTCGTCATTGCTGCGCGGCGCAAACTGCGGTTTCATGATGTTGGGGTTTAAAATCCCTGCTTTGTCCACAACAAAGCGGCTTTTGATGCCTGAGGCTTTTTCAATGAAAGCACTGCTCGATTCGGCCAAGGCTTCAACCGTGCCTGCGGCAATGTCGGCTGCATGTTCTTGGTTAAATTGGGCAACATACTGATTGAATGTGGCCACCAATTCATCGTTGCTGATGCTGTCTTTGGGGGTGTACAAACCGGTGCCAAGCAAGACTACAGGCATGTGGGTCATGGGTGTGGTTCTCCAACTGAATTCGTCATAACAAACAGCAACATAGTTTGATTGCTCTGATTTGGGCTGTTTGTTGATATATTGCACAGCAGCATAACTGGGTTAATGTTCTCAGTCAAAGAATAATACCAAAAAAAGCGGCCTGTAAACTTTACAGGCCGCTTATATTTAGAGAAAAAACCTAGGCTTAGTCGTTGCCTGTTAAAGCCATTAACAAGCGCAACAAACTGGTAAACAAGTTGTAAATCGAGATGAAAATGGTCAAGGCCGCACTGATGTAACTGGTTTCACCGCCTTCAATCACCATTTTGGTTTGCCACATGATCATCAATGAGCTGAACAACACAAACATGGCTGAAATCGCCAAAGATACCGCAGGAATTTCAAAGAACAAATTCGCTACCACGCCTATCATCAACACGATGGCACCGATGAACAAGAAGCGACCCAAGGCATTGGTGTCGGCTTTGACTTTGTGAGCGGCGATGGTCATGGCAAAAAACACCGCCACCGTCATGACCGCAGCGGTCACCACAATTTGTGTGCCTGCGGCCGAGCCCAATAACATGCCCAAAATCGGGCCTAACATCATGCCCATGCCAAAGGTAAACACTTGCAACAACACGATGCCTGCCGTGCTGTAGCGGTTTTTCTCGATGGCGAAAATCAAACCATAGAAGATGGCGAAGAAGGCGATGATGCCCACCCAGCCACCACCCAACATGGCCATGGGGTTGAACTTGGCACCAACCACAGCACCGATGCCGCAGGGGATGAAAGAGAAAGCCAATAACAAATAGGCTTTTTGCAAAACTTGGTTTTTAACACCCACACCAGCATGGCCATGGGCAAGCGGTTGTTCAGACATGGTCATTTCCTTGATTAACAGCTGAAAATAAATACGAGCGATTATCATATCACAGCCATTAGTGAACACTCTAAAATCGGCGGTGCTTGGGCCATGCTTGTGTTGCATTGCGTGTTGTTAATGCTTGCCTGCACGCCACAGCGACCACAGCATCCACACGCTGTTGAAGAAGGCAATGACATAGCCGACAAAACCAAAAAAGGGCAAGCCAAAGATTTTTGGACCCGCATCAACACTCATGACGATGGAAGAGCCGATAATCAATGAAGCGGTAATGATGCCTACGGTCAGGCGGTTGGTTGATTTGTCGATTTGGTAGCCAAACAAATCCAAACGCTCCAAATCGACATTGACTTGGATTTGGCCTGCTTTGAGTTTGCGATTGAGGCGCACCAAAGTGTGCGGCATGTCGTCCAGTAATTGCAGCAAGCTGTAAGTGTGGGTTTTGACTTTGCGCGTCATGTGGTCGGTGGAGAAATGCTGTTTTACCAAACCTTCTACCAGAGGCTTGGTGGATTCCATCAATTGAAAATCGCCGTCCAATTGTTTGACCACGCCTTCTAAGGTAATCAAGGTGCGGAACAGCATCACCAAATCGCCAGGCAAGGTGAGGTTGTTCTCGCGGATGATGCTGGTGATGTCGTTGACGATGGCAGAAAGGCTGACGTCTTTTAAGGCGGTGAATTCATAATTCATCAGCATTTCCATCACATCGTTGCCCAAGCGGTCTTCATCGGGCAATTCGCCTTGCGCCCAATCGCTGAGCACATGCTGAATGGTGAACTGGTCGCGGTCGATAATCGCGTTAATTAATGTAATAATTTCACGACGCCGATTGTTGCCCAAAAAGCCCGCTAATCCGAAATCGATGAGGGTAATACGTCCTTCTTCTGACAAGAAAATGTTGCCGGGGTGGGGGTCTGCGTGAAAATAGCCATGTTTCAGTATCATGTCCAATATCAGCTGTGCCAAGTCGCTGGCGCGGCGGCTGAGCCATTCATGCTTGTATTGACTTAGATTGAGGTTTTTAAGTAAGGTATCGCCGATGTATTCCTGTACCAATATTTTGCGATTGGAATAATCAGGATAGACCGCAGGAATGTGCACATGGTGTTGCCCTTCATAGGCACGAGCGAAACGCTCCATATTGCGCAATTCCATGGTCAAATCGGTTTCACGCGCGAGGCTTTTGGCAAAGTAATGCACCATTTCCACAGGGTGATAACGGCGCGATTCGGCAATTTCGTATTCGATTAATTGCGCCAAATGCTTCATGATGCGCAAATCGGCCTGTATGGTTTTATCGATGTTGGGCCGTTTGATTTTAACCGCCACCACCGTGCCATCAAGCAACACCGCTTTGTGGACTTGGGCAATGGAAGCACTGCCTATTGGTGTGGGCTCTATGCTGCGGAAAACCTCGTTTACAGGCCGCTCCAAATACGCGCTGATGAGCACCGAGATGTCGGCTTGAGCGATGGGACGCACATTGTTTTGCAGGCGTTGAAATTCTTCTATCCACTCAGGGCCGAAAATATCGACACGGGTAGACAGGATTTGACCAAATTTGATGAAAGTAGGCCCCAACTCTTCAAACGCCATGCGAAAGCGTTGTGGGACACTTAAATACGGATTGTTGGCGATGTTGTCTTGGGCACCGTCTTTGTTTAAAAAGCTAAAAGCATTCGACAGCTTCAATCTTTGGATGAAATCGCCCAAGCCATAGCGCATTAAAATGCCGATGATTTCTTTCATGCGTGGTAAATCACGCATGGCAACAACGGTTTGTTTCAACATAAAACAGCCTTAAAGGTGCGCAATAGCTTTAACTTAGCATAGCGTGAACAGGCGGCACAAGTTAAGAACTTGGAATCGCACACTGCAAAGAGTTTTGATACATGATGAGTAAGACGATACACAGATTGCTGTTATTGGTATTAAGTTGCATCAGCTTGGTGCCAGTGACCACAGCAGACCCTTTAGAAGACTTGATCCGTCAGCGCGGCGGCAACAGCAGCCAAGCGCAATCACAGGCTTCTAAAGAGCAAGCAGGTGACTTAATCATGAATGCGATGGGCTTAATCGGCCTGTCTTACCGCTACGGCGGCAACAATCCCAATCAAGGTTTGGATTGCAGCGCATTCATGCAATACATTTTCAAACAAAGCATGCGCGTGAGTTTGCCGCGCACAGCGTCTGAGCAATTCGGCGTGGGCAGCTCGGTAGACCGTGGCAGCTTGCAACCGGGCGACATGGTGTTTTTCAACACGGCGGGGCGGCGCATTTCGCATGTGGGGCTCTATATCGGCAACAACCGCTTTATCCACGCCCCGCGCACAGGCAAAAGCATCGAAATCACGAGCCTTGACAACAAATATTGGGGCAGCAGATATGTGACCGCGCGGCGGGTGAAAAAAAACGACCCCGCGCGCTTTCTTCAGTAGGAAACCATCATGAGCATGCCTGAAATGCCGAAATGGTATGGCGACGATGGCGACATCGTTTCCTGTACCGAAAAAATCAAAGTCATGACCGAAAACATGCAGGAGCTTTACCAAACCGCCCAAGATGCGTTTGAAGATGCGCTCTTGATGGGCTGCGGCGAAGCACAGCTGCGCGATTATCTGCAAGCGCTGGTGGCCGGGCTGGAAAACCCTTACAAACGCGGCTGAACAAGATATGGTTCGGATCACACCGCATCCGAAAATTTGTTATGTGGCAAAAAGTTTCAGACGGCCTCTTTTACCGACAGGCCGTCTGAAAGCCGTTTCTTCATCCGAAAAGCGTTGAAAAGAGAGAAAAATGATACGTGCAGTGGGCATTTTGCTGGGCTTTTTGGCCGCGGGCGAATGCATTGTGTTTTTTACCGGCTTGAAGCTGCCGGGCAGCATTATCGGCATGGGCTTATTGTTTGCCGCCTTGCAGGCGGGCTGGGTGAAAAAAGCCTGGCTCGAGCAATTGGTTAACGTGCTGATGACCAACTTATCATTATTTTTAGTGCCCGCCTGCGTGGCGGTGATCAGCTATTTAGACCTTATCCGCAAAGACTGGCTCTCGATTACCGTGGCGACATTGGCCAGCACTTTTCTGGTGTTGTTTGTCACCGGCAAAGCGCATGAGTTGATGCGGAGGTATTGGTGATGGAAATGCTCGCGCATCCGGTGACGCTGCTGTTTCTCACCGTAACGGTTTACGGGCTGGCCAACCTCGTGCGCGCCCGCACCGGCAGCATTTTGTGCAATCCCGTGATGATCAGCACCTGCCTGATTATTCTTTATCTGAAGCTTTTCGATATCGACTACCCCACTTATTACGAAGCCGGCCGCATTATCGATTTTTGGCTGCAACCGGCCGTGGTGGGGCTGGCAGTGCCGCTTTACGTCAACTGGCCGAAAATCCGCAGCCAATGGCTGCCGATTATCACCTCGCAATTGGCCGGCAGCATCACCGGCATCATTACCGGCATGTATTTCGCCAAATGGCTGGGCGCCGAGCGCGAAGTGGTGCTCTCGCTGGCGGCCAAATCGGTCACCAACCCGATTGCGCTGGAAATCACCCGCAGCATCGGCGGCATACCCGCCATCACCGCCGCCACCGTGATTCTCGCCGGCATGATGGGGCAGATGATAGGCTTCAAGCTGCTCAGCAGCAGCACCGTGGGCCCGCCCACCTCGCAAAGCATCGCCCTGGGCACAGCCTCACACGCCATGGGCATCGCCTCGGCCATGGAGCGCAGCCGCAAATTCGCCGCCTATGCCAGCCTGGGGCTGATTTTCAACGGCGTGCTCACCGCCATTCTCGCCCCGCTGCTGATTCCGCTTTTGGGCATTTGATGTTTGGTTGTTTGCCCGCAAGCATTTGATTTGATACCCATTCAAGAAAGTAAGCTAACAAGGCGGTGAGCCGCAGACAGTACAAATATAGTGGAATGCATAAAAAAGTGACACAACGGGTAGGTTGGGTTGAAAACCCAACAAGCCCACAGGCCGTCTGAAACGTTGGGTTTATCAACCCCACCTACGCCGTTGTAGCATGCAGTTTCATATAACTTTTCCTTGCATTTCACTATAGTACGGCAAGGCGAGACAACAAAGTTAGGTTATTTTTTTGGATTGGTATGAGTCGGCTCATAAGCACGATTGCGTTTCGTTGCTCGCACCCTCGCTGAAGGCCGTCTGAACGCAGCGGAAAATCTTGTTCTGTGAACAAGCGTCGGATTCGAGAATCCGACCTACACACTAAAAAGGCCGTCTGAAAAGTTTTCAGACGGCCTTTTGCAACTTAATGGGTTTATCCGATGCTTAAAACAGATTATCCATCACATCTTTAGGTTTGGCGGGATTGGCTGCGGGTTTGGCCGGTGCGGGCGCAGGTTTTTCCGGCGCAACAGCCGGTGCGGCAGGTGCAGCGCTTGCAGCAGGTGCGGCGGCAACCGTTGCGGGTTTGGCCGCCTCAACCGGTTTGGCCGCCGTTGCCGGCGTTTCGGCATTGGCCGGCGCGGCCGGTTGTGTGCGGCCGCCTGTTGCTGCGGCTTCGGCCGACGGTGCGGCTACCTGCCCCGGCAACAACACTTGCCCGGCCGGCACGGCCACATTCGATGCGCCGCGCGGCGATAAGATTTCAACGGTGTTGCCGCTGCTGTTCGCAGGTGGGGCAGCGGCGGTTTCGACCGGCGCGCTCATGGTGCGGAACACGCCCACCACCAGCGCGGCCACGGCCAGCGCCACCACCACAAAAGCGGCGAGCAATAGATGTTTGGGGGTGAGGTTGAAACCTTTTTTGGCGGCATTCTGTCGCGCTGGCATATGAATATTCCCGATGGCGGCAGGCCGTCTGAATGCTTGCGGCATTTCAGACGGCCTGTTCCGGATTATGGTTGTTGGATATAGGTTTGATAAAGGGTAACCACTTTTTGCACGCCGGCGGTGGTGCTTACTTTTTCGGTGACTGCGGCCTGCTCTTCGGGCGTGAGGATGCCCATCACATAAGTGGTGCCTTCATAGGTGACGATTTTCACGCGGCTGGGAATCACGCCCTGAATGCCGAGCAAAGTGGTGCGCACTTTGGTGGTGCTCCAGGTGTCGGCGCTCACATTGCCGAAGGTGCGCGCTTGCGGTGCCACTTCGATGTAGTTATACACCGCTTGGGCCGATTGCTCGGCGCGCGCCACTTGTTCGACAAAGTTTTTCTCGCCCTCAGTGGCCACTTGGCCCAAAAGCAGGATGTGGCGGTTGTAGCTCACCACAGCAAGCTTGGGCTCGAAGCCTTCGGCGGCATTGTTTTGGCGCAGGTAAGTGTTGGCGGTGTTGCGAATACGCAATTCCATCACTTCGTCATCGGCTTGCGCGCCGGTGCTGCGCCGGTCGATGGCCGATGCGCCGCCCACCGCCGCGCCGCCCACAATCGCGCCCACGCAGCCGCTAAGGCCGGCGGCCAACAAGGTGGCGGCGGCTAAGGTGAGGGCATGCTTTTTGATGCTCATACAAACGTCCTTTCGTGATGCGTTCGGGCAGCCTTTGCGGCTGCCGGAGAAAATCGGAAACAATCAGGGCGTGATTCTAGCGTGTTCTGCGCACTTTTGCATACACCGCCGCCCGGCGGCGCTTATACGCCCTCGAGCAGCATGGTGTCGATGCAGTCGCACAGCGCATGAATCAAGAGAATATGCACTTCTTGAATGCGGGCGGTGCGCGGGTGCGGCACGTTGAGCAGAATATCGTTGTCTTTGAGCATGGCCGCGATTTTGCCGCCGTCGCGGCCGGTGAAGGCAATCACCTGCATGTCGCGCTCGTGTGCCGCTTCGATGGCAGTGATGATGTTGGCCGAATTGCCGGAAGTGGAAATGCCGATCAACACATCGCCCGGGCGACCTAGCGCGCGCACTTGCTTGCTGAACACATGGTCGAAGCCGTAATCGTTGCCGATGGCGGTGAGCGCGGAAGTGTCGGTGGTGAGCGCCACGGCGGCCAATTCCATGCGCTCTTTTTCAAAGCGGCCGGTCATTTCGGCGGCGAAATGCTGCGCATCGGCAGCCGAGCCGCCATTGCCGCAGGCGAGGATTTTGCCGTCGTTCATCAGGCATTGCAGCATGATTTCGGCGGCTTGCGCGGTGGGTGCGCTCAACACTTCGGCGGCTTGCTGCTTGGCTTGGATGCTTTGGGCGAAATGCTCGGCCACGCGGTTTTGTAATGTTGTCATGTGATGGATTAACCTGTGATATTTTGCACCCATTCGGGCTTGTGGCCGCCCTCGATCAATACGGCATCAAGGCGGCAGGGTGCGTGGTTGAGACGGTGTTGCTGCAGATAATGTTCCGCGCTGCGCTGCAATTTGGCCAGCTTGGCCGGGGTGATGCTGCCGGCCGCGCCGCCGAAACGGCTGCTTTTGCGGTATTTTACTTCAACGAATAAAATCGTGTTGCCATTTTTGACAATCAGGTCGATTTCGCCAAACGGGCAATGCCAGTTGCGCGCCACCAGCTTGCAGCCTTGCGCCTGCAAAAACACCAGCGCCGCATCTTCGGCGGCCGCTCCTTCTTTATGGTTTAAGCGCATTGTGTTTATCCCCGTTATAATGAAGCCTTTCAGACGGCCTCTTCCATTATTCATATGCAGAAACATTATCAAAAAGCCTGCGACAGCCTGGCTGCGCAAACATTATATGTGGTGGCCACGCCCATCGGCAACCTGGCCGACATCACGCTGCGGGCGCTGGCGGTGCTCGCGCATGTGGATATCGTTTGCGCGGAAGACACGCGCGTGACCGGCCAGCTTTTGAGCGCTTACGGCATCCAGGCCAAGCTTTTGAGCGTGCGCGAGCACAACGAGCAGCACATGGCCGATAAAATCATCGCCGCGCTGGCCGAGGGCAAAAGCGTGGCGCAAGTGAGCGATGCGGGCACGCCGGCGGTGTGCGACCCGGGCGCGAAGCTGGCCGCGCGCGTGCGTGAAGCGGGCTTTAAAGTGGTGCCGGTGGCAGGCCCGAGCGCCGTGATGGCGGCTTTGAGCGTGGCCGGCGTGAGCGAGCCGAATTTCTATTTCAACGGCTTTTTGCCGCCCAAAGCCGGCGAGCGCCAAAGGCTTTTGGCCAAATGGCTTGAAGCCGATTATCCGGTGGTGATGTTTGAAACGCCGCACCGCATCGAAGCGGCGCTGGCCGATATGGCCACGCTTTTTCCCGAGCGAAAAATCGTGCTGGCGCGCGAAATCTCCAAAACGTTTGAAACCTTTTTAAGCGGCAGCGTGGCCGACATTCAGACGGCCTTGAAAGAAGACAGCAACCAAAGCCGCGGCGAAATGGTGCTGATTCTGCATCCGGCGCAGGTGGAAAAACACAGCGACATGCCCGAAGCGGCGCAGCAAGTGATGAAAATATTGGCCGCCGATCTGCCCACCAAGCAGGCCGCCGATTTGGCGGCGAAGATTACCGGCGAGAGCAAAAAAGCGCTCTATGATTTGGCGCTGACCTGGAAAGCCTAGGGTCTGTTCACAATTCATCCGCGAGTAAGATTTTGAGCGCAAAAGCGTGG
>ERZ650307.2476-NODE-2476-length-10086-cov-5.623168_pt1 | contig 10086 bp, 10 predicted proteins | sample MGYA00376243_ERZ650307 | MGnify/ENA primary metagenome ERZ650307 (study PRJEB26733, sample SAMN07839242) | wastewater metagenome | biome: urban; feature: artificial channel; material: waste water | place: USA: North Carolina | collected 2016-03-31 ... | reverse complement strand
CCGCAACACTTCAGGCTGTTGTGGACAAGGACAACGAGGCTGCATAATTTATATGCCGCTTAACGAATGGGCTTTGACCCGAAAAATTATTTAATAAAAAGGAGATTTTTATCATGGCTTCAGAGAAGATTATGAATTTTGTAGAAGAGATCAAGAAACTTTCCGTTCTCGAGCTTTCAGAGCTTGTTGACGCTATCCAGGAAGAATTCGGTGTAACAGCTGCTGTTGCTGCTGCGCCAGCTGCTGGTTGGGCAGGATGGCGCGCTGGATGACCCGCTGGAAACCCAGTGTGGGCTGGGTTTCGACGTCCTCGCTGCCGGGTACGACGGGAGTATGTTCGTCGGTGAATTCGGTCAGTTGCTTGCGCAGCTGGTCTATGTTGGCTCCGCATGAGCGCAAGACTTCTGCTGCTGACGGGTTGTCGAGCATGGCCAGCAGCAGGTGCTCGACGGTAATAAATTCGTGGCGTTGCTGTCTGGCTTCTACGAAGGCCATGTGCAAGCTTACTTCCAGTTCTTGTGCAATCATTTTGCTTACTCCTTTGCGCTTGCGGATGGTATCAATGCCTTGAAAGACTTAATGGTTAAGACGCATATAAGGGCGGTGAAGTTTCATTCAACCGGTTCGCTCACCGCTTGCAGCGGATGACCGGCATGTTGGGCGGCCATGAGCACTTGTTCGACCTTGGTATTGGCAACGTCGCGCGAGTACACGCCACAGATGCCGCGGCCGTCGAGGTGAATTTTCAGCATGATGCGGGTTGCCTCCTCTCGGTCTTTGCCAAACAGCTCTTGCAACACGTCAATGACAAACTCCATGGGCGTGAAATCGTCATTGAGCAAAACCACTTGAAACATCGGCGGCGGCTGCACTTGAAGCGTTTGGCGCTCCAACACGACGGAGTCGCTGCCCTCCTCCTTGGGAGGAAAAAACTCCGGCTTCTTCGGCGTGTAGGGGGGGTTACGGGTTGCCATATTGAAAATTCATTCTAGCCAGCCGCCTTCAGGGTAAGGCCAGCGTTAAGAGGATAAAAACCTAGGTTTAACCAGTAAAAAACGGGGGAGAAAGAAAATACGGGCGCTTTTAACGCCACACCACTTGGCAAGCGCTGCTGCCCACCACGCTGCGCCAATCGGCCAAGGCGGCATCGCTGGGATAAAAAACGTGCTCGGGGCCAAAGTCCAGCTCCACTTCGGCCTGGCCATCGGCCCCTTGGCACTGCACCACTATGCGCAGGCGCAGCCCTCGGGCCAAGGTGGAGCCATCTTGGCCTACTTCAAGCGGGGCGGGGTAGGTTTGCAGCAAGCGGGCAATGGCCGGGGCCAGTTCTATGTGCGCAGGGGCCTGCACTTGCCAGTAGCGGGCCAGGCGGCTGCGGGCATCGGCCAGGCTCCAGACCTGGGTGGCCTTGATGCGCAGCCCACCACTGAAGTGGTCGTGCTGCACCTTGCCTTGCAGCACCACAAACTCGTCGTCCTTGAGCACATCTTTGGCCGCGGCCAAGGTGGCCTCATCCACCGAGGCCTCTAGCGTGGCGCTTTTATCGTCCAGCTTGAACAAGCACAGCTTGCCGCGCTGGCCGTTGATCACCCGCAGGTCACTGACGATGCCGGCCAGCAGTTGCGGCTCGCGGCTATCGGCCAAATCGGCCAGGGGGGTGCGGATAAATTGCCGCACCTCGCTTTCCACCTCATCAAACAAATGGCCGGAGAGGTAAAAGCCCACGGCCGTTTTCTCTTGCATCAAACGCTCTTTGATCCCCCAGGGAAGCGTCTGGGGCAACTCAGGCGCTTGGCTGCTGGCCCCTTGGGCATCGTCGCCCATCATGTCAAACAGCCCCCCTTGGTGGGCGTTGGCCCATTGGGCGTTGGCAAATTCAAAAGCGGCATCTGTGGCGGCCATCAACGCAGCGCGGTTGCGCTCAATGCTGTCAAAAGCACCGGCTTTGATCAAAGCTTCCAGGGTGCGCTTGTTGAGCTTGGCGCGGTCCACCCGGGTGCAAAAATCCCATAGGTTTTTAAACGGCCCTTGCACATGGCCTTGGGGGCCAGGGCCTTGGCCATTGCGGGCGGCAATGATGGCTTCAATGGCCGCTTGCCCCGAGCCCTTGATGGCGCCCAGGCCGTAGCGAATGACTTTGTCCGTCACCGGCTCAAAGCGGTAGCCGCCCCGATTCACATCCGGCGGCTCAAACGTCAGGCCCATTTTCAAAGCATCTTCGTGCAGGACTTTGAGCTTGTCGGTGTTGTCCATCTCCACGGTCATGTTGCCGCAGAAGAACTCGGCCGTGTAATGCACCTTGATCCACGCCGTGTGATAGGCCAGCAGCGAATACGCCGCCGCGTGCGATTTGTTAAACCCGTAGCCAGCAAACTTTTCCATGAGGTCAAACACCTCATCGGCCTTCTCGGGGGGGATGCCCTGCTTGCCCGCCCCTTCGCGAAACAGCAGGCGGTGCTGGGCCATCTCTTCGGGTTTTTTCTTGCCCATGGCCCGGCGCAGCATGTCCGCGCCACCCAGGGTATACCCCGCCAGGGTCTGGGCGATCTGCATCACCTGCTCCTGGTAGAGGATGATGCCGTAGGTGGGCTCGAGTATGGGTTTGAGGCTTTCGTGCTGCCACTTCTCGTCCGGGTAGGAGATGGCCTCCTTGCCGTGCTTGCGCTCGATGAAGTTGTCCACCATGCCCGACTGGAGCGGGCCCGGGCGGAACAGGGCCACCAGCGCGATCATGTCTTCGAAGCAGTCGGGCTGCAGCCGCTTGATGAGGTCCTTCATGCCGCGGGATTCGAGCTGGAACACCGCCGTGGTCTCGAAACGCTGCAAGAGGGCGAACGACTTCTTGTCGTCGATGGGGATGGCGGCGATGTCGACCGGCGGTTTGCCCTCTTTGGCGAGGCGCGGGTTGATCATGCCGAGCGCCCAGTCGATGATGGTGAGGGTCCGCAGCCCCAGGAAGTCGAACTTCACCAGGCCGGCGTATTCCACGTCGTTCTTGTCGAACTGGGTCACCGGGTGGTGGCCGGAATCGTCGCAGTAGAGCGGCGCGAAGTCGGTGATCTTGGTGGGGGCTATCACCACGCCACCGGCGTGTTTGCCGGCGTTGCGCACCACACCTTCCAGCCGGCGCGCCATGTCGATGAGGTCCTTGACCTCCTCGTCCTGCTCGTAGAGCTCCGGCAGCTTGGGCTCGGCTTCGAACGCCTTGGCCAGGGTCATGCCGGGGTCGGGCGGGATCAGCTTGGAGATGCGATCGACAAAGCCGTAGGCGTGGCCCAGCACCCGGCCCACGTCCCGCACCACCGCCTTGGCCGCCATGCTGCCGAAGGTGATGATCTGGGACACCGCCTCCCGGCCATACATCTCGGAGACGTGCTCGATCACCTCGTCCCGTCTGTCCATGCAGAAGTCGACGTCGAAGTCGGGCATGGAGACCCGCTCGGGGTTGAGGAAACGTTCGAACAGCAGATCAAACTCGAGGGGATCCAGATCGGTGATCTTGAGGGCGTAGGCCACCAGGGAGCCCGCCCCCGATCCCCGGCCCGGGCCAACGGGGATGCCGTTGTCCTTGGACCACTGGATAAACTCCATCACTATGAGGAAGTAACCCGGGAAGCCCATCTGGTTGATCACCTTGAGCTCGATGTCGAGACGCTCGTCATACTCGGGACGACGCTCGGCCCGCACCGCCGGATCCGGGAACAGGAAGGCCAGCCGCTCCTCCAGCCCTTCCTTCGACTTCATGACCAGGAAGTCTTCGGTGGTCATGTCGCCGGTGGGGAAGTTGGGCAGGAAATACTCGCCAAGGCGCACCGTCACGTTGCAGCGCTTGGCGATCTCCACCGTGTTTTCCAGGGCTTCCGGGATGTCGGCAAACAGCTCCGCCATCTCCTCCTGACTGCGCAGGTACTGCTGGGGGCTGTAGCGGCGCGGTCGGCGCTTGTCCATCAGGGTGTAGCCGTCGTGGATGGCGACCCGGATCTCGTGGGCATCGAAGTCATCGGCGGTGAGGAACACCACCTCGTTGGTGGCCACCACCGGCAGTTCGAACTCGGTGGCAATGGCCACCGCCATGTGCAGGTAGACCTCCTCGTCCGGGCGGCCGGTACGCAGCAGCTCCAGGTAGTAGGCATCCGGGAAGTGGGTCTGGTAGAAGGCGAGGCAATGCTCCACCATCTGGCGGTTGCCCTTGAGCAGGAACTTGCCCACATCCCCCTCGCGCCCGCCGGAGAGGACGATCACCCCCTTGGCATGTTCGCCAAGCCAGGCCTTGTCGATGACGGGGCGCCCCTGCACATGACCGCGCTGATAGCCGCGGGAGATGAGCAGGGTGATGTTCTGGTAGCCGTCGTTGTCCATGGCGAGCAGGGTGAGGCGAAACTGCTCGTCCCCAAGCTCGTCGCTCTGCACCCAGAAATCCGCCCCGACCAGGGGCTTGATCCCCTTGCCGTGGGCAGAGCCGTAGAAGCGCACCAGGCCGCACATGTTCATCTGGTCCGTCAGGGCCAGGGCCGGCATGTTGTTGGCGGCGGCTGCGGAGACGATGGGACCGATCTTCTGCAGGCCGTCGACCATGGAGAAGTCGGAGTGCACCCTCAGGTGGATGAAGCGGGGATCAGCCATGGTCACGCCCTCTCATTGCGCAAGCAGAAATCGTTCAGACAGATCGGCATCGGTTATTCGATCCCCAGGGCGCGGCGCACCGGCTTGAAGCTCTGACGGTATTCGGGCAGCGGGCCCCGTTCGGCCAGAATGGCGAGGTGCTCCGCCGTCGGGTAGCCCTTGTGGCGGGCGAAACCGTACTCGGGATGGCGGCTGTCCAGCTCGGTCATCTCGGCGTCCCGGGTCACCTTGGCGAGGATGGAGGCGGCGCTGATGGCGGCCACCAGGCTGTCACCCTTGACCACGGCGCGGGCCTCCATCGGCAATCTGGGGCAGCGGTTGCCGTCGATGAAGACCAGCTCGGGCGTCACCTTGAGCCCCGCCACGGCGCGCTGCATCGCCAGCATGGTGGCGTGCAGGATGTTGAGCTCGTCGATTTCCGCCGGGCTGGCGCGGCCGATGGCATAGGCCAGCGCCTTCTCTTTGATCTCGCCAAACAGGGCGAGCCGCTTCTTCTCGGAGAGCTTCTTGGAGTCGGCGAGGCCTTCAATGGGATTGGCGGGATCCAGGATCACCGCGGCGGTGACCACGTCACCCACCAGGGGGCCACGGCCCACCTCGTCAACCCCGGCAACCAGCTTGTCTTGTGGAATATCGATCGTCATATCACAGGCCTTGAATCAAAACCGGCCCCGCAGGGCCAGTATCAGCACAACATAACGCCAAAAGCGCGCCGCCAGCCATCCTATCTGTCGAGTAGCTCGGCCACCGCCTCGGCGGCCTGCACATCGGCGTTGCAGCGGATCTTCTGGTGCAACTTGGTGAAGGTGGCGATGAGCTCGCTGTTGTCGTGCTCCAGCAACTTGCTGACCTCTTCCACCAGGTTGGCCGGGGTGCACTCATGCTGGATGAGCTCGGGCACCAGCATCCGGTCTGCCAGCAGATTCGGCAGGGAGACGTACTCCGTCTTCACCAGCCACTGGGCCAGCCAGTAACTGAGCGGCTTGAGCTTGTAACCCACCACCATGGGCCGCTTCACCAGCATGGCTTCCAGCGCGGCGGTGCCGGACGCCAGCATCACCACGTCGGCGGCGATCATGGCCTCACGGCCCTGACCATCCAGCAGCACCATGTCGAGATCCGGCGCCACCTCGGCCTTGATGGCGAGGAACTGCTCGCGCCGCGTTTCGTTCACCAGCGGCACGATGAAGCCGAGATCCGGGCAGTGCACCGTCAGGTGCTTGCACGCCTCGAGGAAGACCGGCGCCATGAAGGCTACCTCCGCATGCCGGCTGCCAGGCAGCACCGCCAGCCAGCGACGGGCGGGATCGATGCCGAGGGCCTCGCGCACCGCCCCTTGATCCGGGACCAGGGGAATGTCGTCCGCCATGGTGTGGCCGACGAAGCGACAGGGGGCATCGAAACGGTCGTAGAAGGCTTTCTCGAACGGCAGGAAGGCGAGCACCATGTCGGTGGCGGCCTTGATCTTGTGAATGCGGCCCTGACGCCAGGCCCAGACCGAGGGGCTGACATAGTGGACCGTCTTGATACCGGCGCGGCGCAGTTTCAGCTCCACCCCGATATTGAAATCCGGTGCATCCACACCGACGAAGATGTCGGGGGGATTGGCGATGAAGTGGCGCAGCAGTTCGCGGCGCACCTGGAGGATGCGGGGCAGACGGCCCAGCACCTCGGTGATGCCCATGACGGAGAGCTCCTCCATCTCGAACAGCGCCTTCACGCCGAGAGCCTGCATCCGCGGCCCGGCGATCCCTTCGAACTGCGCATCCGGGTAGCGGGCTTGCAGTTCGCGCACCAGCCCTGCGGCCAGGATGTCGCCGGAGGTCTCTCCGGCGACGATGCCGATGCGAATGGGATCAGGCACGGATGATCCCGCGCTCGTTGTCCTTGAGGAAATCCACATAGAGCTGGATGGCCGGTTCGCTCTGGGCCATCTCGCTCAGCACGGGCAACACCTCTTCAATGGTCTTGCCGGAGCGGAAGATCTCCTTGTAGGCGCGCTTGACGGCGGAGATCGCCTCGGCGCTGAAGCCACGACGACGCAGGCCTTCGGAGTTGACCCCGAACGGCTTGGCGTAGTTGCCGGCAGCCATCACGTAGGGCGGCACGTCCTTGTTCAGGGCGGCGCAGCCACCGACGAAGGCGTGGGAGCCGACGCGGCCGAACTGGTGAATGGCAGACAGACCGCCGAAGATCACGAAGTCACCGATGTGCACATGGCCCGCCAGGGTGGCGTTGTTGGCGAAGATGCAGTTGTCACCGATGATGCAGTCGTGGGCCACGTGAACGTTGACCATGAACAGGTTGCCGCTACCCACCTTGGTCAGGCTCTGGTCCTGGGTGGTGCCGCGGTGCACGGTGCAGTTCTCGCGAAACACGTTGTTGTCGCCGATCTCGAGGAAGGTGCGCTCGCCGGCGTACTTCTTGTCCTGGCAATCCTCACCGATGGAGGTGTGCTGGAAGATCTTGTTGCCGCGACCGATCTTGGTCGGGCCCTTGATCACCACGTGGGAGCTCACCCAGGTGTTGTCACCGATTTCCACCTCGGCGCCGATGACGGTGAAGGGGCCGATTTCAACCCCTTTGCCGATGACGGCAGACTCATGGACGATGGCGGTGTCGTGGATGATGGCAGTCTGATCGATCACGGTTATACCTCGCGCTTGGCGCACATCAGTTCGGCAGTACAGACCACTTCACCGTCGACGGTGGCGACACCGGTGAACTTGGCGATGCCGCGACGCTCCTTCAGGAACTCCACATCCAGCACCAGCTGATCGCCGGGGCCCACCGGGCGCTTGAAGCGGGCATTGTCGATGGAGGCAAAGTAATAGAGCTCGTTGGGGGACGGCTTGCCCACCATGGTGAAGGCCAGGATACCGGTGGCCTGGGCCATGGCTTCCAGGATCAGCACGCCGGGGAACACCGGCTTGGCCGGGAAGTGCCCCTGGAAGATCGGCTCGTTGAACGAGACGTTCTTGATGGCGCGCAGGGTCTTGCGCTCATCGCTGATCTCGTAATTTTCCACCTTGTCCACCATCAGGAACGGATAACGGTGGGGCAGCAGATCCATGATTTCCTGGATCCCCAGGCTTTTCTTTTCAGTAGTCAAAACAGTACCCTATACCAATCGTGATTATTCTTGATCCAGCTTTTTCTCAAGCTTGCTCAACCGCTTGTGCATCTCTTCGATACGCATCACCCGGGCGGCGGTCTTGCGCCACTCTTTATTGGTTTGCAGGGGGATGCCGGAAGAGTAGATACCGGGCTCGGTGATGGGACGCATCACCATGGCCATGCCGGTGACGGTGGCCTGGTCGCAGATCTCCATGTGCCCGTTAAAGACGGAGGCACCACCAATGATACAGTATTTGCCGACCTTGAGACTACCGGCCATCACGGTGGAGCCCGCCACGGCAGTGCCGTAGCCGATCTCGACGTTGTGGGCGATCTGGCACTGGTTGTCGATGATGACGTTGTCAGCGATGCGGGTATCTTCCAGCGCACCGCGGTCGATGGTGGTGCAGGCACCGATCTCGACCCGGTTGCCGATGGTCACGCCACCAAGCTGGGGGATCTTGATCCACTCGCCGCGCTCGTTGGCATAACCGAAACCGTCTGCCCCGATCACGGTGCCGGCCTGTACCAGACAGTCCGTGCCCAGGGTCACGTTGTGATAGAGGGTGACGTTGGCCCACAACCGGGAGCGCGCTCCCAGTCGGGTATCCTTGCCAACGAAACAGCCCGGGCCGATGCGCACATCGTCACCCAGCACGACGCCGGATTCGATCACCGCATTGGCACCGATGGCCACTCTCTCGCCCAGTTGCACGTCCGCCGCGATGACGGCGCTCGGATGGATATCCATGGCCGGCTGCGGGGTGGTGTCCAGCAGTTGGGCAACCCGTGCAAAGCCCACGTAGGGGTCCTTGAGCACCAGGGCGTTGGTGGGGCAAAACGGCAGGTCTGCCTCGGTGATGAGCACGGCAGTGGCCTTGCTCTGCTCCAGAAAATGCCGGTACTTCTTGTTGGACAGGAAGGCTATCTCCCCCTCCCCGGCTTTTTCCAGTGTCGCGACCTTGCGAATTTCCCGGGTCCCATCCCCATGGACCTCGGCCCCCAGTTGCTGGGCCAGCTGTGCGAGAGTGAATGCCATCAATTAGTTGCTCTTGCTAACCTGAGAAATAACCTGGCCGGAGATGTCCAGCTTGCTGGCTGCATAAGGGGCGGCGTTGCGCTCCAGCACCAGATCGTAGCCATTGCTCTTGGCGATGGCGTCAATGGCAGCCTGCACCTTGGTCAGGATCTTGTTGCGCTCTTCGGACTGACGGCGACCGTTGTCCTGTTCAAACGCCTGACGCTTCTGGTTGAATTCCATCTGCAGCTTGGCCAGCTTCTCCTGGCTCTGCTTCTTCTGTTCGGCGCTCATGAAGGCTTCGTCCTTCTTGAACTTCTCGACCAGTGCCTGACCGTCAGACTCCAGCTTCTGCAGTTCACGCATGCGCGGCTCGAACTCGCCCTTCAGCTTCTTGGCAACGGCTTCACGCTGGGGCAGCTTTTGGAAGACTTCGCCCATGTCGACCACGGCAATCTTGGTCTCAGCGAAGGCAGAACCCATGCCGGCAGCCATCAGTGCAAAGCTCAAACCAGCTACTTTCAACGCTTTATTCACACTTACTCCTTGGTCCCTCGGTCGAGGGCTACCTGATTTACCTGATTGTGCAAGCGATCCACGAGATCGTCTTGTTACCTGGTGAGGCACGCAAACGCGCGACCCATCATGCTTCCCCCCGCCATGGCGGGGGGACGTCCGCTTCCCTTAGAAGGTACGGCCGATGTTGAAGGAGAAGACTTCGGTGTCGTCCCCTTCGTATTTCTTGATTGGTCTTGCCAGCACGAACACCAGCGGGCCCATGGGAGAGAGCCACTGCAGCGACAGACCGGTCGACATCCGGATGTTGCTCGGGTCGGAGTAGTCCATCAGATAGTTGCAACCACTGAAGCAACGGTTCTGATACTGGCTGTAGTCGAAGTGGGTATCCCACACGGAACCGGCGTCGATGAAGAAACTGGTCCGCAGCTGGGGCTGATAGGTCTCGGAGGCAAAGGGCGTCGGCACGATCATTTCCAGCGAGGCCACCGCCAGGGCGTTGCCCCCGACCGAGCTGTCAGTGCCCTGGATGACGTCGTTACCACTCAAGTTGTAGTAGTAGAGCGCCTTCGGACCGACTGTGTTGCTCTTGAAACCACGCAGGGTATCGAAACCACCGGCGTAGTAGTTCTCGAAGAACGGCAGAACGTGCTCGTAATCGCCATTGGTGCCGTAGCCATCGCCGTAGGAGGCACGGGCCTTGGCCAGCATGACCCATTTGTGATCGGCATCAAACGGGAAGTAGTGGGCATCTTCTGCGTTGAGCTTGAAGTACTGCAGATCCATGCCGGGCACCGTCACCTTGGCGTTCA
>ERZ650307.2474-NODE-2474-length-10090-cov-7.006577_pt1 | contig 10090 bp, 8 predicted proteins | sample MGYA00376243_ERZ650307 | MGnify/ENA primary metagenome ERZ650307 (study PRJEB26733, sample SAMN07839242) | wastewater metagenome | biome: urban; feature: artificial channel; material: waste water | place: USA: North Carolina | collected 2016-03-31 ... | reverse complement strand
ATCGCCATTGAGGAAGTCCACCACCACCTCCTGGCCGATGCGCGGGATGTGGATGCCACCATAGTTGGAGCCCGCCCAGGGGGAGGAGACGCGAATCCAGCAGCTTGAGTTCTCGTCCATCTTGCCGTAGCGGTCCCAGTGGAACTGCACCTTCACCCGGCCGTACTGGTCGGTGTAGATCTCCTCGCCCGGCGGGCCGACCACCACGGCGGTTTGCGGGCCGGTGGTGTGGGGCTTGGGGGTGACCTCCTGGCTGCGGTAGCGCGTGCTTTGGGGCACCACGTCAAAGCCGATGCGGTAGCTGGTGGGGCTGTCGGTGCCAGCGCGCTTGAACTGCCCTGAGCCGCCAGCGCCATCGGAGCGGTGCACGTTCTCCTCGAAGCGGTAATACGCCGACTCGATCAGGTAGGACTTGTTCTGGTCGCTGCGGGGGTACTTCTCGAAGGTGAACAAATAGCCCGGCGCGATGTTGCGCGCATTGCCCTCGCCGTGGGCGGCCTCGCGCGGGGCCTTTTGCTGCTCGATGTGGATGCGGGCGTAGTTCTCGCCATCGGCCACCTCCGTATAGCCACCCGGCCATTTGTAGATCTCCCGGCTGTCCTCGGCATGGCCGGCCGGCTGCTGTTGCTTGGTGTCCAGCAGGGCCTTGGGCTTCTCAAAGTCGTAATCGTCAGCAGCAAAATGGCCGGAGGCCACATCTTCGGCAAAGCTCCAACCGTCGATGAAGTCTTCATCGTGCACGTGGGCGGCGCGGTCGCCTGAGTAGTAGGGGTGGGTGCTGGGGCCTACGGGCAGCGGGCTGTGCGAGCCGATGCCGTCGGCCAGCACGAGTTTGTGGCTGCCTTGGGCAAGCCGCTATTCAATACTATTCAATTGATAGCTGCTCGCGCTTATCCATCTAGCGCTGGAGGCTTATTTGCCTTCGGATAACTCAAACAGCCACGCCTCAAGCGTGGAACGCGCGCAGTAGCGCTGCGCTATTGCCAATGGCAAAAAACAGCGGAACGACAACACCCGCTTGCACGATTGCTGCAACAACTATTACCTCCCAGAAGAAACTGCGGTGCTCGCGCCAGGCATATGCCGATATCGCCTTGAAATGGGCAAAGCCTTTGACTCCTGCGTTGAGCAAACGCTTTGATTCAAGATCGATGGGGTTGAGAGAAATCAGATAGTTTTCAATGAACACGGAAGCGCTGGCCCATACCGCAGCAAAACCAATCAGCATGAAAAACAGGAACAATGCCGTTTGCCCTGTGTTCTCCCAATAGCAGCACGTGGGCTCAAGCCGATTCGAAGCGAGGACGGCCATCGTGAAGAGCAGTGCCTGCGGCGTCAGATTACGCAGATAGTCGAGAAAGGCGGCGCGACCGTTTTTAAGCAGGTGCATAAGTTGACAGCAGAAGCGTTAGAACAAGAGATCTCGGCGGCAGGCTTCGATACTCCGTAAGGCTCTTGCGCTTATCCATCAAGCGCTGGTGCAGATTTTGCCTTGAATGCGGTCAGGCCAATAGTTGGCCTTGCAGCACGCTCGCGCTGCCATATGCCTTGAGGACAGCGCCAGCGCAATCAGGTTGTGAAGGAGCGTGATGACAGCCGGCGATACGGTTGGCGCTCAAGTTACTCTGGATTTGATAGCTGCTCGCGCTTGTCCATCTAGCGCTAGAGGTCAATTTGGCCTTGAATCAGGGTTTCTTCCAGTTCATCCACATCATGTCGCCCGTGCGCACGATGGGGCGGCCATTGACGTAGACAGTGGGGCTTTTGTCGATGTTGTGGCTGATGCGCATGTGGGTGCGGCTGATGACGCCCTTGCCGCCGCCGGGCTCGTCGCCACGCACGTTGTCCACATAGCTTTCGTTGTGCAGGTAGGCTGGCTTGCCACGGAAGAAGACGTTGGGCGAGACCTGCTCGCTTTGGTCCATCTTGTGGGTGATGACGTAGGGCACGGGGTAGCCGCTTTTGGTGGGCGTCAGGCACACATCGGGCAGCAGGTTGATCAAGACAAACTGCGCGTCTTTGGCGGTGGCGGCTTCGTTGGCCATGGTTACTCTTCCCCGATTCGCGGGTTGTCCGGGTGGTGGATGCGCTCCCACTTCTTGCCATCGAACCGGGCAATGTCCTTGGGGCCAATTGACCAAAGCACCTTATCGTAACTGTCGACGATGTTGGCGTCTTGCAAATCCGGGTGTAGATCGGTGACTACTTTCTGGATCCCTGCTTCATGGTCATTGGGGTCGTAGATGAACAGGCCCAGGTTCGAGGCAAGGTACATCTTGTCCTGGAATTTGCAGATCGACGTGAAGAGTTGGTTATCGTCGACCGTGGAAAGGCTCTTGAATCCGTCAGTGGCATTGCCGAGCAGCAACGTCCCGTTTGCACCGCACATCCAGATGCGCTGCTCGGATTCGACATACATGTTGACGATGCGCTCGGCCACTTCGGGCAATTTCAGCTCGAACCATTGCCTGCCATTGAAGAAGAAGGCTTTTGGGGGAAGCCATTCGGCATGCTGGTAGCCGGCAGCGTAGATGGCGTTTTCGTGGGGGCCATTGATGACCGAGAGGGCAACACGCTGCTCTTGCGGGGTCTTGGGGTCTTGCAAGAGGCCGCTGTCCACGTGCCGCCAGTCGTTGGGGCCGAAGCGCTTGTAAACCTGACCTTTGTAGCCGCAGGCGTAGAGATGCTCACCGATTTGCTGAACGTCGGCAAGGTAGCCCCACCCTTTGGCGTCTTGGCTGTAGACGCCGGCTCCGGGGATTTTTTCTTCGTTATAACCATCCCCTGTGAAGAGCACATTGCCTTCTTCGGATAGTGCGACTAGCCACCAGTCGTCCGTGCTAGTGGGGAAATAACCAGAAACTGAAGAAGATCGCCAGTTGACGTTTTTATATGTCCACGGCTCATCGCTACCTTCGATGCGAGCCAGCTCAGGACTCCACGTGTAGAGCGATGTAAACCTTTCAAAAACATCATAAACATCTGCAGCAGCAGCTAAATAGAACTGATCATCGCCAATCCCAAAGCCAGTCGTAAAAGTCCACGTCGTCTTTGCCATATTTATCGATTCCTTGTTCTGCCACCACTGCCAGCACGACCACCATTCTCCAAATGAGCCTTGGCCCCGCCTTCAGCAGGTTTGCCCGCACCATTCATTGAACGGTTGTCTTTCTCAAAATCAGGATACGCCTTGCGCACCTCGGCCTCAATCTGCGCTTTGCAGTCTGGTCTGGCAGCGATGGCCGCCTTCATTGCCATGGGCACCGCTTCGCTGACCGGTAGGGTTCCTGCCGGGCCATTGTCTGTGCGTTTTGCGGCTTCGCAAATCTCCGCATCACATTGGTGAGCCGTGTTGTGTTCCGATCCTTGGGTGCCGGCGTTACCTTGAAGGCATATCGATGGCCCGCCTCCGAAGCTTGCCATTCCAGGGATTCGGCCGATGCCTTTACTGCCCTGTGCGCGGTTGCTGGTGCGAGCCAGCGTATCGGGAATGATGTGATGAGCTTGGTTACCCTGACCGCATTTCTTGCGAATTTCGTCATAGGTGCCAACGATGCATGGCCCGCCTGTGCCCAGCACGTAGCCACCCGTGTCACCATTTCCTTTGTTGCTGTCTTTCTTGTCTTTGGAGTTTGGCTTTCCCTTGCCCTGGCTGGCCGCCCCCACTCCTGGCACCTTCTTGAGCACCAAGTTGGTCAACATTCGCTGCCCTTGGGCGAGGAGCTGGCTCACCAAGTCAGGCGCCTTGCCTGTCTTGGCCCATTGAGCGGCGCTGTCCATCGCGGTGGCGACTGTATCCGCTCCCGCCCCCACTGCACTGACCCCGCCGCCGACAGCCGCCGTGGCGGCTCCGCCCGCAGCGATGACCGCACCTGGCGCGGCGCCAACGCCCGTGGTCACCATCGCGCCGCCAGCTGCCGCCGCCACTCCTCCAGCCGTGGCAATGTTGCCGCCCGTGCTCATCGCATCCGAGCCAAACTGATGCAGCGGCTGCGAGAGATTGTCTTCGTACCACTGTGCGGCGTCCTTGAGCCGCTCCTTGGTGCCGTTGACGAAGTTGTCCCAGCCGCTTTCCTGCTCCGTCTCGGGCTTGTCATTGGGTGGGCTCAGGTGCGGGCTGGTCTTGGGCACGACGCAGCCCACACAGTTGCCGGTGTCACCCGGCTTCCGGTAATGGTTGGGCTTGACCTTGGCCTTGTCCGTCGGCTGGCCCGCGCGGCTGAGGGTATCGCTCATATCGGCGCCCGCCCTGATCTGATTTCGAGCACACGCGGGCCAAACTGTGCCGCGACGTGAATGCGGTACACGCAACTGAGCGTGCCAGCCTTGAAGTCCAGCACCAGCGTGTCCAGCCGCATCGGCAGGCGCACGATGGGCCCGATCTGCATGCGCAGCACGGCATGGATGGCCGGCTCGGGCAACTTGCATCGCCACACCTGCTGCCCCGCCGTCAGCCCGGCCAGCACCAGCTCTTCTCCACCTTGCGGATACTCGATCTGCTGATCCTCGGGCGCTGCGTTCCAGTACCCAAAGTCAAAGTCCAGCGGCAGGCGCGGCCAGCGGCTTTCTTTCCACGCCTGGTCGTAGGTGCCCGCTTTCTGTCTTCTGGGCGTCCACCACTTGCCTACCGGCCCCACGCCCACGGCCGGGTAAGCCATGGCGTTGGCTTCTTCGGTGCCAAAGGGCTGGTCGAACACCTCGATCTGCGGCGCATCGACGTCGGCCACCTGGGCTTTCTTGAGCCAGGCTTTGTCCGTCCAGCCCGTGCCCAGCGGGTTGGCCTCAAAGGCCTTGAAGATTTCAGGCTCCTCGTCCTCCTTCAGGTGCCGGGGCCACTGGCAGCTGCCGCCGTAGGCCAGCTCCCAGCGCAGGGGCACTTGCGTGGCTTTCTGCGGCTCGGTCACTTTCCAGCCCAGCAGGCCTCGATCGACGTAGCGCGCGCCGGTGACGGCCAGCATCTTTTGCCACTCGCCGATGCGTATGCCCACCGGCCAGCGCTGGTGCGGCTTGCCTTCGGGTGCGTAGGCCACGGCGTGGGCCAGGATGATGTCGCACTTGGGCTTGTAGGGGGCGAAGTCGCTTTCCTGGATGCAGCTGCTGCTGGTGGGGTCGCCGTAGAACTCGTCGGCCTCCACCAGCGGGGCCTGCACCGCAGCCAGGGGCGGCGCGCCTTGCTCATCGAGGCGCGTCAGGTCATAGGTGATGCGGCTGGCGATGACGTGAAACACTTCATCGCCTACGTCCATCATCTGGTAGTACTGGCTGGGATGGGGGGTGTGGTTGCGCACCTCGGGCAGGGGCGCAGCCTGCACGGGCGCGGGCAGCAGCAGGTCGGGGCCGTTCATGGGTCGCCGGCCTTTCAGTTCAAATCAATGCGCTTGGATTCCAGCCCGATGTGCTGGCTGCCGACCACGTCGATTTCCTTGCCGTTGACGGCGATGCTGCCGTCGGCTTTCATCACCAGGATGGATTTGCCCACTTGCAAGGTGATGCTCTTGTCATCCATGGTGATGTTGGACTTGCTGCCACCACCACCGCCACCGCCGACCGTCAGCTCGTACTTCTTGCCTACGGTGGTGTTCTTCTCCGAGCCGATCTTGGCTGTCTGGTTGACGCCCACGACGGTGACCATCATGGCCCCCACGTTCAGGTTGTACGCCGCGCCAATGTTGACCATCTTGAAGGCGCCAATGTTCTGCAGATGGCCGATGCCGATGGTCTCGGTCTTGAACTTGCCGACCTTGATCGACCAGTTCTTGCCGATCTTGTCTTTCTCGTTCTTGCCTATGGTCTTGCTGCGGTTGTCTCCGATGGGGGGCGTGCGCTGGCTGCGGTAGGAGGGGCGCCGAGAAACTACTGAATTGATAGCTGCTTGCGCTTGTCCATCTAGCGCTAGAGGTCAATTTGGCCTTGAATCAAGGCTTTTTCCAGTTCATCCACATCATGTCCCCCGTGCGCACGATCTGACGGCCATTGACGTAGACGGTAGCGCTCTTGTCGATGTTGTGGCTGATCTTCACATGGGTGCGGCTGATGACGCCTTTGCCGGCACCGGGTTCATCGCCGCGCACGTTGTCCACATAGCTTTCGTTGTGCAAGTAAGCAGGCTTGCCCCTAAAGAAGACGTTGGGCGAGCATTGCTCGCTCTGATCCATCTTGTGGGTGATGACGTAGGGCACCGGGTAGCCGCTCTTGCTGGGCGTCAGGCACACGTCGGGCAGGATGTTGATGAGGACGAACTGGGCGTCTTTGGCGGTGGCGGCTTCGTTGGCCATGCTCACTCCTCGCCGATGCGGGGGTTGTCCGGGTGGTGAATGCGCTCCCATTTCTTGCCATCAAAGCGGGCGATGTCCTTGGGGCCAATCGACCAGAGCACTTTGTCGTAGCTATCCACGACGTTGGCGTCCTGCAAATCGGGGGCGAGATCGGTCGTCACTTTCTGAATTCCTGCCTTGTGGTCCTTTGGGTCGTACACGAATAACCCCAGGTTCGAGGCAAGGTACATCTTGTCCTGAAACTTGCAGATCGAGGAGAAGAGTTGGTTGTCGTCCACCGTCGAAAGACTCTTGAAGCCGTCGCGCGCGTTGCCCAGCAGCAGGGTGCCGTTGGATCCGCACATCCAGATGCGTTCGTCAGACTCCACGTACATGTTGACGATGCGTTCGGCGACCTCGGGCAGCTTCAGCTCAAACCACTGCTGGCCATTGAAGAAGAAGGCTTTTGGGGGTAGCCATTCAGCATGCTGGTAGCCGGCGGCGTAGATGGCGTTTTCGTGGGGGCCGTTGATGACGGACAGAGCGATGCGTTGTTCCTGTGGCGTCTTTGGGTCTTGCAGCAAGCCCGCATCGACATGGCGCCAGTCGCCAGCACCTAAACGTTTGTAGACCTGACCTTTGTAGCCGCAGGCGTACATGTGCTCGCCGATTTGCTGAATGTCGGCCAAGTAACCCCATCCCTTGGCATCTTTGCTGTACACGCCAGCGCCGGGGATTTTTTCCAAGAGCGGGTCGTGATCGCCTATGTAACGGACATGTCCTTCTTCAGACAGGATCACTACGTCGTCGAATTCTCTCTCCTTCTCGGGACCAAAATATGTCAGAGAAACGGCCCGCCAATCCTGATCATTTCGACCCCACTGAGGATCGTAGTCGCCGTCATAGCGAACCACACGAGTGAAGTGCGCGAACGTGTCTAATGCATCGCCTGCTCCGGCCATATAAACGCTGTTATCGGACAAAGTCATTGCGGTAGTGAAAGTAAGTTCAGCACTCATCGCTTCCTTCTTCCTCCCGATGGGGGTCTGCGGTTGTTGTCGTTTGCAGTGCCACCGTTCTCCAAATGCGCCTTAGCATCACCCTCAGCAGGCTTGCCGGCACCATTCATTGAGCGGTTGTCTTTTTCAAATTCGGGATACGCTTTGCGCACTTCGGCTTCGATCTGCGCCTTGCAGTCAGGTCTGGCAGCGATGGCTGCCTTCATCGCAATCGGCACGGCTTCGCTGACCGGTATGGTTCCTGCCGGGCCGTTGTCCGTGCGCTTGGCGGCTTCACATATTTCCGAGTCGCACTGATGGGCTGTGTTGTGTTCTGAGCCTTGAGTGCCAGCATTGCCTTGCAGGCAAATCGATGGGCCGCCGCCAAAGCTCGCCATGCCGGGAACTCGCCCTATTCCCTTGCTGCCTTGGGCTCGATTGCTTGTCCGTGCCAGCGTGTCGGGAATGATATGGTGGGCTTGGTTGCCTTGGCCGCACTTCTTGCGGATTTCTTCATAGGTACCGACGATACAAGGTCCTCCCGTGCCCAGCACGTAGCCACCCGAATCGCCGCTGCCTTTGTTGTTGTCTTTCTTGCTTTTTGAGTTTGGCTTTCCCTTGCCCTGACTGGCTGCCCGTAGGCCAGGGACTTTGTTGAGCACCATATTGGTAATCAGCCGCTGGCCCTGATTGATGAGTTGCTGCGTCAAGTCCGGCGTTTTGCCCGTGATGGCCCATTCTGCGGCGCTGTCCAGCACCGTGGCGGCGGAGTCAGCGCCAGCGCCAACGCCCGCCACCACCCCACCTGCAGTGGCAGCTGCCCCGCCAACAGTGGCCATGCCCGCACCTACGGGTGCTCCAACACCCGTGGCGGCCACTACACCTCCGGCTGCGGCAGTGGCACCTCCTGCCATCGCCACATTGCCCCCGGTACTCATCGCATTGCTGCCAAACTCATGCAGCGATTGCGATACGTTGTCCTTGTACCACTGCGCCGTCTCTTTGGCCGTTTCCTTGGCGCCGTTGACGAACTTGTCCCAACCGCTTTCTTGCTCGGTTTCTGGCTTGTCGTTGGGTGGGCTCAGGTGCGGGCTGGTCTTGGGCAGGACGCAGCCCACGCAGTTGCCGCCATCACCGGGCTTGCGGTAGTTGTTGGGTTTGACCTTGGCCTTGTTCGTCGGGTGGAGCACGATCTCCAGGCGAAACGGCTGGCCCGAAGGCAGGAGGGTGTCGCTCATATTGGCGCCCGCCCAGATCGAAGCTCCAGCACGCGGGCGCCGAACTGCGCCCCCACCTGAATGCGATACATGCAACTGAGCGTGCCAGCCTTGAAGTCCAGCACCAGCGTGTCCAGCCGCATCGGCAGGCGCACGATGGGCCCGATCTGCATGCGCAGCACGGCATGGATGGCCGGCTCGGGCAACTTGCATCGCCACACCTGCTGCCCCGCCGTCAGCCCGGCCAGCACCAGCTCTTCTCCACCTTGCGGATACTCGATCTGCTGATCCTCGGGCGCTGCGTTCCAGTACCCAAAGTCAAAGTCCAGCGGCAGGCGCGGCCAGCGGCTTTCTTTCCACGCCTGGTCGTAGGTGCCCGCTTTCTGTCTTCTGGGCGTCCACCACTTGCCTACCGGCCCCACGCCCACGGCCGGGTAAGCCATGGCGTTGGCTTCTTCGGTGCCAAAGGGCTGGTCGAACACCTCGATCTGCGGCGCATCGACGTCGGCCACCTGGGCTTTCTTGAGCCAGGCTTTGTCCGTCCAGCCCGTGCCCAGCGGGTTGGCCTCAAAGGCCTTGAAGATTTCAGGCTCCTCGTCCTCCTTCAGGTGCCGGGGCCACTGGCAGCTGCCGCCGTAGGCCAGCTCCCAGCGCAGGGGCACTTGCGTGGCTTTCTGCGGCTCGGTCACTTTCCAGCCCAGCAGGCCTCGATCGACGTAGCGCGCGCCGGTGACGGCCAGCATCTTTTGCCACTCGCCGATGCGTATGCCCACCGGCCAGCGCTGGTGCGGCTTGCCTTCGGGTGCGTAGGCCACGGCGTGGGCCAGGATGATGTCGCACTTGGGCTTGTAGGGGGCGAAGTCGCTTTCCTGGATGCAGCTGCTGCTGGTGGGGTCGCCGTAGAACTCGTCGGCCTCCACCAGCGGGGCCTGCACCGCAGCCAGGGGCGGCGCGCCTTGCTCATCGAGGCGCGTCAGGTCATAGGTGATGCGGCTGGCGATGACGTGAAACACTTCATCGCCTACGTCCATCATCTGGTAGTACTGGCTGGGATGGGGGGTGTGGTTGCGCACCTCGGGCAGGGGCGCAGCCTGCACGGGCGCGGGCAGCAGCAGGTCGGGGCCGTTCATGGGTCGCCGGCCTTTCAGTTCAGATCAATGCGCTTGGATTCCAGCCCGATGTGCTGGCTGCCCACCACATCGATCTCCTTGCCGTTGAGGGTGACGCTGCCGTCTTTTTTCATCACCAGGATGGACTTGCCCACCTCCAGCGTGATGCTCTCGCCAGCCTTGAGCTTGTAGTGCTTGCCCACGTTCACGCTCTGGCTCTGGCCCACGGTGTCTTGCCGGGTGAGCACCACGTTGGTGACCATGGCCGCGCCCACGTTCAGGTTGTACGCCGCGCCAATGTTGACCATCTTGGCCAGCCCCACGTTCTGAAGGTAGGCCAGGCCAATGGTCTCGGTCTTGAAGCTGCCCACCTTGATGGACCAGTTCTTGCCGATCTTGTCCTTCTCGTTCTTGCCGATGGTCTTGTCGCGGTTGGCGCCAATGGAGATGGTCTCGCTGTGATCCACCCGCTCCTTGCGGTTCTGATGGATCGTGATGGTCTCATCCAGATC
>ERZ650307.2461-NODE-2461-length-10106-cov-5.072928_pt1 | contig 10106 bp, 6 predicted proteins | sample MGYA00376243_ERZ650307 | MGnify/ENA primary metagenome ERZ650307 (study PRJEB26733, sample SAMN07839242) | wastewater metagenome | biome: urban; feature: artificial channel; material: waste water | place: USA: North Carolina | collected 2016-03-31 ... | reverse complement strand
ACGAGATAAACATCGGTGACTGGAGTTCAGACGTGTGCTCTTCCGATCTGGTGGTGTCCGGCCCGCTGGGTCGGCAAAAGGTGCATTTCGAGGCGCCGCCAGCAGATCGCCTAGTGGCGGAAACCGAGCAGTTCCTGGCGTGGCTGAATGCGGATTCCACGAACTCACTGCATTTGAGCTACTTGACACAGCAGTTCGCCCTTCAGTTGCGCGCGAAGCATCCTAACGTACCAGTCGGCATCATCCAGACCGCGTGGGGCGGCACGCCTATTCGCAGGCATATACGTGGCGGAGATATCTACGCGAACCATATTGCACCGTTGAAGGATTTTCATGTGGCAGGTGTGCTCTGGTACCAAGGATGCGATGATGCGATGAACTTTTCGACCGCTACGGAGTATGAGTCGCAGATGACCGCGCTGATCAACCAGTACCGTAACGTGTTCGGACGCAAGGACCTGCCGTTCCTGTACGTACAGCTCGCGCGCTGGCCAAACTACCAGTACACGCAAAACGTGCGAGAAGCGCAACGGACTACGCTCGGCAACACCAACCTGCACGATTCGTCGAATGTGGCGATGACGGTTTCCCTTGACACAGACAAGGGCACATCCGCGCTAATCCATCCGCTCGGCAAGGATATTCTCGGGGCACGCATGGCCGCGCAATATCTCGCCATGGAAGACGGCACCACCGTACCCAACGGACCGCTTATCGAACATGCCCGGCACACTGCGAACGGCGCAATCGCCTTGTCTTTCCGGAACGGCACCGCAAGCAGGCTGAAAGCCATGCAGCCGAACTATTCGAAAACCGCGAGCGCAATCGCACCAAACTATAAGAGCGCTCCGAAAGCGACCCCGTTAAGCGGTATCAGCAATATCGCCGCTCCCACCACTACGGCATTGCAGGGGTTTGAGGTCGCCAATTATTCCGGTCAATGGCAGGCGGTCAATGCCACTATCAGGGGCAATCAGGTGTTGCTCACCGCAGCCGATGGTTCAATACTGAACGATCTCAACGCCATGAGCCAGGTACGTTACCTGTTCAGTGGCAATCCGAAGTGCGCGAGCATGCTGTACAACGACTTTAATCTGCCGGCTAGCCCATTCATCACTATTGTTGAGTGATCTTTGTTGGGGGCCGCCGCTAGATAAACCAATACGGGCGGGATAAGTACGGGCGGTCTGAGCCGTTGCTTGGCCTGCTTGGTCATGTTTTGAGCAGGCTGTTCCGGCTTCTGGTTTGGATTCTGGTTTCCCGCTTAAACTATGAAGACTGCTGCAGCATCGCAGAAACTAGACAAATGTCATTTTTCCACCGGTTTATTTAGGCACATTCCCCTCCTACTATGGCATACGGAACGAACGCGAGCGCACAATCACAGATCGAATGCAAACGTGCGCAGGAGAGGAACCACCATGAGGAATCGTATTGCAGCAGCTGCAGCGGCGGGAATATTAACCATCGGCATGGCCGCCTTGCCTTCCGCGGCTTCGGCCAGTGAAGTCGCACCGTCTACGGACGGATTGGCCGGCAGCACCACCATCAGCGGGCAGATCGACCAGGATATGGCCGTGTGCACCGACAAAACGTGCGATGCCGTACAGCATGTGCGCAAAACCAACCAGCAGATCAAGTCGGACATCGATACCGCCAAGCAGCACGCCGAGCAGCTGCATCAGAACGCGCACGAGGACGCCGACGCGCTTCGCCAGTACGGCGAGCAGGCCTGGAAGAACTACCAGGAGGACCGCGAGGATATAAAGAATGCGATTGACGGCGCGGTCAAGCGCGGTCAGGAGCGTCACGACGCTCTGCATCAGGATATGCAGGACACGCAGGCCCACCTCAACCAGATGCATGCCGATATGAAGGAGACCCACGACGAACTCAAGACGAGGCATGACGCGTTTGCGGCGAGCAGCCACCAGTGGCATCAGTCGTTCATCGCGGCGTTGAAGGACGCGAACTCCAAGACGGGTCAGCAGGGCGGCTCATCCGTTGCTACCGGCACGCATGGCATCACGGCTGGAACGAATGCCGGTACGACCGTTACTGGAGTCAACGGCACCACTGGCACTGTGCGCACGGCTGCCGACACTGGCGCGAATGGTGCTGCAACTGGATCCGTCACAGCTTCCGGCGATCAAACCGCCGCGTCCACCGGCGCGCTGACCAAGTCGGAATATGGACAGCTTGCACAAACCGGCATCGGCATTTCCCTTGCCTGCGCAGCCATTCTGCTGCTTGCCGGCCTTGCCTACGCCATGAAGACGTTCGTGCAGTATAAGCGCGAAACCAGCGAAGACTGAGCCGGCTCGCTGCCGGACAGCGTTTGCTTCATCGACTCATGAAAAACGGTCTCGAATATATCGGGACCGTTTTTTCATGCGCGTTTTTCGTATGTGCTTTTCATCTGCTATACGCATTGTTGCGATTCAATTGGAATGACGTAGTACAGCGACGTACAATGCAGCGCGAAGCGCGCGTACCGTGCGTGAACCGCGTGTATGTCCAGTATTCCCACTGATTTGTTACGTTGGCCGTTCTGATCAGTCCACTGGTCAATTCGCATAATGGGGAGCACTGCTGGCGATTCGCGGCGACGGCGTATCGCCATTCCCCGCCGTCCGTCCGGTACTACCCGCGCTCCCCGCATCGCCGGCCTTTTCAGCATTGCCGATGTTGGTTCTACGCAACGACCCCGCGGCCAACGAGCGGATGGATCGCCTGCGCTGCGCCTGTTCCGTCTGCGAAGCGGACTGAATTGCGGGAAAAGCGCCCGTTACGGGACGAATACGACCGGTTGCGGTCGGAATAAAGCTTGGTGGCAAAACCTGCGTTGTGATGGCGCTTATGGATGCCATCTGCGGCTGCTGCGTATTATCAGGACCATCCGCAGCGTCTTTTTCTTTCACGGTTTGCGATTCTTCCGCACGATTCGCGTCATCATTCGCATCCTCGCCCGTTTGCAAGGCAGACCCAGCTTCGCTCTGCTTTTCTTGTTTTTCCTGCTTTTCCTGCGGAGCGGCCTGCACATCACTCTGCAATACGATTGGCGATGAATTCGAACGGCGTCGGGCAAGCGCCGCCAGAGAGTCACGAGTATCAGCATCGCGTTGGTCAGTCTGCTGGCTGCCGGCAGCCGTCTTGTCAACCATCGTCGTGCTTCTTTCTCTCAACGTCACGATTTCGAGCGTAACGTAGCGCAGCGCAAAAGTGCGCGTAAAACGACGATGTACGCAACTCCCCCACCGAATCGCAATCAAATATCGACATATGAGGGCAAACAATCCCATTATTGAGACCACAGACTGGCACCAATAAGCCGCAGCATGGCAATCAGAGACTTTCCTGGATGCCGGCCCGTACACGCGAGACTTGCGATACGGGACGATTCAAAAAACCGAGGCCAACGAAAGAAGCATTCGGAGGGAATCTGGAAGGAACCGGAAAACGGAGTGGAAAAGAAGGAACCCCAGAAACCGAATGATTCCAACGGTTTCCAGGGTTCCAATCCGGGCGGAGAATACGAGATTCGAACTCGTGAGGCTGTTACACCAACACGCTTTCCAAGCGTGCGCCATAGACCACTAGGCGAATCCTCCATGCACTGCAGTGCTTGCTAGAAGTAAGCTCCGTAGGCAACTCGAATAAGCTACCACAGCTTTCGGATAAATGCACATTCAGTGCCGGCTGCGGCGTGTCGCTTTGTGGACAAGGACCACCAATGAGTGCCTGCGCTGATGTGCAGGTCGTTCGTACGGCGTGTGCAACAGGTGATCTCACCGGGGGATGAACCAGTGCAAATAAAAGCGACTCAAGGCAAGTCAGCAAACCCGAGGCAAACCAGAATGAACATGCGCATGCCATCGCGTGAATTATTGCCAGCCTCTTGCCGTGATGCAACATAGTGATTTTAGGCTATGAACCTTGGTGAAACAGTTGGTCATGCAATATGAGGGATGGGGAGTGGCCAGTCGCGGGGAGTTCATAATTCGGGAAGTCTCCCATCTGTGAGCGGGACAATATCGAATATTGAGACAATCTGCGGTAATAATTGATCGAAAAACAGTGCCTAATACCTCTTAAATCCTAAAAAATCAAGACTGTTCCTCAAAAAAGTTTTTCTTTATATTGAGTAGTTGGTTTTTGATTACTTAGCCGCGCAGAGAGAGGGATAGGCATGGTTCGTCGCGCCCAGGCTGCTCTTCGGTCCGTTGAACACACCAGCGTGAGGCAGCTGCGAGTTCTGGCTGCGATTGTATTTCTGTTCGCCATGGTCATCGCCACTGTGGCTCCTGCAGTCACGGCTCCGATGGCCTTCGCCGACAGCAGCACCAGCTCGTCCAGTTCATCAAGCTCGTCCAGCGTTGACTACGCCACCTGGGCCGAAGTCTCCAAGGCGATGGACAAGCAGCTGAACAGCGGTCTTAAGACGTACAAGGATGGCAACACCGCTGGCGCCACCTCCGATTTCATGGGCGCGTACAACAAGATTTACGTGGCCTCCAACTTCACCGCGGTCGTGCACGACACCATTGGCGCGGACAAGCAGCTCGCCCAACAGCAGGCATTCCAAAGCGTTCAGAATCTTTCCTACACGCCTAGCAACGACGATCAACTGGCTCAGCAGATTGATGCGTTGACCGCCGATCTTGACGCCACGGCCCAGCAGCTCGACGCCAACGCCGATCTCGCCAAGCCGAAGGCGTACGCCGAAGCGCTGCAGGCGCAGCTGGCCAAAGAGCGCAAGGAGCTCGACGCCAAGAAAAAGAAGAACCCGGGCAAGGGCAATCGTTCATGGACCGACGTGGCCAACGAAATGACCCCGATTCTCGACAATGCATACAAAGCTTACGAAAAGGGTGATGGTGCCAAGGGCGCCACGCTCGTGAACAACGCGTACTACCAGTATTACGAGAAGCTCGGCTTCGAAAAGAACGTGATGAACGCCATCAGCGGCAACCGCGTCTCGCAGGTGGAATACCAGTTCAAGATGTGCCGCAAGTCCATGAACGCCGGCGCATCCCTGAAAGACACCAAGAAGCTGATCGACGACCTCAAGGCCATGCTGATCAAGGACGCCGGCATTCTTGACGGTGGTGCCGCCGATAAGGAAGACGGTTTCACCAAGCTGGTCACCAGCTCCTCCGGCCAGGCGTTCCTCGTGCTTATCCGTGAGGGTCTTGAAGCTCTGCTGGTGGTTGCAGCCATCGTCGCCTACTTGGTCAAGTCCGATAACAAGCGCTTCGTCAAGTGGATTTACTTGGGTGTGCTCGTCGGTCTGCTCGGCGCCGGCTTGGTGGCTGTGATCTTCGTGTTCGCCTTCGGCGGCTCCGGCCCGATTCAGGAGATCATGGAAGGCACCTGCGCACTGATCGCCATGGGCATGCTGCTGTGGACGAGTAACTGGATGCTGAACAAGTCCAGCGTGGAAGCGTGGAACCGTTACATTCGCAAGAAGACCGAGGCTGCTGTGGCTGATGCCGAAGCCGCCGCAAGTGCCGACAACGTGACGTTGAAAACCGTGGTCTCGCTGGCTATGCTGAGCTTCCTCGCCGTGTTCCGTGAAGGCGCTGAAACCGTGATCTTCTACGAGTCCATCTACACGATGAGCCGCGATACTCGCGGTATGTGGATCGGTGGTCTGACCGCCGCGGTGGTGCTTGTCGGCATCTTCCTGCTCTTCCGCTTCACCTCCGTGAAGATTCCGATTGGTCCGTTCTTCCTGGTCACTTCGATTCTGATGTCTGTGCTGGTGGTGGTGTTCGCCGGCGGCGGCGTCCACTCGCTGATCGAGGGCGACTTGCTGCCCGCCTTCTACCTGAACGGTGTGCCGACGAACGATTGGCTTGGCCTCTACCCGTACGTCGAATGCCTAGTGGCGCAGGCCATCGCAGCCGTTGCGGTTATCGCGCTGTTCGTGGTCGGCTTCATCAAGCAGCGCAAGCTGAAGGCGCAGGCTACTGCCGAGGTCCCGGCCGTGAAGGCGTAGCCCGTCTAGCTCGTCCGTTTCCTCCCATAACTGCAGACAACTGACAGACTTGCGGCACGGCCTCGGATCGATGCCAATTCCTCCAGCCCACGCCGCACTTATCTCATAACTGAATAATTGCAATTATCTAAGCGTGAATCCTAATTCACCAGAGATAGAGAAAAGGAATAACAATGATGAAGAACAAGAAACTGGCCGCTCTGCTCGGCCTGCTGCTCGCCGGTTCCATGACCGTGTCCATGGCTGCCTGCGGTTCCACCAACTCCGCATCCGACACTAAGGCTGACTCCTCCTCCCAGTCTTCCGACTCCTCTTCCTCCGATTCTTCCTCCGATTCCGGCGCCGGTTTCGAAGAGGTTCCGGTTGGCCCGTCCGGTACTGCTGAAGAGCAGGATCAGGACGCCGGCCCGCTGACCGTGGGCGCTGTGTACTTCCAGCCGATCGATATGGAGCCGTCTTCCATGGGCCTGAAGGCTGCTGACGCTTCCTTCCACCTCGAGGCCGACATCCATGCCAACCAGAAGGGCACCGAGCTCGGCTACGGCAAGGGCGACTTCGTGCCGGATCTGACCGTGAACTACACCATCATCGATAAGTCCACCGGCAAGGAAGTCGAGGGCGGCACCGCCACCTCCGGTACCTTCATGCAGATGAACGCTTCCGATGGCCCGCACTACGGCGCCAACGTCAAGCTCGACAAGGCTGGCACCTACCAGCTGAAGCTCTCCATCGAATCCCCGGCCTCCAAGGGTTGGATGCTGCACGTTGACCCGGAGACCGGCGTCAAGGGCCACTTCTGGACCGAGCCGATCGAGGTCACCTTCGACAACTGGGATTACACTCCTCGCCAGTGGTGATTGACTAAGCAGAAAGCCCCCTCGTCAGAGGGGGCTTTACGCCGCTTTAGGGAGATAATTCTTAGGACGGTCTAAAACTCCCCTCAGTCCGCTTCGCGGACAGCTCCCCTCAGAGAGGGGAGCCTAAGGTGAACAGAGAAAGGACGCGAATGCTTGAACAATTCGTGGCAGTGATGCCGGGCACTTTGGCCCCCGCATTGCTGGTGATGAGCCTGAGCGTGATGCTCACGGTCGGCGAGGGGCGAGATAAGCCGATAAGCTCGCATTGGCGTCTCATCGGCCTGATCGTCGGTCTGATCGCCGCCATCGTATTCGCCGGCCTGCGCGCCTCGGCCGTGATCAATCAGCGCACGTTCGTCAACTACCCGGTGTTGTGGTGCGCGATCATTGCCGACATCCTGACCATCGTCGTGGTGGTGTTCGCACGCCGCATCACCACCAATTGGCAGCAGCACAAGGTGTTCATGCACATCGCTAACGCCGTGGCCGCCATCGACATCGCACTCACCCTGTTCTACGCGCTGCCGGACGTGATTCTGCAGCTCACCATCTGGGTGGAACCAGGGGAGACCGCATTCACTTCGGCCATGCTGCTGCGCGCTCTTGGTTTCCTGCTTGGCGTGGCCATGTCCATTATTGTGGCCGCCATCTTCCGCACGATGCGCACCACTGCCGTGCGCTGGGCGTTCACCGTGGCCGTCGCGGCCATGATGGTGATTCTGCTGATTCAACACTTCACTGGTCTTGCCCAGATTCTGCAGGCGCGAGGCTTCCCGATGAACCATACGATGTTCGTGGCGCTGGCTTGGTCCATCAACCAGAACTCCACGATGATTATGGCGCAGGCGCTGGTGTTCCTGATTCCCGCCGTGGCCTCCATCGTGGCCGGTTTCCGTATGAAAACCCATGATGTGCCGGGAGCCAACGAGGCCACGTTGCGCCGGCATAAGGTATTCCGCCGCCACGCCATCGCCGCTGCCGTGTGGAGCCTTATCGCAGCCATCGGCGTCACAGCAACCCTGACCGTGGGCGTTGCCGCGACCCATCAGACCATCACCCTTTCGCCGCCGGAAGCCTACTCGCTCAAGGACGGCGTGGCCACCATCCCCTTCAGCCAGGTCGAGGACGGCCACCTGCACCGCTTCGAATACAAGGCCAAGGACGGCACCGTCATGCGCTTCATCATCATCCGAAAGAACGGTGGCGCGTACGGCATCGGCCTGGACGCCTGCGAGAACTGCGGCGACGCTGGCTACTACGAGAAGGACGGCAAGATCATCTGCAAGAAGTGCGAGGTGGCCATCAACCTGGCGACCATCGGCTTCAAGGGCGGGTGCAACCCGATCCCGTTCCCGTACAAGACCGGTAGCGGCAAGATCACCATTCAGACCGCCGACCTGGACGCGCTGAGCGCCCACTTCCAGTAAGGCAGGAAGGGGTTTAGACCATGTTCTTTCTGAGAATGATCAGGCGCTCGTTCACCCGCCAGTTACGCAGGCGCCTGCTGATCGCGCTGACCGTGTGCCTGTCGGCCACGGTGTCGGTGTCGATGCTGGGCGTCGTGTTCGACGTGGGCGACAAGCTCAACGCCGAGCTGAGCACATATGGCTCGAACATCACCGTGCAGCCGAAGTCCGATGCGGTGGTGTCCGACCTGTACAACATGGAGGGCGGCCCGCAGTCCGGCGCGGACCCGACCTCGTTCCTGAAGGAGTCCGACGCGGCGAAGATCAAGACGATTTTCTGGGCGTTCAACATCACGAATTTCGCGCCGCAACTCAACGTCCACGCGCAGGTGAACGGCACGGCGGCGGCGGTAGTCGGCACGTGGTTCAACAAGACGCTGAAGCTCGCGTCGGGCGAGACCACCGTCGTGGGCGTCGACGGCATGCGCTCATGGTGGAAGCTCGACGGCAGCTGGCCGAAGGATGACACCGATCAGGGCGTGATCGGCACGACGCTCGCGCAGCAGCTCGGCGTGGGACGCGGCGATACGGTCACCTTGCGCAAGACCACGGCGGCCGGGAACACGCACGAGCAGAAGATTCGCATCACCGGCGTCTACGATTCCGGCGACGACGACAACAGTGCCATCTACATCTCCTCGTCGGTGGCACAGGTGCTGTCGGATCTGCCGGACTCCGTCGACAAGATCGAGGTGAAGGCGCTGACAACGCCGGAGAACGATCTGGCGCGCAAGGCGGCCCAGAACCCCGCCGCGCTCAGCCAAGACGAGTGGGAGACCTGGTATTGCACGGCATACCCCAGCTCAATCGCCTATCAGATCGAGGAGGTCATTCCCGGCGCGGTCGCCAAGCAGGTGCGGCAGGTCGCCGCGCTGCAGGGCAACGTGCTGCAGAAGACCCAGGCCGTGATGATCCTGATGACGGTGCTGAGCCTGCTCGCCGCGGCCGTGGCAGTGGCCAACCTGATGGTCGCCTCGATCGGCGAGCGGTCGAGCGAACTGGCCCTGCTCAAGGCGATCGGTGCGACCGATGGCGCGGTGTCGCGCCTGATGATGGCGGAGACCGCGGCGACCTCGCTTCTGGGAGCCATCGTCGGCGCCGCTTTGGGCGCGGGCGTGGCGCAGATCATCGGGCAGGTGGTGTTCGGTTCGGGCATCACCATGCGCCCGATGGTGTTCGTGCTGGTGTTCGTGCTGCTGGCGCTGACCGTGCTGCTGGCATCGGCGTCGTCGATTCGCTCAATTCTGAGCCTCAAGCCGGCGGAGGTGCTGCATGGACGCTGATCGTAAGACGATGATGAAGGAGGCGTGCTGAGATGACCAATACCGGTATGTTCTTCAGGATGCTGTTGAGTGCGGTGTTCCGCAGGCGGTCTCGCGCGGTCATGGCCGTGGTGGCGTCGCTGGTCGGCGCCGCTACGCTGTCCTGTCTGGCGATGATCTGCATCGCCGTGCCGCAGCAGATGAATCAGGAGATGCGAGCCTATGGCGCCAACCTGATCGTGACGCCGCTCGCCGATTCGGAGAACGGCAAGTCCGGCATCGATGACGCGATGATCGAGCACACCACGGAGATGGTGAGCGCCAAGGGCTCGGAAAAGCACGCCACGTACCGTTACGAGAACGTGCGCGTCAACGCGGCCCCGTACGTGATGGCCGGCGTCAACCCCGCGCAGGTCAGGAACCTCAACCATCATTGGGTCGTCGACGGCTCCTGGCCGTCCGCGGGCAAGGTGCTGGTCGGCCGGGACGTCGCCGATGCGATGGGCTTGAAGGTCGGCGG
>ERZ650307.2458-NODE-2458-length-10117-cov-6.442258_pt1 | contig 10117 bp, 9 predicted proteins | sample MGYA00376243_ERZ650307 | MGnify/ENA primary metagenome ERZ650307 (study PRJEB26733, sample SAMN07839242) | wastewater metagenome | biome: urban; feature: artificial channel; material: waste water | place: USA: North Carolina | collected 2016-03-31 ... | reverse complement strand
AAGGCTTCCAAACCACCAATATCACGCTGAATAGCTTGCGCTAATTCAGCTTGTGGCTCTCCTCCTCCCTGTGGACTCATCACTGTCCAAAACAAACTATGGTTCGCATGTCCACCTGCATTATTGATGACCGTTGCCTTTAACTGCTCAGGAACACGCTCAACTTGAGCGACCAGCGCTTCAACCGCTAGTTTTTCCCAATCTGTTCCTGCAATTGCCGCATTAATATTGTTGATATAGGTTTGATGATGTTTGGTGTGATGAATTTCCATTGTTTTGGCAAAGACATCTTAAAGAGCCGTAAAAAGAAATTGGCACTGAGATCAGGACTTTCCATACTGACCAACATCAATTTGTCTTGCGTAGAAAGATGTTCTTTTCCTTTTGCAATTCGTGATAAACGTAATTTTAGAATTTTAGTGGGGAGCATGATATCCGTAACATACTTTATCTGTTAGCTAATAAAGTATCACGAGCCTTAGAGTTTAAACACAACTTTCCGAATGGCGGTTTTGTTTGAAGCCTCCTTATCTATCGCTGTTGATCATAACGCCAATGGCGTATATAATGAAATGAGTGGTATCTGGACTAACCCATGCTGACATTTATTGAAACCCCTATTTTTACTAAACAAATTAAATCACTTATTGATGATAACTCATATGCTGAATTGCAAAAAGAAATCTCAAGTGAACCTGAAAAAGGTGATCTTATCCGTGCAAGTGGTGGTGTTCGTAAAATTCGATGGTATCAAGATGGCGTGGGTAAGAGTGGCGGTATTCGGGTAATCTATTATTACATGAACAATAAAGGTCAAATTTATATGTTTATGGCTTATCCAAAAACTGTAAAAGATGATCTAACCGATCAGGAAGTAGCTTTATTGCGTAAAGCTGTGGAGGTCTTAAAAAATGTCTGAATTTTTTGATGAATTAATGGAATCAGTCAATCAAGCGATTGCCATTCATAAAGGTGAAATACCACCAAGCCGTGTTTTCCATATTGAACGCCCCGATGTAAAGATTATCCGTGAAAAAACAGGGCTTTCTCAAATTCAGTTTGCCAATAAATTGCATATTAGCCCACGCACCTTACAAAATTGGGAACAAGGACGACGTTATCCAACAGGTGCAGCAATGGCATTAATGAATATTATTGATAAACATCCTGATATTTTAGCAACGTTATAAATCTAAAAAACCGTTGTATTTCACAACGGTTTTGTCACTACTCAATAATTTGTATAACGAAATCCTTGTGACTCCATACAATCGCTGACCATTGCATTTCTCTCATTTTGCTCTACTTTGGCAGCTCGTACTTCATAACGGCATTTTGCCAATGTGCTATTCATATCAAATGGAGTTATGCCTGCTTTTCGCCACATCGGTTGCGCTGATGAACAACCAACAAAAGCTCCAATCATCAATAACATGCCAATCGTTAAAATACTTGTTTTCATAAAAATCCAAATGGTAAAAATCTACGTAAAACGCAATATTGCGCAATTCGTAAAAACATTCAACATTAAATATACGAATTTCGTAACTTTTACAATGTATGGCATGCTGGAATGATTGAAGATACAAAAGCATGATTTTGTAGAAGATTAAAAACAACACGTAAATTCAAAAAAATTTCACAAGAACAATTAGGCATTACCATTGGTTTAGATGAATCCTGTCCCAGTGCTAGAATCAGCCGCTACGAAAATGGCATCCATACCATTGAGTACAATACAGCCGAAAGAATTGCTCAGGTTCTGGATGTACCCTTAGCTTATTTTTATGCCGACACTGAAGAACTCGCTGAATTGACCAACATCTTTGATCATCAGGATCATGAGAGACAGCAGCGGCTTTTGAACTTTGCACGCAGTTTAGGGAATTAAAATTCTCCCATTTCTGCTTTTGCATAATTTTCGCTAAAATAGCCAAAACACTATAGGAATCCTCTATGCAATACCGTTGCCCTAAATGTCAAAGCGTGAAAATTATGCCTGTCAGTCAGGGTGCCAACAGCCCTCGTCCCAACGTACCAAAAAGCCTGGTGCTTCTCGTTCCCGCCATTTTTATTTTACTGGTTTTGGTGCTGATCAGTGTTGGGATGTGGGTTTTTGGTCATGGTGCAGGACAAACACTGCAAATCGCAACCGTTGCAGTATTTGGTGTTTGTGTAATTGCAGGTGTTCTGTTCTGGCGTGATCTGCCAGATTTTAAAATCTCCATGCAGGCCTTTATGCAGGCGCAAAAGCACTGGAAATGCCGTGACTGCAATCACCAATGGCAGAATTGAACCACATAAAAGAATTGGGTTTCACATCAGCTTAATGCTGATGTGAATGACCATGTTCCTCATCTTCATCATGTTGATGCGTATGCTGGCAATTCATTTCTGCATCATCCTCAATTTGTAAGGTCACCTCGGCAATACCATGCTCGTGCGATAGCATCTCTGCTGCGGCATAATGCAGCTGTTTTCGGTCAGCATTTGGCGCGAACAGATGTACAGTCAGGTGAATATTTTTTGAAGTGATCGCCCAGACTTTCAATTGATGGATACTTTCAACGCCATCCAGCGCCAGTAAGTCATTACGCAGCTTTTCAATATCCACCTCTTCAGGCACACCCTCCAGCAAAATATTAATACTTTGCTTAAGCAGAATCCATGTTCTTGGCAACACCCAGAAACCAATCGCAACTGCAATAATGGTATCGACCCAATACCAGTTGGTGAAATAGATGATCACCGCACCAATAATGACACCCACGGAACCCAAAGCATCACTGAGCACTTCTAAATAAGCACCTTTCATGTTCAAACTTTCAGTTGCACTCGACATCAAAATTTTCATTGAGATCAGGTTAATCACCAATCCAATTGATGCAACAATCAGCATCCCCAAACTCTGAATTTCAGGCGGCTGGGTAAAACGCTGGTAGGCTTCGTAAAGAATGTACATCGCCACAAAAAACAGCATGGAGGCATTAAACAATGCCGCCAGAATTTCAAAGCGTTGATAGCCAAAAGTCCGTTTATTGTCTGCTGGGCGTTTGGCAATTTTAATCGCTGCTAAAGCAATCGCTAATGCAGCGGCATCAGTAAACATATGTGCAGCATCGGAAAGTAATGCCAAACTCTGTGTGATGATACCTGCAATAAATTCGATGACTAAAAAAGTCGTGGTCAGTATTAGCGCAATCGTTAGTTTTTTTGCATTGCCTTCTGTAACAGCAGCATGACTATGATCATGCCCTTGATGTCCACTCATGTTGGACTCCTTATCATTATCAAAGTAAGACTGTTCAGCCCCACAGTCGACCAAAGCATGAATCATGCTTTGATCGGTTCAGATTCTTCTTAATAAAATGCTTAATTAAGAAGATAACATAAATGGATTAGATTGCGGTTTCCTGACTTTTTGCCTCTTTACCTTCATTCATCCAACGATAGACCACAGGCAAAATCAGCAATGTCAGTAAAGTGGAAGAAATAATCCCACCAATCACCACTGTTGCCAATGGACGTTGTACCTCCGCGCCTGTACCTGTGGCAATCGCCATCGGAATAAAGCCCAGTGATGCCACAAAGGCCGTCATCAGAACGGGGCGTAGTCGGAGAATCGCACCCTGCCATGTCGCTTTATGTACATTAAACTGCTCACGCAGCTCTTTGATGAAACTCAGCATCACTAAACCGTTGAGTACTGCGACACCAGAGAGCGCAATGAACCCAACACCTGCTGACATCGACAATGGGATATCTCGCAACCAAAGTGCGACTAATCCACCTGACAACGCAAATGGCACGCCACTAAATACCAGCAAGCTTTCTTTAAAGTTATTAAACACCGCCATCAACAGAACAAAGATCATCAGCAATGCCAATGGCACCACAATCTGCATTCTGGCTTTTGCCGAGGCCAGATTTTCAAACTGACCGCCATAACCAAGCCAATAACCGCTTGGTAATTTTTGCTGAGATAATTTCTGCTGCATTTCACCCACAAATGAGCCCAAATCACGGTCGCGTACGTTGGTGGTGACTACAACACGGCGCTTGCCATTTTCACGGCTGACTTGCGCCAAGCCTAAAATATTCTCCACTTTTGCCACGTCTTGCAGTTTGATCAAACCACCATTCGGTAGTTGAATCGGTAACATCGCCAATTGCTGCGGCGTACGCATCCCATCATCCAAACGCACCACAAAATCAAAACGACGGTCACCCTGTAAAATCTGCCCAACACTTTGTCCACCAATACTGGCAGCAACCAAATCCTGAATGGATTTCACCGATAAACCATATTGTGCAGCCAGTGCGTGATCGATATCGACATTGAGCAAAGGTAAGCCATCAGTCTGCTCGACTTTGACTTCACTTGCACCAGTAATCGTTCTCAAGGTTTGCGCGACTTTTTCTGCTTCTTGGTTCAGAACCTGCATATCATCACCAAAAATTTTCACCCCAATATCACTACGTACGCCTGAAATCAGTTCGTTGAAACGTAATTCAATCGGCTGAGAAAACTCACTGTTGTTGCCTGGAATTTTCTCAACATAGGCCAACATTTTGGTTCGAAGCTCGTCAATGGTTTCCGATTTATCTGGCCATTGATCACGCGGCTTTAACAAAACGATTGCATCAGAAATATTAGGGGGCATCACATCCGTTGCCACTTCGGCCGTACCTGTACGGGCAAAGATCGCCTTGATTTCTGGAAACTCTGCGAGTAATTGCTTCTCAACACTTTCCTGAATCTTCAGTGATTCTTCAATTCCTGTACTTGGTGCACGCATCAACTGTAAAGCAAAGTCACCTTCACTCAGTTGTGGCGCAAACTCACTACCGACACGCGAACCAATCGCAGCGGTGAGTATCAAAATAGTCACTGCACCGGCCACCACCACATAGCGGAAAGCATAGGCTTTATCCAGCAAGGATTTATAACCGCTTTTTAATGCCGCCATCCAACGGCTTTCTTTCTCTTTGACCTCACCGGTAACAAATAATGCCACCGCAGCAGGGACGAAAGTCACCGATAAAATAATGGCACCGATCAAGGCCAAGACCACGGTCATTGCCATTGGATGGAACATTTTCGCTTCTACACCTGCCAGTGCAAAGATTGGCAAATACACCACCATAATGATGATTTGTCCAAAAATCAGCGGACGTCTTGCCTGTTTTGCCGCCAAGAAGACTTCGGTAAAGCGTTCAGAACGGGTCAGGAGTCGACCTTTATGGTGTTGAGCCTCTGCCAGCCGTCGGATACAGTTTTCGACAATCACCACCGCACCATCGACGATAATCCCAAAGTCCAATGCGCCTAAACTCATCAGGTTGGCACTGATTTTTTGCTCCGCCATCCCTGTCAGGGTAAACAGCATAGATAAAGGAATAATACAGGCAGTAATCAATGCCGCACGGAAGTTACCTAAGAACACAAACAGGATCACAATCACCAAGATTGCACCTTCGATCAGGTTTTTCGCCACCGTCTTAATGGCTTTATCAACCAAGTTACTGCGGTTATATACCGTTTCGACCACCACCCCTTCAGGTAATGAACGTTTGATTTCCTGCATTTTGCTGTCGAGTGCTTGAGCGATGGATTTACTGTTCTCACCCATCATCATCATCGCGATACCCAGTACGGTTTCTTCACCGTTATAGGTGGCAGCACCTGTACGCAGATCATGTCCAATCGAAACTGTTGCAACATCGGCAACACGGATCGGCAAACCATTCTTGGTGCTGACCGTGACATTCTCAATGTCTTGTACGGTTTTCAACATCCCCGGAATACGTACCGTCAGCTGTTGTCCATTTTCTTCAATAAAACCCGCACCGCGGTTTTCATTATTTTCAGTGAGTACAGTTTGCAAATCGGTTAACGGAATTTGCAGTTGTTGCAAACGTTTCAGGTCTGGAGAAACCACATAGGTCTTGTTATATCCCCCAATGGTATTGATTTCAGCAACACCCGGCACACGTTGTAATTGAGGACGAACAATCCAGTCCTGAATTTCACGCAGGTCCATGGCCTGATAAGGCGTACCATCGGCCTTTTTGGCATTCGGTTCAGCTTTGATCACCCATTGATAGATCTCGCCTAGACCAGTTGAAATCGGTGACATTTGTGGATCAATATCATCAGGCAAAGCACTCTTGGCTTCCTGTAAGCGCTGGTTAATCAGCTGACGCGCCCAATAGATATCGGTACCATCTTTAAAGATCACCGTGACTTGGGACAAGCCGTAACGGGAGATGGAACGGGTTTGTTCCAAGTTCGGAATACCCGACATGGCATTTTCAATCGGATAAGTAATCCGTTGTTCAACCTCAGGGGCAGTGAATCCTCCCGCCTGACTGTTAATCTGCACCTGCACGTTAGTAATGTCAGGTACGGCATCAATCGACAGTTTTTGGTAGCTATAAATACCGACCCCGATCCATGCCACCACAAACAGCATGACCCAAATCGCATTGCAGATTGAAAACTGAATAATCCGATCAAACAGACCTTCCGCGGGAGGAAGCTGCAACTTATCTTTAGTGTCCATGCTCAGCCTCTCCCTTCTCGATCTCAGATTTCAAAAGGAAACTGCCTTGACTGACATATTGTTGCTTTTCAGTCAGACCCGATTGGATTTCCACCCACTGCCCATCACTTGAGTAATTACCCAGTTGTACAGGTGTTGGAGTGAAATGCATTTGGTCTTTCTCTTGCTTAGCGACAAAAACCGTGGCTTTACCCTCGATCTGCTGAATCGCCCCTTTGGCAACACGAAGCACAGGCTTCTTGTCCGTACCATCTAATAACACGTTTACCATCAAATTAGGTCGAAGTTCTTTGGCTGGAGTTAACACTTTGGCCCGCACCTGCAAACGACCTGTCTGCGTATCTGCTGCGGTGGTCAAAGTCTGGATTTGTGCTTTAAAGCTATTATTGGTTTGCAGCGACTTAAACTCGATCTGCTGATCCGGTTGGACATTGATGTTATTGACGCTTGGTAAAATAAACTCAATCCAGAGTTGATCCAGCTGATCAATCACAAATAACTGCTTATCTGCGGTAATTTGCTCTCCCACCACAATATCTTTCAGACTCACCACACCGCTTAAAGGTGCAGTCAAGACATAGCGACCCTGACTACCACTAGATGCACCCAAGGCAGATAAGCGGCTACGTGCAGCTTGTACCTGAATCTGTGCCTGACGATAGGCATTGTAGGCACGTTGATAATCCTGACGTGCAGAAACCCCTTGTTCCCAAAGTTGTTTTTCACGTTGATAATCTTGCTGTGCAAGGGTTAAAGCTTCTTGTGCAATACTTAAATTAGCCTGCTGATCTACCAGATCAGGGATAAATAGAGTGGCTAAAACTTGCCCTTTCTTGACTTGTTGGTCAAGTACCGCATTAACACTTTCCACACGCCCAGCAAAGGTTGCTGAAACATGCGCTTGCTGATCAGTATTGGTCACCAGTTTTGCTGGGTAAGCAAATTGCTGTCCGACTTCACCCACACCAACCTGAGCCAGCTTAACCCCATATTCAGTCATCTGTTTTGGGCTGAGATTTAAGCTACCTTCCTCACTTTCCGCCTGCCCAGCCTCACCTTCTGTATGTCCTTCCTCACCTTCGCCATGACTATCAGCTGCTGCATCACTGCTGGCTTTGTTCTTGCCCGTGAAAAATAATAACGCGCTCAGGACTAAGCCAACGGCAATAACCAGAATGACCCAGAACCACTGCTTTTTAGATTTATTTGTCGACATTATTCTGCTCCTACTACAGCGGGAAGGTTATTGGTATCTTTCCAGAGGGTTTGATTAATCTGATTTAAGGCATCACTTGAACTCACCATACTCAGCTCAATTCCTAGTGCTAAACTTTCTGCATCAATTTGCTTTTGCCATGCACTCTTGAGTAACTGCACTTTATTTAAACGTTGATCCTGCAATTGCATGGTGGCTTGCTGCACATCGGTAATGGCATATTTACCGACTTTGAAACCGAGCAACATTTTCTCTTGTACCGTTTCAGACAATGGAATTTGTCGTTGATTGACGAGATCGAACTGTTGTTTCAATCCCGCCAACTCTGCTGTTAAGGTCTGAATCGCATTCAAGTTCTGCTGCTTGTAAAACTGTTGCTGTTTGACCAGTAAATCTTGTTTGGCATTGGCAATTCGCAATGAATACTGTTGACGATTAAAAATATTCAACGGGATATCGATACCCACTCGGAACTTGTTATCGGTCGAATTGGTTTCTGCGCTTTTACTTTGCACCATGCCTAAATTGACGGTTGGATTTGGTCGGTTGGATACTTTTAAATAATCGATATTGGCTTTTTGACGCACGATATCGAGTTGAATAGCACGCTCAAATAAATTGTTCTGCAAATAATCTTGCAAATCATTTTGTTGTGGCCAGACATTGCTTGCCTGAGTAGAGAAGCGGTTATCGGTACTGCCCCACAGATTTGCCAATTGACGCTTTGCAGTGGCTAAAGAGAGTTCGGTTTGTTGAAACAACCGTTGATTTTCAATATGCGCCATCAAGGTACGATCTAAATCGACCTGCGCAATGCTGCCCGCTTTGAGTCTTAAGCGAGTTGCATCCAAAGTGTCCTGACTGGTTTTTAACTGTGCCTGAACCACATCATGTTCCAGCTCTAGCACCACGACTTGCGACCATAGATATTTAACTGCTAACTCAAGTTGCGCATTGTAGAGTTCCTGATTAAGGCCCACTTGAGATGCTTGTACATCGGCAAGCTTAACCGCAGCACGACGTTGACCAAAAATGTCTAATTTTTGTGAAACACCAAATTCCAACTCTTTGTCTTTGCCTGACCTAAAGTCGGTTTGCTGAATAGAAATACTTGGATTCGACCATAACCCGGCTTGTTTCACATTGGCCTCAGCGATTCCTTGCTGCGTTTGCCACACCCCTGTGCCTGCCTGATATTGTTTCACATCCTGCAAGATTTGCTCAAAATTCAGATTACGTTGTGCAGCCTTGGTTGCAGGCTGATTTGCATCAAGTAAAGATTCTGCGGCAATGGATGGACTCAAAATAGCAGTGCTTAAGGCAAGTGCCAACACTGACCACTTCAATGACAATTGAGTACGATTTTTTCGCGTATGCTGCTCAACTGCATGAATACGCTGATTTAAACTAGAAGACATATAAAGCCCCGCAAAGTAATAAGAATGCGGTGGGCTATTTTTCGGCTACCCCACCTATAGCGGGGTTGATAAAGGCGGCGGATTTAGCCCTGAAAGATGTGGAGACTGATAGAAGTTGGACCAGTAATATTTTTGTTCTACGTCCTGACTGTGCAACATCGGTTCATTTACACGTTGCTGAACTTCAGCCACCACCACATGAAAACAAGATGGCAGATGGTCATGATGATCTTGCAAGCTTAACGGCATGGGTAAATCAGAAGCATCTTGATCTGCAACTACTGCATGTTTTTCAGAAACATCTAAATTTTCAGGGATATGATGCCCAAAATGATTCAACGTACGATATTCAGTCGGCTGTTCATGCGCACAAAAAGCCGCCGCCACATTCCAAAAACTTTGGAACATGAACAAACTCAGCAAGAGTGTCATAAATACAGCAGAACGTTGCACGTTACACCAACTGTTCAAAATTTGCGTCACTATAGCAAATAAAGTACATGTAATAAAATTACATTAAACGAACTAAAACAAGATCGTCCTGAAATTTAGCTTTATCGCACAATCCTTGATTTGTATTTATAATTTCTGAAAATAAAAAAACCAGCTCGAAAGCTGGTTTTTTTAGACAGGCAATTAACCTGTAATCTTTTTATACTTTGTACGTTTAGTTGCTGCTGCATCCCCTAAACGAGACTGACGGTATGCTTCGTATTCTGCATAGTTACCTGTGTAGAATTCTGGCTGTTCATTCTCAAATGACAAGATGTGCGTTGCAATACGGTCAAGGAACCAACGGTCATGCGATACCACCATCACAGTACCTGGGAATACAAGAATTGCATCCTCAAGCGCACGTAAAGTTTCGATATCCAAGTCGTTCGATGGCTCATCCAGTAAGATCACGTTTGCGCCCA
>ERZ650307.2457-NODE-2457-length-10126-cov-4.051435_pt1 | contig 10126 bp, 9 predicted proteins | sample MGYA00376243_ERZ650307 | MGnify/ENA primary metagenome ERZ650307 (study PRJEB26733, sample SAMN07839242) | wastewater metagenome | biome: urban; feature: artificial channel; material: waste water | place: USA: North Carolina | collected 2016-03-31 ... | reverse complement strand
TTTTTAAATGGTATGGTAGTTGGTGCAGATGCAATTGATATTACAGACGATGTAATGGCTGAGCTTACAAATGAGCAAATGCAAAATAATAATGGTAAATAATATATGGAAAGGCGATAGGGTGTCATGAAAATAAAATTAATGTTAGTAATAGCACTTGTTACATTGATGAGTGTATTTATATCAGGTAGTGGAAGCGAAACTAAATTAGGTTATTTAGATGCTGAACGAGTTATGAATGAAGCACCACAAATAAAAACAATTAGAGATAATATTGATGCTAAGAATAAAGAAATCGAAGCTAAAGAAGCTAAACTCAAAAAACAATAAGGTGATATTATGAGTCCTATTGATGTTGTTGCAATTGTAATTTTAATAGTAGCTATTTTAGTTTTAGTTTATTATTATCTGCAAAATAAAGCGCTTTTTTATCTTTATTACCACGGTATTTGAATGCAAAATAGTGCAATAAAACTTGAGTAATTGCCTGAACAGTAAAGATTAAAACCCAAGTAATATTCATCAGACTATCTACTGTAGCTCCGTGCTCAGAAGCAGGAGTATGCAAAGGTAAATCACCCCATTTTAATAAACCAAATATTGTGAATACATAAATGAAAGCTAAAAAGCCAAACATTAAATATCCCTGAACATTGTTATCATTATCAGTTGCTATTTGAGAATCATCAGATTTTGAACCTACTTGCGTAAGATCAAATATCTTAGTCAATTGCCAAAGTGCAACAGCTAATAAAACTAAAACTATAATTACCAACAAACTTGTCATCTGTTTTTCTGTTTAAAATATTAATAATGGAAGTGCTTACTTTCCTCAATGAAAGGATTTCTTTTTGGCAATAAAGGCGCTTTTGTAAGTGCAGTAAATACAACATAAATAAACAACCCAAGGAAAAATAGAACTGATGCAATTTCAGGAATTCCAATGAACCATTGATCACCTACAGTACCAGGCATAATCATATTAAAGAAATCAATATAGTGACCTAATAAAATGACAATACCAGCCATAACAATTACCCATGTAATTCTTTTAAAATCAGTACTAATTAATATCAATAATGGAAAAAGGAAATTCATAACAACTGCCCCAAAGAAAGGAAGATTATAATCTTGTATTCTAGTTACGAAATAAGTTACCTCTTCAGGAATATTCGCATACCATATCAACATAAATTGAGAAAACCATAAATAAGTCCAAAATACACTAATACCAAACATAAATTTAGCTAAATCGTGGATATGACTTGTATTAACATGTTCCAAATATCCTCTTGATTTCAAGTACAAGGTTACAATTGCAATCATAGTGATACCACTAACAAAGAAACTAGCAAACACATACCATCCGAACAAAGTACTAAACCAGTGAGGATCAATAGACATAATCCAATCCCATGACATAATAGACTCAGTAACAATAAAGAAAACTAAAAATCCCGCTGACATTTTAAAATTCTTTTTGTAGAAAGAATTATCATCAGCCTCATCTTGTGCTAAGCAGTTTTTTCTTGAAAAATATCTATAAGCATTCCATCCTAACAAAAAGATACCTGCTCTGATTATCCAGAATGGAAAATTCAAATAACCAGATTTAGTTTGTATCAACTTATCGTGAGCAACAACTTCAGGGTCTAACCAAATGAATAAATGATTAAAGTGAAGACCACACAAAACCAATATAATAAAGAAAATAACAGAACCAAATGGCAAATAAGCAGTTATTCCTTGCATTACTCTGAATAAAACAGGAGACCATCCTGCTTGTGCTACTTGTTGAATAGCATAAAAAGCAAGTGTTCCTAAAGATAAAAGCATGAAAAAGATACAAGCAACATATACTGCAGCCCATGGCTTATTGCTTAATTGATGTAAAACATGCTCTAAATGTTCTTTGTGTTCAGCGTCTTCCTTTACATTATGACCAGCTTTTTCAGCTTTTTCAGAATGAGAAGAAGCAGCTGCATGTTCATTATGAGCTACAGCTGGAGCAGTATGTGAAGACTCTCCATGGCTTCCGTGTGAATCATCAGCAAGAAGAGCTTCTACTTCTTGAATATCTTTTGGTGCACTATAAAAACCATAACCAATACCTAATAACCCTACCGCCATTAGAATAAGAGAAAAAGTTTTTAATCTACTTGAAAATGTATACATATCTATTACGATCAGTTTGTTCAACAATTATAATTCGCTTTTTAGTTTAAGAACATAGTCTACAACTAACCAACGCTCATGGGCACTCAATTGATTTGCGTGTGACCCCATAGAATTCAATCCATAAGTAATTACATGGAAGACACTTCCTTCAGTAATTGGTCTATCTGCATAACTTGGAACACCAAGAAACTTCTCTCTTTCCACTAACTTCCCTACTCCATCTCCAGATGCACCATGACAAGTCATACAATAAATATCAAAAAGTTCTTTACCTTTATCTAAATTTCTACTTAAAGAATCTAAAGGCGATTTAAGATTAGCTTTAGCTAACTCATAACCAGCAGTAGAATTCTCATATTCGTAAACATCAAATCCTCTTTTAATAGTTCCTTTGGCAGGCAATTGGCCTTCCTTACCATCTTTAAAAGCATTTGATTCAGAGTAGGTTTCATAACCTACTGATTCATACATATTTGGAAAATATTGGTAATTAGGAGCCAATTTATCGTGACAAGATGAAACTAGCAGAGCAAAACCAGCCAAAAGTGTTATTTTATATATACTTTTCATAGCTAAAATTAATTCTTTTCTATTACATTTACTTCTACCGCACCTGTACTTTTGAAGAAAGAAACCAACTCTTCTTCATTGTTATTTACAGCAACTTCCATCAAAAAATGGTCATCAGTAGTTCTTACATCTGGATTTTCTGCTTCTTTAAAAGGCCATAATCTACTTCTCATATAGAAAGTAATAACCATTAAGTGCGCAGCACAAAATACTGTTTCTTCAAACATAATTGGCACAAAAGCAGGCATATTTTCAATATAACTAAAACTTGGTTTACCACCAATATCCTGAGGCCAATCTTGGATCATGATATAATTCATCATCCAAGTTGCAAATGAAATACCACACAAACCATAGATAAAAGCACAAATAGCTAATCTAGTTGGTGCAAGTCCCATTGCTTTATCTAATCCGTGAACCGGAAAAGGGGTAAAAACATCTTCAATATGATAATGTGCTGCACGTGTTTTCTTAACAGCATCCATTAATACATCATCGTCGTTGTATATAGCGTATATTACTTTATTACTCATGGTGTACATCTTTATTTGCTTCTCTTTCTCTTTTGTAGTTATCTCCACTTCCTTTTAATATTGTTTTTACTTCAGCCTGAGCAATAACAGGGAAAGTTCTAGAATACAATAAAAACAATACAAAGAAGAATCCAATAGTTCCTATAAAAATACCAATATCAACAAAGGTTGGTGAAAACATCGTCCAAGAAGATGGTAAATAATCTCTATGCAAGGAAGTCACAATGATTACAAAACGCTCAAACCACATTCCAATATTTACCACAATCGAAATGATAAATGAAAACATTATACTTGTACGCAATTTTTTAAACCACATAAATTGAGGAGAAAATACGTTACATGTCATCATCGCCCAATATGCCCACCAGTAAGGACCAGTAGCTCTATTCAAGAAAGCGTATTGTTCATATTCTACTCCAGAGTACCAAGCAATAAATAACTCAGTTATGTAAGCAACACCAACTATAGAACCTGTAATCATAATTACAATATTCATCAATTCGATATGTTGTATCGTGATGTAAGATTCTAAGTTAGAAACTTTTCTCATAATAATTAACAAAGTGTTAACCATTGCAAATCCAGAGAATACAGCACCAGCTACGAAATATGGAGGGAAAATAGTTGTATGCCAACCTGGAATAACAGAAGTAGCAAAGTCCATCGATACAATAGTATGCACAGAAAGTACAAGAGGAGTAGCCAAACCAGCTAAAACTAATGAAACTTCTTCAAAACGTTGCCAATCTTTTGCTCTACCGCTCCAACCGAAACTTAAAATAGAATACACTCTTTTATTAAATGGAGTAATCGCTCTATCACGTAACATAGCAAAATCTGGTAACAAACCTGTCCACCAAAAAACTAAGGAAACAGATAAATAAGTTGAAATTGCAAATACGTCCCATAATAAAGGTGAGTTGAAGTTAACCCAAAGAGAACCAAATTGATTTGGAACTGGAAGTACCCAATAAGCTAACCATGGACGACCCATGTGGATAATTGGAAACAAACCTGCTTGAATAACTGAGAAAATGGTCATTGCTTCCGCTGAACGGTTAATAGCCATTCTCCATCTTTGACGGAAAAGTAAAAGTACTGCTGAAATTAGAGTACCAGCGTGACCGATACCAACCCACCAAACAAAGTTAGTGATATCCCAAGCCCAACCTACTGTTTTGTTTAATCCCCAAGTTCCGATACCGGTGGATACTGTGTAAATAATACAACCCAATCCCCAAAGGAAAGCGGTTAATGCGATTGTAAACACAATCCACCAATGCTTATTGGCTTTACCTTCAACAGGTGCAGCTACATCTACAGTTACATCGTGATAAGACTTATCACCTATAACTAAGGGTTTTCTAATGGTTGCTTCGTAATGAGACGACATAATCCTTTATATTGATTCTTAATTAATTTTTTTTACTAGATATTTCTAACTTTAACTTGGTAAACCACATTTGGTTTTGTACCAACATGCTCTAACAAATGGTATGATCTTTCGTCAGCAGCTAATTTAGTTACTGCAGCATTAGTATCATTAACATCCCCAAATATCATTGCTCCAGAAGAACAAGCATTTGAACAAGCAGTTTGGAATTCACCGTCTTTGATTTCTCTACCTTCTCTTTTCGCTTTAAGAATAGTTGCTTGTGTCATTTGAATACACATAGAACATTTCTCCATAACTCCACGAGAACGAACGTTAACATCTGGGTTCAATACCATTCTACCCAAATCATCATTCATATGGTAATCGAATTCACTGTTTTTGTTATACAAGAACCAGTTAAAACGACGCACTTTATAAGGACAGTTATTAGCACAGTAACGAGTTCCAACGCAACGGTTATATGCCATTTGATTTTGACCTTGACGCCCGTGAGAAGTCGCTGCTACAGGACAAACTGTTTCACATGGTGCGTGATTACAGTGCTGACACATAACAGGCTGGAAAGAAACTTGTGGATTATCTCCAGCTTTTTCCATTTCGTTAAAAGTAGACAATGAGCTTGAAAGACCAGCGATATTTTCTTTTCTTTCTACATCACCTTCAAAAGTACTTTCTGATGAATAATATCTATCAATACGCAACCAATGCATATCTCTACTTCTTCTTACTTCATCTTTACCAACAACTGGTACGTTATTTTCAGCATGACAAGCAATTACACATGCTCCACAACCAGTACAAGCATTCAAATCAATTGAAAGGTTGAAATGATGACCAATCGAACGATCGAAAGAATCCCACAACCCAACAGAAGTAGCTTCTACTTCTTTATGATCTAAAGATACCATCGGTTTCTCGTTCCAAATTTCAGCATCTTTAGTATTGAAAATTTCTAAAGTTGTTTCTTTAATAATATCTCCACGACCCATTAATGTTTTTTGACCTTGTACACAAGCAAACTCATGTTCTCCAGAAGACAATTCTAGGGTTACGTTTTGTAAATCATTAAAATCTTTATATAATGAGTAAGCATTAATACCTACTTGCATTTCTTCTTTAAGAGCAGCTTTACGACCATATCCTAAAGCCATACCTACAGTACCAACTGCTTGACCAGGTTGAACAATCACAGGAACATTTTCTAAAGTAACCCCATTAGAAGTTAATTTTACATATGAACCATTCAATCCACCATTAGCAACTATTTCATTAGTAAGTCCTAACTTTTTTGCATCTGCATTAGATACTGTAATGTAGTTATCCCAAGAAACTCTTGTTATTGGATCTGGAAACTCTTGTAACCAAGGATTGTTTGCTTGTTGACCATCACCCATTCCTGTTTTGGTATACAATACCAACTCAAGACCTTTTGAACTAGATGAACTAGCTAAGGCATTAGCTGCGCCAACATAATTTGCAGTACCAGCTGAAACAGTTGAAATAGCTCCTACATAAACACCATCATGTAATACTTTATTCCAAGAAGAACCAGCAATAATTCCTGATGACACTGATTTTAAATAATCATAATAAGTACCAGCAACACCATTTAAAGACAACAATACATCTTGAAATTGCTTAGTATTGAATAAAGGACGAATGGTTGGTTGAGTAATACTGTAAGTACCTTCCGTTAATTCCAAATCACCCCAAGACTCTAAATAATGAGGTACTGGAGCTGCAATAGTAGCTAATAAAGCGGTTTCATCCTCTTTTATTGTTAAAGCAACTGAAGTCGTTACTTTCTTTAAACCATTAGTAAATGATTTACTATCTGCTAGAGTATACACCGGATTAACTCCACTCATAATCAAAGTATGAACAGCACCAGCATTCATATCTTTTATTAATTGAGCAACAGCAGCGTTAGAACCTTTTCTAATTAAACGAGCACCAGAGGTAACAAACGCTTCACTAGACAAAGATTGATTAATTGCCAAAACTAACAATTGTGCATTAACATCTTGAATTCCAGAAACTAAAACACCCTTAGATCCAGCAGATTTTAATTGTTGCGCTGCTTTTGTAACTTCAGCTTTGAATTTATCATCTAATTTTACTGAAACATTATTTCCAGTAACAACATTATATATATGAACTAAAGCTTGTTTTTGATTAGCTACAGACATTGGCACACGCTTATCAGCAGCAGCACCAGATAATGTCATATTTGCTTCAAATTGAAAATGACGAGACATTTTTCCTGCTTTAGGGATTCTTCCTTGTGCATAACCAGCATCAAATCCACCACCTTGCCAATCTCCTAAGAAATCAGCTCCTACAGAAACAATCAAAGAAGCTTTTGAGAAATCATAGTCAACTAAAGCTCTTTTCCCATAAACAGTTTGAAATGCATCTAAAGCTTCAGAAGACGATACAGCATCATAAACTACATGTTTAGCATTTGGATTTTTAGCAATAAATTCAGCAATTAATTTTTCAGTAGAAGGACTCGCCAAAGTATTTGTTAAAAACACAACTTGACCTGCTTTAGCTTTAGCTTCAGCAATACTTGATTTTAATTTTGAATCAACTGTTGACCAAGAAGCAGCATTACCTGCAACTTTTGGTTCTTTTAAACGCATATTGTCATACAATGACAATATAGATGCGTGTATTCTAGCATTGGCAGAAAACTTAGCTCCTGCAATGGTATTATTATCAATTTTAATAGGTCGCCCTTCACGAGTTTTCACTAATAAATTAGCAAAATCAAAACCATCAAAAACAGTTGTAGCATAATAATCCGCTACACCAGGAATGATTTCCTCAGGTTGCAACACATAAGGTATTGATTTGTTAACTGGTCCTTCACAGGCTGCTAATGTAGCAGCTGCTGTACTAAAACCAACGTACTTTAAAAAATCACGACGTGAAGTAGAAGAAGATAATTTATCACTATTACCCAAAAATTCATCGGTAGGAATCTCTTCAACAAACTCGTTATTCTTAAGCGCCTCAACAATAGAACTATTTCCGTCTAGCTCTTCAACACTTTTCCAGTATTTTTTGTTTGATGACATATTATATATAAATATTAAATCTTAATAATTTCTTTTAATAGTGGCATTTACCACACTCTAAACCTCCCATTTGAGCAGCTGTCAATTTCTCAACACCGTACTTTTTAGAAAGTTGTTCGTGAATTTTGGTATAATATTCATTACCCTCTGTCTTAACATCAGTTTTTCTATGACAATCAATACACCATCCCATAGTCAAAGGAGCGAATTGTTTTTGAATTTCATACGTTTCAACAGGACCGTGACAAGTTTGACATTCAATACCAGCAACAGTTACGTGTTGAGAGTGATTAAAGTATACAAAATCTGGTAAATTATGAATACGAACCCACTTAACTGGTTGCGTTTTACCAGTATACGATTGAGTTGTTTTATCCCAACCCACAGCGGCATATAATTTTTGAATTTGTTCATCATAGAAAGCTTTGCTGTATTCTGGGGTAGCAGTAGTTTCAGCCACTTCAGAAATGTTTTTATGACAGTTCATACAAACATTCAAAGATGGAATACCAGCATTTTTACTTACTCTTGCAGCAGAGTGACAATACTTACAGTTAATCTCATTATCACCAGCATGTATTTTATGAGAATAATGAATAGGCTGAATAGGAGCATAATCTTGATCAACTCCAACCTGCATTAAGTAACCATATACAAAATAAGCACTACTCAATAATAAAAGAATTGCAGTAACTAAAACTAAAAATTGATTTTTTGCAAACGCTTTCCAAATTGGCAATGAAGGAGTTTTTGGTTCAACTTCAATACCATTCGCTTTTGCAACTTTTCTTAAAACGTTGTTTACCAAAAACAACAAAACAACCAACATTGCCATTACTAATGCTAAAGCACCAAGAATAACATTGTTACTTATTCCGCTATCACTAGCTTTAGCAGCATCTACAGCTGGGGCACCAGCAGCCGCAGCCGGAGCTTCTGCTTTAGGTTCAGATGTATAAGCTATAATATTATCAATGTCTTCATTAGACAATTGTGGAAAAGCAGTCATTACCGCTTTATTATTTTCTTCAAATACCTTTACAGCAGCAGCATCACCAGATTTAATTAAATCAGAGCTATTCTTAACCCACTTGTAAATCCACGCCATTTCATACTTAGAAGCAACATCTCTTAAAGCCGGTCCAGTTGCTTTAGCATCTAATTTATGACAAGCAGCACAATTGGCATTAAAAAGCTCTTTCCCTTTAACAGCATCACCTCCAGAAGTTGCAGCAGGAGCAGCAGTTGCATCTGCAGGAGCAGGATCTTGTGCAAACAAACTCAAGGATACAGTCAGCATCAATGCTAAACTCAAACATAATTTCCTTGTAATCGAACTATGGTTACCCATCTTTTTCATATAGTTATAGTAATTATCTACAATATTGTCGTGAATTCATCAGAACTAAACCATGATAAAAATCACTTTTTTTAAAATATTCGACAAAAATACACTTTAAGAACTATTAACAAAACCTTAAAATAGTCTTAATTTCAATTTATATTGATTCTAAATAAATATTTTATTCTGAATATACTCATTAAGTAGTACTTTTGCGTAAAAACCAATTAGTTATGAAAAATACATCAATCAAGGCATCTATAATATTAACATTTTTAATTACTACATCGTTAGCGAAACTACATGCTCAAAATAAAAATATTATAAGCCATCAAGACCCAAAAGTAGAGCAATTATTAAATGAGAAAAGAAAATCAAACACCTCGTTATCAATAAATACTAGGTATAAAATTCAAATTTTTAGTGGCAATAGCGAACTTGCAAAAAAATCGCTAAATGAATTCAAACTAGAAAACAAAAACACTGAAGCAACTATAATATTTCAAACTCCAAATTACAAGGTATGGGTTGGGAACTATAGGACCAGAATGGAAGCAGAAAGAAATCTAATGGAAATTCAAAAAAAATACAAAAACATATTATTGATTAAACCTTCAAAATAACAAATAAGAAAAATACAACTATTGAAAACAAAAAACGCCTCAAATAATTGAGGCGTTTTTGTTTGTATAATGTAATACTATTTAAGCTTCTTTTTAATCGCAACTTCATGATAAGCTTCAATAATATCTCTTTCTTCGATATCGTTGAATCCTTTTATCTGAATACCACAATCATAACCTTTGGCAACTTCTTTAACATCATCTTTAAAACGCTTTAAGGCCAAAAGCTCACCTTCAAAGATAACTACACCATCACGTACAATTCTAATTTTGGCATTCTTGGTAATTTTACCATCCATTACCATACTACCAGCAATAGAACCAACTTTAGATATTTTGAATATTTCTCTAATTTCAGCAGTTCCTAAAACTTCTTCTTTCATCTCAGGAGCCAACAT
>ERZ650307.2453-NODE-2453-length-10138-cov-5.574730_pt1 | contig 10138 bp, 9 predicted proteins | sample MGYA00376243_ERZ650307 | MGnify/ENA primary metagenome ERZ650307 (study PRJEB26733, sample SAMN07839242) | wastewater metagenome | biome: urban; feature: artificial channel; material: waste water | place: USA: North Carolina | collected 2016-03-31 ... | reverse complement strand
ACGAGATAAACATCGGTGACTGGAGTTCAGACGTGTGCTCTTCCGATCTGCGCCAAGTGGCTGAAATTGTTGGCTAGTGTAGAGAGCGCGCGTAGACTGTCAACACCGACCAGATCAAACCAATTGACAACAGAACACAAAATGACCAATCAAGAATTCGACCTGCACCACGTCTGGCACCCCTATACCTCCCTCACCCATCCCCTGCCCTGCTATGAAGTGGCCAGCGCCAAAGGGGTGACCCTCACCCTGACGGACGGGCGCGAGCTGGTGGATGGCATGAGCTCCTGGTGGGCCTGCGTGCACGGCTACCAGGTGCCGGAACTGGACGCGGCCGCCACCGCCCAGCTCGGCAAGATGTCCCACGTGATGTTTGGCGGCCTGACCCATGCCCCGGCGGTCGAGCTCTGCCGCAAACTGGTGGAGATCACCCCGAAGGGGCTGGATCGGGTCTTTCTGGCGGATTCCGGCTCGGTGGCGGTGGAGGTGGCCCTCAAGATGGCCCAGCAGTACTGGCATGCCAAAGGGACGCCCCGCGCCAAATTCGTTGCCCTTCGGGGCGGCTATCACGGCGACACCTTCGGCGCCATGAGCGTGTGCGACCCGGATGGCGGCATGCACGAGCTCTACCAGGGCTTCCTGCCCGAACACCATTTCGTCGAAGCGCCCAGCTGCCGTTTCCACGCCCAGTGGGACGAGCAGAGCGTGGTGGAGCTGGCCACCCTGGTGGCGGATCATCACGAGGAAATTGCCGCCATCGTGCTCGAACCCATCGTCCAGGGGGCGGGCGGCATGCGCTTCTATCACCCCCGCTACCTGCAGTGGGTGCGCGCCCTGTGCGACGAGTTCGGCCTGCTGCTGATTGCCGACGAAATCGCCACCGGCTTTGGCCGCACCGGCCAGCTGTTTGCCTGTGACTGGGCCGGCATCAGCCCCGACATCATGTGTCTGGGCAAGGCGCTCACCGGCGGCTACCTGACACTGTCGGCCACGCTCACAACCGAGCATGTGGCTCGCACCGTGTGTGACGGCAAGGCGGGCGTCTTCATGCACGGCCCCACCTTCATGGGCAACCCGCTCGCCTGCGCGGTAGCCAACGCCTCCATCGAGTTGCTGCTCGCCTCCCCGTGGCAGGCGCGGGTGCAAGCCATCGAACACCAACTCAAAACCGAACTGGTGGAGCTGACCCTGCACCCGGCGGTGGCGGATGTGCGGGTGCTCGGCGCCATCGGGGTGGTGGAGATGAAGGAGCGGGTGGACGTGGCGCGCATCCAGCGCAAGTTCGTGGAGCTGGGCGCCTGGATCCGTCCCTTTGGCAAGCTCATCTACCTGATGCCCCCCTTCGTCATCACTCCTGAAGAGCTGCGGGTATTGACCGGCGCCATCCACGAGGCCATCACCAGCGGCGAATATTGAGTCCGGTTGAACGGGCCCTGCATGAGAACGCAGGGCCTTTCGGCGCTTTTTCATCAGAATGTGAGCAAGACACCAAAACCCGTCCGGCGAGGAGAGTAGACTGCGCGGGTTTTACCCAACAGATGTACCAGTCCCATGCGCCTCTCCATTGCTGCCAAGATCAACTTCTTCCTGCTCTTCATCTTCTCCATGGTGTTGGTGTTTTCCGCGGCCTATCAGGCGGTGCGCGAGCGTGACCTCATCCTGACCCTCATCAAGGAGCAGAGCCGCGAGCAGACCGAGGCCTACTTCGACGGCCTCAACATGCTGATGCTGACCGGCAAGATGGACGCCCGCGACACCCTGCGCGCCAAGTTTCTCGATCACGCCCACGTGGAAGATGCCCGCATAGTGCGCGGGGCGGCGGTCAACAAGCAGTACGGAGCGGGACGTGACAGCGAGGCCCCCAAGGACAGATTCGATGCCCTGGCCCTGACGGGCAAGGGCAGTCTGGAGGTGGTGCACGACGGCATCCACAGCAAGCTGGTGGTGACCCGCCCGCTGCTGGCCAGTAAGGATTTTCGCGGTACCGACTGCACCAGCTGTCACCAGGTACCGGAGAACACCGTGCTGGGGGCGGTGCGCTTTGACTACTCCCTCGACACCCTCTTTACCCGGGTCGAGCAGAACATCCTCACCTCGGCGCTTATTCTCACCGGTATCTTCGGGCTGGGGCTGCTGCTCACCCTCTGGGTCATCCGCACCTGGATAGTCCGCCCCCTCAACCAGCTGACCCGCTCCATGGAGGAGGCCACCGATCGCAACGACTTCGGCCACAGGCTGGAGGGGGATGAAGGGGACGAGATTGGCCGGGTGGCGCTCGCCTACAACCAGATGCTCGACAGCGTGGAGCGCCAGATAGGCAAGCGCCCCGCCTCTCAGGGGCTGGATGACGGCGACGGCCCTCAGCCCCGGTAGTAAAGCAGCAGGCAGGCCACCAGGATCAGCAGCAGGATGAAGAGATTGACGTGGCGGGCATCTTCCTGCCGACGGCTGCGGCCACGGGCCAGCACCAGCACCACCAGGGTCAGCAGGCAGCAACCCCAGAGCCCGCGCTCCAGCCAGGGGGTGAGCAGGGGGTCCCAGCTCTGGCGCACCTTGACGCCCCCATAGACCAGAAAGCCGTAAGCCACCTCTGGCCGGGCGAAGTGATAGAGGGAGAGCAGGGCGACAAAGCCGCCCCAGCAGAGGATCACCAGCCCCTGCAACACCCGTATCCAGCCATCCGGCCCCCGCCTGCGCTCCTTCACCCTCACCCCCGTCCAGCCGCCATGATCCATGCACGATGCATGGGGAAATCCCCGCAAGGGTCCGACATTTTTGCTTGTTTATCAAACCTGCGCGGGTAAGATGAACGGCTTAGTCTGCCATGGTGGGCCAACTGCGCCCGGGCCAGACCCCTAGTGTTGCAAATAGCGCTGCAAGAACAAGCTGGAGACAATATTTCGATGACGCACGCATCCGTAGTTGATGTGCTGGCCGGTAAGTATTCGGTCGGCACCACCCTGACTGTGAAAGGGTGGATCCGGACCCGCCGCGATTCCAAGGCGGGGATCTCATTTTTGGCCATATCCGATGGCTCCTGTTTCCATCCGGTACAGGCCGTCGTTCCCAATACCCTGGCCAATTACGAGAATGAAGTGCTGCGTCTGACCACCGCCTGCTCAGTGGAAGTGACCGGTGTGGTCGTGGCTTCCCAGGGCAGCGGCCAGGCCTTCGAGCTGCAGGCCTCCGACGTCAAGGTAGTGGGCTGGGTCGAAGATCCGGACACCTACCCCATGTCTGCCAAGCGCCACAGCATCGAGTACCTGCGCGAGCAGGGCCACCTGCGTGCCCGCACCAACATCGTCGGTGCCGTGACCCGGGTGCGCAACTGCCTCTCCCAGGCCATTCACCGCTTCTTCCACGAACAGGGCTACCTCTGGATCGCGGCGCCCCTCATCACCGCCTCCGACACCGAAGGGGCCGGCGAGATGTTCCGCGTCTCCACCCTGGACATGGAAAACCTGCCGCGCACCCCCGAAGGCAAGGTGGACTACGACAAGGACTTCTTCGGCAAGGAGACCTTCCTGACCGTCTCCGGTCAGCTCAACGTCGAGACCTATGCCTGCGCCCTGTCCAAGGTCTACACCTTCGGCCCGACCTTCCGCGCCGAAAACTCCAACACCAGCCGCCATCTGGCCGAGTTCTGGATGGTGGAGCCGGAAGTGGCCTTCGCCAACCTGGAAGACAACGCCGCCCTGGCCGAAGCCATGCTGAAGTACGTCTTCAACGCCGTGCTGACCGAGCGCCGCGACGATCTGGAGTTCTTCGCCCAGCACGTGGACAAGGACGCCATCGGCCGTCTGGAGCGCTTCGTTGCCTCCGACTTCGCCCAGATTGACTACACCGACGCCATCGAAGTGCTGAAGAACTGCGGCAAGAGCTTCGAGTTCCCTGTCTCCTGGGGAATCGATCTCTCCTCCGAGCACGAGCGCTACCTGGCCGAGGAGCACTTCAAGTCTCCTGTGGTGGTGAAGAACTACCCGAAAGACATCAAGGCCTTCTACATGCGCCTCAACGACGACGGCAAGACCGTCGCCGCCATGGACGTGCTGGCCCCGGGCATCGGCGAGATCATCGGCGGCTCCCAGCGTGAAGAGCGTCTCGAGGTGCTGGATGCCCGTCTGGCCGAGATGGGCCTGAACAAGGAAGACTACTGGTGGTACCGCGACCTGCGCCGCTACGGCACAGTGCCGCACTCCGGCTTCGGCCTGGGCTTCGAGCGTCTGGTGGTCTACGTGACCGGCATGGGCAACGTGCGCGACGTGATCCCCTTCCCGCGTACCCCCCGTACCGCCGAGTTCTGATCGCGGACAACACGCGAATCGCAAAAAGCCGACCCCTGGGTCGGCTTTTTTGTGCCCGTCGTTTCCCCTTCGTATTCCCATTGCCCCTGAAGCAGGACCAGATTTGGCCCCGGTAAAGCGAGTCTGCCGTAGTTTTTATGCACTTAAATCGGAAAAAGGCGAGTTGTTGAAGCAACGCAAATTTTTACCCCTTTAGGGAGGGCAGAATGACATCACTCCCTAAAGGGGTAAATAACGGCAGATGATCCCGGGGCCCTGGCCGATGGGGACATGGATTCAACCACACGAGGTAATGGAATGATCTTGATGGAATTTTTGGTGGTACTCGGCTGCTTGCTGCTGGGTACCCGCTTTGGGGGCATGGGACTGGGTCTCATCAGTGGCATAGGTCTCTTCCTGCTGACCTTCGTGTTCGGCCTGGTGCCGGGCGAACCGCCGGTGCAGGTGATGCTGACCATACTGGCGGTGATCGGCTGCGCCGCCACCCTGCAGACCGCCGGTGGCCTCAACCTGATGATGCAGGTGGCCGAGCGCCTGCTGCGCCGCCACCCCCAGTACATCACCCTGCTGGCGCCGCTCACCACCTGGACCCTCACCTTCCTGTGCGGTACCGGCCACGTGGTCTACACCATGTTCCCCATCATCGCCGACATCGCGCTGCAAAAGAACATTCGCCCCGAGCGCCCCATGGCGGTGGCCTCCGTTGCCTCCCAGATGGCCATCTGCGCCTCGCCGGTCTCGGTGGCCGTGGTCTCCATGGTCTCCATCCTGGCGGCGGCTCACGGCGTGGGTCAGGCCTACGGTCTGCTCGACATCCTGATGGTCGCCATCCCCTCCTCCCTGACCGGTGTGATGATGGCGGCCCTGTGGAGCCTGCGCCGCGGCAAGGACCTGGACAAGGACGAGGAGTTCCAGGCCAAGATCAAGGACCCTGCCCAGCGGGACTTCATCTACGGCGGTGGTGAAACCCTGCTCAACACCAAGTTCCCGAAAGAGGCCTACTGGTCCACCTGGATCTTCTTCGCCGCCATCGCTGCCGTGGTGCTGCTGGGGGCCGATGAGGCGCTGCGCCCCGTCTTCACCATCAAGGAGAAGACGGGCCCCCTCTCCATGAACCTGGTGATCCAGATGATGATGCTGATCGCCGGCGCCATCATCCTGATGCGCTGCAAGGTCAAGCCGGGTGATATCTCCAACGGCGCCGTCTTCAAGGCGGGCATGGTCGCCATCTTCTCCGTGTTCGGGGTCGCCTGGATGAGCGAAACCTTCTTCCAGGCCCACATGCCGCTGCTCAAAGAGACCCTGGCCCACGTGGTACAGGCCCAGCCCTGGACCTACGCCCTGGTGCTCTTCCTCATCTCCAAGCTGGTCAACAGCCAGGCCGCCGCCCTGACCGCCATCGCCCCCATGGGTCTGGCGCTCGGGGTGGAGCCGAAACTGCTGATCGCCTTCCTGCCGGCGAGCTACGGCTACTTCGTGCTGCCGACCTACCCGAGCGATCTGGCCTGTATCGGTTTCGACCGCTCCGGCACCACCCGCATCGGCAAGTTCATCATCAACCACAGCTTCATCATTCCGGGCCTCATCGGGGTGGTGACCTCCTGTACCCTGGGCTTCATCCTGACCAGCATCCTGCTGTAACAGGCATCCGGTGCGAGCGGCTCCCCCGTGGGAGCCGCTTTTTTATCCCCGCATCCCCGGCCCGCGCTTTGCCATCGCCCCCCACTCTGGGTAGCATGAGCCCTCTTTTTTTCAGCGGAAATCCCCCATGTCTCGCGTCATCCTGCTCTGGAGCGGTGGCAAAGATGCCATGCTGGCCCTCTGTCATGCCCGCGCTGCGGGCCATCAGGTGGTGGCACTGGCCACCTTTGCCCCGCCAGAGCCCCGATTTCTCGCTCACCCCTTGCCGCTGGTGCGCCGTCAGGCGGCGGCCCTCGGGCTGCCCCATCTGCTGGTCACCATAGAAGCGCCGTTCGAGCAGAGCTATGAGACGGCGCTGAGCCGCCTGCAGCAGGAGTGGGTTCTGGATGGGGTGGTGACCGGCGATATCGACAGCGTGGGGGGCGCACCGAACTGGATCCGCGAGCGCTGTCGCCCCCTGGGGCTCACCGTCCACACCCCGCTCTGGCAGCAACCCCGCGAGGCGTTGCTGGCGGACATGCTGGCCCGCGGCATCGTCTCCCACCTCTCCTGCGTCGATACCCGGGTACTGGCCCCCGAATGGGTGGGGCGCAGGCTCGATGCGACCACCCTGGCCGAATTGCAGCAACTGGCGGCAACCCGGGGCTTCGATGCCTGCGGCGAGCAGGGGGAGTACCACACCATGGTGACCGACGGCCCCGGGTTTGCGGCGCCGCTGACACTCGGCCACTGGCAGGTGGCGCGCCAGGAGCACCTCGCCTATCTGCTGGAGGACGAGGAATGACCTCTCACGAGGGCGACACATAAAAAACGGGAGGCGCTGGCCTCCCGTTTTGCTTGTCCTTAACGTTGACCTAGTTGGCCAGCTTGCCCAGCACCCGCTTAAGCAGGCGGATGCGCGGCTCGATGCTGTCCAGCAGCAGGAACTCCGCCTCCGAGTGAAAGCCACCCCCCATGGGGCCGAAGCCATCGAGGGACGGCACCCCGGCCGCCGCGGTGAAGTTGGCATCGGAGCCGCCACCGGCCTCCAGCCAGGTGAAGGGGACTGCCTCCTCCCTGCCTGCCGCCTCCACCAGTGCCATCAGGGCCTCGGTGTCGCCGCTCGGGCGCATCGCGGGCTTGAAGCTCTGGCGCGCCACCTCGACCCGGCAACCGGCGAGGAAGGGGTTGTTGGCCATGAAGGTGAGCCGGTCGTGCACCGCCTGCGCCTCTTCGTTGCACCAGAAGCGCAAATCCACGATCGCCTCGGCAAAGTCGGGCACCACGTTGACGCCGGTGCCCCCCTGCACCACCCCCACGTTCATGGTGGTGCCGGTCTCCATGTTGACCTGTTCGTTGATGGCAAGCACCCAGTGGGCCAGCTCCGTGATGGCGGAGATCCCTTGTGCCAGGGCCGAGCCTGCATGGGAGGCTTTGCCGTGGAAGGTGATGCGGTACTTGGCATTGCCCTTGCGGGCGCTGATGAGATCCCCGCTCGGGCGGGCCGCCTCGGCCACCAGCACGCAGCCGCTCTGTTTGGCCTTGGCTACCAGCCAATCCTTGGACCAGGGGGAGCCAATCTCCTCGTCGCAGTTGCAGCAGACCAGCACCTTGAGCCTGGCCAGCACGGCCGGGTCCAGCTCTTTCAAGGCATACCAGGTAGAGAGCAGGCCGCTCTTCATGTCCGACACGCCGGGGCCAAAGGCCTGATTGCCTTCGACTTTCAGCGGGCGTTTGGCCGCCGTCCCCTCGGGGAAGACGGTATCCATGTGGCCCACCAGCATGACGTCATAGTGATCCGCCCCCGGGGCATTGGTTGCCTCGAGGCAGGGGCCGCACTCGGCGGCGAACTGGTGGCGGGTCACCTGCCAGCCGATGGCCTCATATTTCTCGGTCATGATGTCGGCGACCCGGGCCACCCCGGCCGGGGTGCGGGTGCCGCAGTCGAGGTTGATGAGCGGGGCGAGATCCGCCAGATAGGTATCGAGGGAAAACGGGCGCGTGAGGTCGTTCATTGTCTTCTCCATGGAACAATCTGCGTAAAACACAGACTGTTTTTGCAACGATAAGAGTGGGCGGGCACTCGGCGCCGCCTCGTCAACGGCGGTCGGCCAGCGTGGATCAACTGGCCGCCGCCTCTACACCAGAGCCTTTACATGAACAGCAGATAGTTGAGGAGCAGCGCCGTCACCAGGGCCCCCGCCATGGGCACGCTGGTGCGCTTGACCACCACGAAGGGAGAGACCTTGGCGATGCCCGCACAGGCGATGAGCACCGCCGCGATGGGGGAGACGGTGCGGCCGATGCTCGAGGCGAGCTGCATCGGCAGCAGCATGGTCACCGCCGGCACGCCAAACTTGGCTGCCACCGCGGGGGCCAGGGAGGAGAAACTGAGGAAGGCTGCGTTGCCCGAGCCCATGATGACCGCCGCCACCATGATGAGCCCCACCATCACCAGGGTCATCAGGCCGCTGCCGATGCCGGCATTGCTGGCAGAGTGCAGCAGGGTGTCGATGGCGCCGATGGCCTTGAGGGATTCGGCGAAGAGCTCGGCACAGACGATGAGCGCCACCACGGGGCCGAACACCTTGCCCATGCCGTCGAGGAAGCTCGACAGCCCCGCGAAGGCGGTGCGCACCGAGCGGGTGCGCAGCAGCTCGCACAGCATGCCGATAAAGACCGACAGCAGCATGGCCACCTCCACGCTGACGCTGATGCTGGTCACCAGCAGCTTGGAGAAGGTCATCATCAGCACGAAGGGGATGATGGGCAGCAGGCCGTACCAGGTCGGCGCGGCCACCTCGTCCGCCCCTTTTTCGTCAAGCTCGGCGTGTTCGCCGCGATGCAGGGCCGGATCCCAGCCCTCCTGGCGGTCACAGTGCCGCTGCCAGAAGAAGTGCAGCACCATGGTCACCAGCAGCATGGGGGCCACCAGCCAGATCTGGTAGTCGACGAAGTAGCTGGTGGGATCCATGCCGGATTGACCGGCGGAGAAGATGGCGTTGGTCTGGGTCGGGCCGATTTCGAACGCCTGGGAGGTGGCGATGACGCCGCAGGCGGAAGCCGGGCTGATGCCGAGGTTGCGCATCACAGGGTACATGGTGACCATCAACAGCAGGCCAAGGCCGGTGGCGGAGGTGACGAACAGGGAGACGAAGACCGCCACCAGGTAGCAGATGGCCAGCATCAGGTAGCTGGACTGGATGCCCGCCACCGGCTTGACCGCCACCCGCACCAGGGCCTGGGAGGCGCCGATGTGGGACATGTAGGTGGCAAAGCCCGCCACCGCCATGATGGTGAGGCCGAGCCCCGCCGCCCGGTAGGAGAAGATCCCCTTGAACACCTCGAACAGGTCGAACAGGGCGAAGCCGGTGCTCTTGTCGGCGGGCAGAATGGGGTGCAGTCCCAGCCAGTAGGCGACGGTGAAGAGGGCCATGCCCGCCAGCGCCAGCACCGCCTGCGGGTTGTAATCCTTGATGATGCCGTAGACCACGGCGATCAGCACGAGCAAGACGAAGACGAGTTCCAAGGTGCACTCCTGACAAGATTATCGAGAAGCGCAATCTAGTGGGGGATCTCCCCTTTCCTCTTGATCACCATCAATAAAGATGGAAAAAGCAAACGGTTGTAGATTTTTATTCCAAAAATAAAACTAAAAACGACATTTAACACCACAGAACTGGATCTAGAATGCTCCCCAGGGTATCCCTGACCGACAACCGCCACTTTGTTTGCGTTGGATCAACATCCCGCCGGGGTGAACTGGCCAAGATGCCCGTCGACACAGAGCGACCATTTCGCACCGGAGAGAGTTATGACAAACCAAGCCACCGCAGGCACCCCGACCTGCGACTGCAAGCTGTGGGACATCCTCGTCGAGTCTGCAAAGGAACGCACCACCATTCGTTACTCCAAACTGGCCAGGCAGGCCGGGCTGGAGCAGTGCCAGGATGAACTGCGCACCCTGCTGCAACGCATCCGCATGTATTGCACCGAAAATCACCTGCCCATTCTCTCCGCCATCGTGATGGATGACGTGGGCAAATACGCCGGCCTCTCCTCCAGCCTGCCGGATGCCCCCTGGGAGCGGGCACGGGTCTTCGATCACGAGTGGACCACCCTGCACTGAGTGCCGCCCCCTGAATCCGGAACGCGCCCATACCAGCAGGCGCGTTCTGGTTTTTGGCCCCCGCCGTTTCTTCCCCGGCCCCAGC
>ERZ650307.2452-NODE-2452-length-10141-cov-4.027563_pt1 | contig 10141 bp, 8 predicted proteins | sample MGYA00376243_ERZ650307 | MGnify/ENA primary metagenome ERZ650307 (study PRJEB26733, sample SAMN07839242) | wastewater metagenome | biome: urban; feature: artificial channel; material: waste water | place: USA: North Carolina | collected 2016-03-31 ... | reverse complement strand
TGCGGTCTCTCTGGAGACGGCGCGGCTGTACGCCGAGCTGCTGGCGGAGAACATCCAGCGCCGCCGGGTGGAGAAAGAGCTGCGCGCCAGCCAGACCTCGCTGATGCTGGGCGAGCAGATCAGCCACACCGGCAGCTGGCGCTGGGAGCTGGAGCAGGATCTGATGTTTGTCTCGGAAGAGTACGCCCGCATTCTCGGCCTGCCCGGGCAGCAAAAGACGATCTCCATGGCGGAGTTTTTGACCTTCGTCCATGAGGACGATTACGCCCGCATCAGCGCCATCGTCACCCAAAGCGTGCGCGACGGGCTCTCCATGCGCGCGGAGTTTCGCGTTAAGCGTACCGACGGCTCAACCCGCTACATCCTCGGGATTGGCGATCCGGTGGGCGTGGGCAGCGAGGTGAACGAGTATTACGGCATCATCACCGATATCACCGGCCAGCGCGCGGCGGAGGATGCCATGCGGGTCGCGCAGGCTGATCTGGCGCGGGTGTCCCGGGCCACCACCGTCGGGCAGCTGACCTCCTCCATCGCCCACGAGATCAACCAGCCGCTGATGTCGATCGTCTCGAACGCCGGGGCGAGCCTGCGCTGGCTCAACCGCGAGCCCGCCCGGCTGGATAAAGTGCGCGAAGGGCTGGAGGAGATCGCCGCGGAAGGCGCGCGGGCGGGGGAGATCATTCGCAGCATCCAGTCCCTGACGCGCAAGCAGGATCCCACCTTCTCGCGCATCGACATGCACTACCTGATCCACCATATCATCACGCTCTCGCGCAGCGAGCTGGAGCAGAGACACATTAGCGTTGATTATCTGTTAAAGGCGCAGGACAGCTTTATCACCGGCGATAGCGTGCAGATCCAGCAGGTGCTGCTCAATCTGGTGATGAATGCGGTTGAGGCGATGGCCGAGGTGAAGGATCGCGCCAGCACCATTACCCTCAGCACCGCCAACGCGGACGGGAAAGTGATCGTCGAGATCGCCGATACCGGGAGCGGCATTGAGCCCGAGCGGCTGGAGCAGATTTTTGACTCGTTCTACTCCACCAAGGCGCAGGGGATGGGGATGGGGCTGACCATCAGCGCCAGCATCATTGAGCGCCACTGCGGGAAGCTGAGCGCGCGCCGCCGGGAGCCGTACGGCACGGTGTTCGCGTTTGCGCTGCCGCTGGCGGCGCAGGAAGGGTAAAGGTTACTCCGCGGGCTGGCTATTGGTCAGGCGCTCAACGGCCCTGACCAGCTCCGCCACGGAGCGCACCTGCATTTTCTCCATCACGCGGCGACGGTGCACCTTCACCGTGATCTCGCTGACGCCCAGCTCGGCGGCAATCTGCTTGTTCAGCATGCCGCTTATCGCCAGCGTCAGCACCTCGTGCTCGCGCGGGGTGAGGGACATGTGGCGCTGCTTCAGGGCGTAGTGCTCTTTATTGCGCACGGCGTTGTGTTCCGCCAGCTGAAGCGCGGACTCGATGGCGTCGATAAGCGCGGTGGATTCGACGGGCTTGGTGAGAAATTCGTACGCGCCGCCTTTAATGGCGCGCACCGACATCGGGATAGTGCCGTGGCCGGTAAGAAAAATAATCGGGATTTCGCGCCCGCTGTCCTTAAGGGCGTCAGCCACCTCAAAGCCCGAGATGGCGGGCATTTGCATATCGAGGATCACGCACGACGGCAGATCCTCAAAGCGGTATTGCAGAAACGCTTCTGCCGATGAAAAGCCGATGGCGTTCAGGCCTGCCGAGTCCAGCAGCCCGATCACGGACTGCCTGACTGCGTCATCGTCATCAACCACATACACAATGTGTTCCATTCACCGCCCCGGTGCTGATTTACATGTCGAGGATGCAAACAATCCCGCCGGTTACGTAAGGGACTGTTTATGCTGACTTTCATCTTAACACATTAACTATCATTATCATTTAACAATATGATAACCGTATGAAGATGAAGTATAGCGATCCGTGACCGGAGCGGTGAAGGAACGAAACGCTGATTTTATGCACCCACAAGCTCGATGCGGTTGCCGTCCGGATCGGCAATTACCGCTTCATAGAAGCCGTCCCCGGTCATGCGCGGGGCGCTGAGCAGCGTGCCGTTGGCCTGTGCCCGCTCGGCCATGCTGTCGACCTGCGCTTTGCTGCCGACGTTGATGGCGATATGCGCCCAGCCGATAAACTCCGGGTGCGCAGGGGCGTCGGGCAGATCCGGCAGCGTCATCAGCTCGATGGTCGGCCCGTTATCCAGCGTAATAAAGTGTGATTCGAAACCGGGACGATTTTTACTGACGTAGCGTTCGTTACTGCGGCCACCAAACACCGTTTCCCAGAACTGAACCTGCGCGTTCAGGCTGCGGGTCCAGAGTGCGACATGGGCAATATTCATAAGCTCCCTCGTTATTTGTCTGTGAGGACTTTCACCGGTAAAACAGGCTACACTCTGGTTTTGAGCGCTAATGCTGAGGAAATAACAATGCACTACACACTGAAAGACAGCGACGATAAAGGTAAAGCGGAAGGGACACACGGCGCGGGCGCTCTGCAGCAAAAACTGCTGGAATCCCGTTCGATTGTGATCTCCGGTGAGATCAACCAGGAGCTGGCTGAGAAAGTCATCACCCAGATGATCCTGCTGCAAAGCGTAAGCAATGACCCTATCAAGCTGTACATCAACAGCCAGGGCGGCCACGTGGAAGCGGGCGACACCATCCACGACTTCATCAAATTTATTCGCCCGGATGTACACGTCATCGGTACCGGTTGGGTGGCAAGCGCCGGGATCACCATCTTCCTGGCGGCGAAAAAAGAGCACCGCTACTCGCTGCCAAATACCCGCTTTATGATCCACCAGCCGCTGGGCGGCGTGCGCGGTCAGGCGACGGATATTGAGATCGAAGCGCGCGAGATCATCCGCATGCTGGATCGCGTAAACAAGCTGATTGCTGACGCCACCGGCCAGCCGCTGGAAAAAGTGAAAAAAGACACCGACCGCAACTTCTGGATGTCTCCGGCAGAAGCGCTGGACTACGGCATCGTGGGCAAGCTGATTACCCACTATGACGAGCTGAAGCTCGACTAAGTTCGCAATAGCGCCCGGCTGCGGGCGCTAACGCACCTCAAACACCACCGCCATCCAGTTGATACGGGTGTTTTCCGGAAACTCCGGGTTAAGTAACTCCTGAAATAACCGAGGACGGGCGGTCTCCGCTTGTGGTAAGCGGAGTCGGAGGTACGCCATTGTCCGTCCGCCTCCAAACCGCCATTTTAGTGGGCGAACGAGTGCGGCACGTCGGGAAAAGTCCGAGCGACGAAAGAAAAATGTCCACTAAGTGAGACTTTTGCGTGGTGTTCGTGAATGGTGATTGAAGATTAACCGGTTTATATATTGCTTGTCCAATCGCTTGCTCATCGCCTCCCTCCCCGCAGTACTTGACCGAGATGGGCGGTACCCTAGAGAGAGAAGAAGAGTTCCGAAGGGCGGGCAAAGATGAGCCATATCGCTGGGCAGGGGCAACATCGCTCCAACTCGACACGAACCAACCGTGCGGCGCTGATTATCGTGTTCGTGATCGTGCTCGCCGTTGCGCTGGGCATCGGCGCATGGTTCGCAACCCATCGCACGGACGGCAATGGCCCCGCACACGCCGGAGTGTCGGACGTCGCGTTGAATAAAGCGAAGAACACGCCCAAACCGGTGACCGAACATCACGGCAATTCACCGGATTGCCCGGATACGGACTGCATCGCCATGCTGGTCAACGGCGATTTGTTGTTCCATGAGGGATTGTGGAGCCATTTCCAAGGCCCGAACCCCAACGCCACGGATGGCACCGCCTTCAACTTCGACCCGCTGTTCGCGCCGATGAAGCAGTACATTCAGGCTTCGGACATCGCCGTGTGCGAATTCGAAACCCCGATCGCCCAGCGCGGCGGCCCATATGCCGCGTACCCGATCTTCAACATTCCGCCGGAAGTGGCGGATGCCGCCCGCAACGTGGGATACAACGCCTGCACACACGCCACCAACCATTCCTGGGATCAGGGGGCGGATGGCATCGCCCGTCTGTGGGGCACGCTTGAGGCCAATGGCATCGCCCAGACCGGCTCGTACAAAACCGAAGCCGACTCCACCAAACCGTTGGTCATCGATTCCCCGACCGGCGGCGGCAAGCTGGGTCTGGTCACCGGCACGGTCTCCCTCAACGGCATGACCGCCGACGAGGACTGGCAGGTGGATCGTCTGCGCGAAGACGGCGACCCGAATCACGACAGCGACATCCAGCGCGCGGTAGACAAGGCCAACAAGGCCCGCGAGCAAGGTGCCGATGTGGTGGCCATCGCCATGCACTCGGTGCAGGAATACCTTGATTACGCCGATTCCTGGCAGATTTCGGAAGCCCATGAGCTTGCCGACACTGGTGCCTTCGACGTTATTTACGGTGCCGGTTGCCATTGTGCGCAGCCCATCGAGAACTATAACGGCACGTGGATTATCTACGGTCTGGGCAACGCCGTCACCGAGTCGGCGAACACGCCGGAAACCTTGGTCAACAATCAGGGTGTGACCGCACGCATCCAGTTCGCCGGCAAGAAGGGCGTCAAGGGGTCGTGGCGCGTCAACCGCATCGATTGGGTGCCCACCGCCAACGTGCATCAAGGCAACTACCAATGGTGCCCGATATCCAGCGACCATCCCATAGGCACATGTTGGGACGAAGCCTACGACGCTCAGATACGCCAACGCATCTGGGATGTCATCTATTCGATGGGCGCGGACCAGAACGTCGTCAAGGAATGGAACATCACGCAGGAGCAGGCGGCAAAGCAATAGTTGCTCGGCTTGGTCTCAAGGAGGGGAAGCCGCAAGGTGACGCTTTTCCCGCCGGCCTCCTAATGTGGAGCCCATGACCGAGATTTACGAAACCCAAAGCGAACGCACCGATCTGCCCCTCGTCGTGATGCCGTCCGTGCTTGACTCGATGATCGAGCCCATCAAGGCCCAGTTCCCCGCGCTCCACGACGTTGCCCGCGTGCGTATGTTCGAGGAATTCACGTCCGACGAGGCGACCATAGCCGAGCGTCTGAAGGATGCCGACGCCCTGCTGGTGGGCGGCTACCACATTTCGGACGATCTGCTGCGCACCATCAGCGGGCAGGGGCACGTCAAGTGCATCGTGTTCTGCGGTACCGGCGTCGCCAGCTACCTCAATCTCGATAAGGCGCGCGAGCTGAAGATCCGCGTCTGCAACGCCGAACATTATGGCGATCACGCCGTGGCCGAGCACACCTTCGCCCTTCTGTTCGAGCTCATCCGCCGCGTTGGCCAACTCGATAAGGACGTCAAGGCCGGCAACTGGGCGTGGGCCAGCGGCGATGGACTGCAACTCGCCGGCCGTCGCATGGGCATCATCGGACTGGGCGGCATCGGCTCCACCGTGGCCGGCATCGCCCGCGCCCTCGGCATGGAGGTCGCCGCATGGAATTCGCATGTGCCGCCCGAGCATTTCGAACGCTCCGGTGCCACTCCGGTCGACGATCTCAACAAGCTCATCGAAACCAGCGACGTCATCTCCGTCCATCTGCCGCTGAACAACGCCACGCGCGGCATCGTCACCGCCGAGAACCTTGCGCATGTGAAGCCCGGCACCCTGTTCATCAACACCGCCCGCTCCGAAGTCATCGAATCCGGTGCGCTGCTTGCCCGACTGCAAAAGGGCGATGTTCCCGCCGCACTCGACGTGTTCGACCATGAGCCGCTGACCGCCGACGACGCCATCTGCCATGTGCCCGGCATCGTCCTGACCCCGCACGTCGGCTGGCGTGCCGACGGCGCGTTCAAGGAGCTCACCCGCCAGATGATCGCCTGCCTGACCGCCTACTTCGCCGGCGAAGACTATAACGTCGTCGTCTCCGAACGCTGATAGCCCTGCCTAGCCTCGCGCTCAATCGAACACCCAGCCAGTCGACCACCGGAACACGCTCATGCAGACGATTCTCAACACGCCCGACGATCCCGCCCACGATTCGCTCGTCGAAAAAAAGTCCGAATTTATCGGCGACGCCGCCCATGTCGATACGCTCGACGAGGCGCTCGCGTTCGTGGCTGCGATCCGTGAGCAGCATCCGAAAGCCCGACACGTGGCGTATGCCGCCGTGTGCGGAGGCGCGGATGGGCGACTGTCCGAACGCATGAGCGATGACGGCGAGCCGTCCGGTACCGCCGGCAAGCCGATTCTCGACGTACTCAAGCAGTCGGGCACCACCGATTGCGTGGTTGCCGTCACCAGATATTTCGGTGGTATTCTGCTGGGCTCCGGTGGGCTGGTCCGCGCGTACTCATCCGCCGCATCATTGGCGATGAAAGCCGCCCGCGCCGCCCGCATCATGACCGCCAAGCGATACCGGGTTCGCCTCGAATACCCGCAGTTGGCCCGATTCCAGCAGATCCTGGCGCAGCTTGGTGGCAGTCAGGAGGATGAATCGTATGCGGTGAACGTCGAGTTGACCGCGGTGGTGCCGCAGGATGATTGCGCGCGATTCGAGGAGCGTGTGCGGGAAGCGTTCAATGCCGCTGTGGTGCCGGCTCCGATTGACATGGTCAACATTCCGGTTCCGCTCGCGTGACGCCTGTATGACTAAGCTGGGCATCATGACCGACGAGAACACCACCAGCCAGCAGACCCAGCCCACCGAGGCCGCAACCGAGGCCGCGGCCGAGACTGCAACCGACACGGACGCCCAGCAGCAGGACCAAGGCGCGCAGTCCGCAGCCGAGTCCGCCGCTCCGGTGGATTTCGAACCGCTGACCGCTACATACGAGCGTCTGCGCCATTCCACCGACCCGGCCGAACTGTCCGAATTCGCCCGTCGGCCGTTGCCTGACCGTGCCGATCAGGCGGCGTTCTCCCGCGCCACCGCACTTTTGGAGGCTGTGGCCGGCAACCCGCACACCCCGGTGGCCGATCGTGTGTTCCTCGCCGACACCATGCCGTTCCCGAACGTATTGGTCAAACTCTCCGAAGACCCCGAACCGTCCGTGCGTCAAGCCGTGGCCGCCAACGGGGACGACAAGAATTGGCTGGTCGGCCGTCTGACCAAGGACCCGGTGCCTGCGGTCCGGGATACGGCGTTGAAAAACAAGCGCACCAGCTGGAAGATGCGGCTTGAGGGTGCGCAGGACCCCACTGCGGATGCGGAGACATTGGATTTCTTGGGCGTACTTGGCACCGAATCCGAAGAGGGAGCACCGGCGGTGCTTTCTTCGATGGTCCGCCGTGCCGTGGCACTGAACCCCAATACGTCCGAAGCGATGCTTGCCAAATTGGCCAACGACCCCTCGGCCGAGGTGCGGCACGCCGTGGAAAGCCGCCGCTAAGCACACTATTGCTGTGTTTTGCCGCGCAAATTTGGCCGGCAATCACCCCCTGTCCACCATTGTGAGCGCTCACATCTCACTATGTGAGGGTAAAAAGTACATAATTTGGCGGAATCATGGCATTTTTCTTACGGTGTGGCGCAATCAAACGGCGTTAGACTGGGGCTATGAGTGAGATTACCGAGAGTGAAGAGCGTCTGGCCCGTCCGTTGATTCGACTGGCCAAGTTGGTCGGTGTCGGCACGAGTTATTTGGGCATGAGCCATGACTACCACGAGATAGACGATGACGTCCTGATCGAGGTGCTGGCAGCGCTGGGCATCGACGCCTCCAGCGAGAGCGCCCAACTCATCGCCATCCGACGCATTCTGAACGAGCGTTACGCCCGATTGGTGGCACCCACCGTGCTGCATATCGCCGGTAGCGAGGACCGGGTGCTGGTGAACACCGGTATTCTGGACGTGCCTTCGGCGAGCATCACGCTGGAGAATGGCGAGCCATATCAAGGCACCATTGAAGTTGGTCCTGGAGATGGATCCCAGGCCTACGACTTGGATGGTACGTTCATTTCGAATGCGGCTGTGGTCATTCCCGCCGATCTGCCGATTGGTTACCATACGCTGCACGTCAAGGTCGCCGACCGTGTGCAAGACGCCACTTTGATCAGTGCACCTGATCGCGTCGATCTGCTTGACCCGATGAAGGGCGGCAGTCTGTGGGGCTGGATGGCCCAGCTGTACTCGATTCGCTCCTCCAACTCCTGGGGCGTGGGCGATTACGAGGATCTGAAGACCATGCTGGTGGACGCCAAGCAGAAGACCGGTGCCGACTTCGTGCTCATTAATCCGGTGCATGCCGCCGAGCCGGTGTCCCCGCTCACCCCGTCGCCGTATCTGCCGGTAAGCCGTCGCCTGATCAACTTCACGTACATCCGTCCTGAGGCGATCGCCGAATATGCCACGCTCAGCGAGGGCGACAAGAATGCCGTCGACGGACTGCATGCCGACACCGAACCGCTGAACGGTGATTCCCAGCTCATCGACCGTGACGCCATGTGGCGCAGCAAGATGCACGCCCTGTGGATTATCTTTAAGGCCGGCCGTACCGCCGAACGCCAAAGCGTATTCGACCAATTCAAGGCGGACTGTGGTTCCGACTTGGAGGCGTATGCCACGTGGTGCCTGTGCTACGACAAGTGGGGAGCACCCAACGGCGAGGAGAGCAACTGGGAGCGCAAGTTCAATCGCAACTCCCCGGAAATCGCCAATCTGCGCAAGCAGTACCCGGACACTTTGGACTTCTACCGCTGGCTGGAATGGATTGCCGCCGAGCAGCTGTCCTCCGCCCAACAGGCAGCCAAGGACGCCGGCATGCATATCGGCATCATGTCCGATATGGCCGTCGGCGTGCACCCCTCCGGCGCTGACGTGTGGTGGAATCCCGAGCGCTTCGCCAAGGGAGCCACGGTCGGCGCACCGCCGGACATGTTCAACCAGCAAGGCCAGAACTGGAGCCAGCCGCCGCTGAGCCCGATCAATCTGGAGACCACCGGCTACGAGGCCTACCGCAATATGGTGCATGGCATGTTCGCCCGTGCCGGTGCGGTGCGCATCGATCACATCCTTGGTCTGTTCCGCCTGTGGTGGATTCCCGAGAACCGTTCGGCTATGGATGGCGCTTACGTGTACTACGACTCAGACATCATGCTGGGCGTTCTGGCCATCGAGGCCTCTCGCGCCGGCGGCGTGGTCGTAGGTGAGGACCTCGGCGTGGTGCCGGACCATGTGGCCGATTCCCTGTCGAGCCACGGTATTCTCGGTTGCGCCGTTGAATGGTTCGAGCAGTGCGACGGCGTGTTCCGCGCCCCCTCCCAGTGGCGTCCGTATGCATTGGCCTCCGTGAATACGCACGATTTGCCGCCGGCCGCCGGTTACCTGGAATACGAGCACGTCAAGATTCGTGAGCGTCTGGGCTTGCTGACCGGCCCGGCCGAGGAATTCGAAGCCTCCGCCAAGGCCGAGCAGGATGCGATGCTGGCCATGCTGGTCGAGCAGGGTTATCTTGATGCCGACTTTGCCGAACATCGTGAGGATCACGAGGCGGATATCGTCGACGCGCTGTACCGCGCACTGAAGGGTTCGCCGTGCAAGCTGCTCGCCGCCTCGATCACCGACGCGGTGGGGGAGAAGCGTGCGCAGAACCAGCCGGGCACCAACAACGAATACCCGAACTGGCGCATCCCACTGGCCGACGCCAAGGGCAACGTGGTACCGCTCGAAACCCTCTTCGACACCCCCGGTGCCCAACGCTTCGCCCAAATCTTCAATTCCTGACCCGCTTTACCTCCCTCTGACGAGCCGAGTCGTTAAGCGGACAGTCCAGTGGACTGTCCGTAGACGAGGCCTGAAAGAAGCGATAGCTGAGAGAAGGCAGGGAATTGCCTCACCGTAGGTGAGTCGGTTAGCCGAAGTGGGTGGGAGAGAAACCATAAATAGGGGAAGAGAAGCCATAAACCCAATGGAGTGTCCCCAGTTGCCCTATGTCAAGCCCGGCGATATACTAGTGGATTGTTGTGTTTCCCTAAGGGGTCCTTCAAAGCGCTATCCCACTCGCCATCGAGGACTTTCAGGGAGCCCACGGATAATGAGGTTCGACGCCTCTTGGATGCGGCCCTGACCAAGCCACACCAAGCAGCTGAGACCCGGAACACAATATAGAAAAGGTAACCAAGTGAACACTTTCACTCCGAAGCCAGCTGATCTGACTCATGACT
>ERZ650307.2450-NODE-2450-length-10147-cov-3.772989_pt1 | contig 10147 bp, 10 predicted proteins | sample MGYA00376243_ERZ650307 | MGnify/ENA primary metagenome ERZ650307 (study PRJEB26733, sample SAMN07839242) | wastewater metagenome | biome: urban; feature: artificial channel; material: waste water | place: USA: North Carolina | collected 2016-03-31 ... | reverse complement strand
ACGGGGAGAGGAGTCACAGATAAATGGCGGGCACTGAGGGTGCCCCCATCAGAGTTCGTGGGCGTGGAATCCCTTGCGATAACGGGTTTCGCAGCGCGGGCAGCGTTGCAGGCTGGGATCCTGATCCAGCTGATCGATGGCAAGCGGCTCCTCGCAATCGGAGCAGAGGCCATAGAGACCCAGTTCCATCTGGCAGAGCGCAGCGTCGAGGCGTTTCAGCCGTGCCACGCTCAGCTCCACCTTGGGCAAGTCGAGGCGACTGGTCAGATCCACCAGTTGATCCCGCTCGCAGCTTCCCACTTTTTGGGCCCAGTCGTCACGACGACAGGCCTTGAGCTGAGCAATCAGCTCTTCTCTTGATTGCGCCCAATCGGTCAGCAGGCGCTCACGCCATTCGGCCAACCTGGCTTGCGTCACTTCACACACAACAGCCCCCAAAGACGAGTGATAAAACTCGGCCAGTATAGGGAAACCCGCGGTTTATCAAGATGACATGAGTCAAGTTAACCGTGCTTTGACGGGTTTTTCCGGCAGGTGCTGCGGCTTGCCGGTGATGACGTAGAGCACTCCCGCCACCAGACAGACGACACCCACCAGGGTACTCATGGGGGGCATGATCCCGCGCAGCATAAAGGCGTACAAGAGCCCCGCCAGAGTCTCGAACACGATGAGCGGCCCGACCAGCACGGTCGGCAGGCGCTGGCTCGCCTCGTTCCAGCACAGGGTGCCGAGCCAGGAGCAGAAGAGCCCCACCGCCCCCATCAGCAGCACGAAGCGCAGGGGCGTCGGCCCGAAGGGCAGGGGAAAGTCCGGTGCGCTCAGGGCGAGATGACCGAGACTGCCGAGGTAGGCAATGAGCGCCACCGGCAGGGTCACCAGCCCCTGAGCGGTGGCCCAGACGGCCGGGCTGCGGTCCGGGTGCTCGCGCAGCCAGCGGGCGTTGCGCAGGGGATACCAGGTCCAGCACAGCACGGCGGCCACCGCCAGAGCGAGCCCGAACAGCTGCTCGGTGCGCGCCTCGGTGTGCCAGGTGAGCTCGGCGCTGTTGACCAGATAGAGACCGGCCCCCATCAGCACCAGGGACGGGTAGAGCCGGGTGCGGGAGAGGCGACCGTCCCGTGCGCCATAGAGGCGGTTGGCGGCCAGGGCCGTCACCACCGGCAGGGTGCCGATAAGCATGGCTGCCAGGGGCGAGCCGATGCGCAAGATGGCCCCCGACAGGCAGAAGTAGTAGAGGAGGTTCCCCACCAGAGTGAGGGCGAGGGCCTCTCGCCAGTCGCTGGCCGAGAGGGCCGCCAGGTGTTTGCGGGCCTGCCAGGCGAGCGGCAGCACGATGAGGCCGAAGGCGAGGTAGCGGCCGCTCGCGAGCAGGGCGGGGGGATAGCCGTCCACCAAGAGGGGGGCGACGAAGATGAGCCCCCACATCAGGCCGGCCAGCAGGGCAAACAGGACTCCGATCAACATGTTTCATATCCGGTAAAGAAGAAGGAGGCCAGCCTAGCAGGGAGGAAGGGGGGCGTATTGAACCAGATTGCGCTTTAGCGGCCAGCCTGCACCTGTTTCTGGTAGCGGACCGGGGTGGTGCCATAGCGGCGCAGGAAGGCACGGTTGAGGTGGGACTGATCGGCCAGACCACAGGCGGCGGCCACCTCGGCAGCGGGCAGGCCGGCAGCCAGCCACCCCTTGGCGCGCTGCAGGCGGATGGCCATCAACATCTGCTGGGGGGTGACGTGAAAGCGGGCCTTGAAGCTGCGCTGGAAGTGGTAGGGGCTGAGGTTCACTGCACCGGCCAGCTCGGCCAGGGTAATGGGGCGGGCGAAACAGGCCTGCATATAGTCGATGGCGCGGCCCAGAGGGTGGGCCGCTTCGCGCGGGGCCGCCAGGGCCCGGGCATGGGGGCGCAGGGTCTCGCACACCCTTAGCAGCAGGCCGTCGGCGGCGAGCTCGCTGTCACAGTGCCAGAGGGCATCCAGGGTCGCCTGCAGGACGGGGGCGGTGCGCGGGTCGCTTCGCACGGCTTCGGCGAAATACCAGCCGCGCTCGCCGCTGATGGCCTCGAGCCGGTCGGCGGGCAGGTAGAGCATGCGATAGCGCCACCCCTGCTCGCAGGCTGACTCGCCCGTGTGCAGCTCATCGGGGTTCATCAGCACCAGGCTGCCGGGACCGGCCAGGAGCTGGCTGCCGCGATAGCGAAAGCGCTCGGCACCGCACTCGATGACACCGAGGCCAAACCCCTCGTGACTATGGGGATCGAAGATGTGGTGCTGGATGTGGGCGCGATAGAGCTCGGTCGCAGGCTGCCCCGGCAGGGCGCGAAAATCGGCCCTGTCGTGCTGATGGGTAAAGTTGACCGGTACTCCCTGCATCCTGACCTCCTGTCAATGAGCCTTCATCATAGGGCGCCGCGGGGTGGCGGCCAAGTCTAGGCCTGTGAGGCGCACTCGCGCTCGAGGGCGGAGCGGATCTCCTCTGCGGTCTTGATGGTGCGGATGCGGCGAAACAGCTCGTCGGCCTGGGGGTATTCCCGCACTATGTAGGAGAACCACTGCTTGATGCGGCTGGGGTAGTAGTCGGCCTTGTCGCTCGCCAGATCCTGCTCGGTGTAGGTCACCATCAGTTGCAGTACCTCGGCCCAGCTCATGTGGGCACACCCCGTCTTCATCACGTTGGCCAGATTGGGCAGGGAGATGGCGCCGCGGCCCACCATGAGGGCATCGCAACCGGACACCCGGGCACAGGTCAGGGCATCGGCATGGTTCCAGATCTCGCCGTTGGCGGTGACGGGGATGGGCAGGGCGCGGCGGATGGCGTCCACGTACTCCCAGTGGGCCGGCGCCTTGTAGCCTTCGCGCTTGGTGCGGGCATGCACCGCCAGCTCGTTGGCGCCCCCCTGATAGACGGCCTGGGCATTGTCCAGATAGAGATCCTTGTCATCGTATCCCAGGCGGATCTTGGCGCTCACCGGCAGGTGGGCAGGCACGGCCTCCCGCACCGCCTTGACGATGCGATAGACGGTCTCGGGCTCCTTGAGCAGCACGGCGCCCCCCTTGCTCTTGTTGACCGTGGGGGCGGGGCAGCCGAAGTTGAGATCGACCCCGGGGGAGCCCAGCTCGATGGCGCGCACCGCATTCTCTGCCAGCCATTCGGGGTGCTGGCCCAGCAGCTGCACCCGCACCGGGGTGCCGGCGCGGGTCTTGCCATCCTGCTTGAGTTCGGGGCAGAGGCGATGGAACACCTTGGCGGGCAGCAGCTGATCGACGACCCGAATGAATTCGCTGACACAGAGGTCGTAATCGTTGACGGAGGTGAGTACCTCCCGCATCAGGTGATCCAGCACCCCCTGCATGGGGGCCAAAATAACGCGCATAGCTGCTTCCGAAGACAAGGGGAGAAAAAAGAGCGCAGATTGTAGTGGCAATGGCCGGGATTGTCAGCCGTCTGCCCACTCGATGGCCCCCATCGACGGCCGCAGACTGGGCCAGGCTGTCAGCTTCCGGGCCAACTCTGTTAGGCTAAAGGCAGAGATGCATTCAGAGGAGTACCCATGAAACGCTGGTGTCTGATGGCCCTGGGCTGGCTCGCCTTCGCCACCGGGATAGTCGGGATAGTCCTGCCCCTGTTGCCGACCACCCCCTTCATGTTGCTGGCGGCGGCGCTGTTTGCGCGCTCCTCCCCCCGCTTTCATGGCTGGTTGCTGGCGCATCCCTGGTTTGGCCCCCCCATCCTCGACTGGCAGCAGTATCGCGGCATTCGCCGCCACGCCAGATGCCGCGCCATCATCTTCATCCTGATCTCGTTCTCGGTATCGCTGCTGGTGGTGCCGTTGCCCTGGGTGAGGTGGCTGCTGGTTGTCATAATGGTGATCCTGCTCACCTGGTTGATGCGTCTGCCGGTGCTGGAGCCGGTTGCAATGAAGAAGTGAAATCCCTAAGCTATCGCGGCAATAATGCTATGGAGTTGGCTCGTCATTTTTGCGTGACGGGCCTTTTTATTGCCCGCTGGCGGGCAGCGCAAGAGACGCCACGCCTGGGCTCAAAAATAAGCGGTCAAATAATGAATCCGGATACCCTGAAGTTTATCGAAGCGAGCATCAAGACCATTCCCGACTATCCGAAGCCGGGCATTCTGTTTCGCGACATCACCAGCCTGATCGAGAATGCCGAGGCCTTCAAGGCCACCATCGATCTGCTGGCCGATCATTACCGTGATCAAGGCATCACCAAGATTGTCGGCACCGAGGCCCGTGGCTTCATCTTCGGCGCCCCGGTTGCCTACGCCATGGGGCTGGGGTTCGTGCCGGTGCGCAAGCCGGGCAAGCTGCCCCGCGCCGTCATCGAGGAGTCCTACGCCCTGGAGTACGGCACCGACACCCTGCAACTGCACACCGATGCCATCGTGCCCGGTGACAAGGTGCTGGTGGTGGACGATCTGCTGGCCACCGGCGGCACCGTCGATGCCACCGTCAAGCTCATTCGCCGCGCCGGCGGTGAAGTCGCCGATGCGGCCTTCATCATCTCCCTGCCGTCGCTGGGCGGTGATGCCCGCCTGACCGCCGCCGGCGTCAAGGTTGTCTCTCTGGTGGAACTCGCGGGGGCGTAAATCGCCCCTTCGCGCGGCAGGCCTCGTCACCCTGCTTTCTGCCGCAAACCGGTGCCTGAACGGGCACCGGTTTGAAATTCAAGCGATCCCTCCCAAGGCGGCCGATAGCCCATACAGCCCGCCCTCCATTTGTGTTAGCATCCTGCCTCAATGCCTCGTTTTCCAGCATCGAGATCTATGAGCTATCAGGTTCTGGCGCGTAAATGGCGCCCCCATACGTTTGAACAAGTGGTTGGCCAGCAACATGTGCTGACCGCCTTGACCAATGCCCTGGATCAGGGACGGCTGCATCATGCCTACCTGCTGAGCGGCACCCGCGGGGTCGGCAAGACCACCATCGCCCGCATCCTGGCCAAGAGCCTCAACTGCGAGCAGGGGATCAGCAGCCACCCGTGCGGCGTATGCGACACCTGTCGCGAGATCGATCAGGGCAACTTCGTCGATCTGCTGGAGATCGATGCGGCGTCCCGCACCAAGGTGGAAGACACCCGGGAGCTGCTCGACAACGTGCAGTACCGCCCGGCCCGCGGCCGCTTCAAGGTCTACCTGATCGATGAAGTGCACATGCTGTCGCGCCACAGCTTCAATGCGCTGCTCAAAACCCTGGAAGAGCCGCCCCCCTATGTGAAGTTCCTGCTGGCCACCACGGATCCGCAGAAGCTCCCCATCACCATCTTGTCCCGCTGCCTGCAGTTCCACTTGAAGAGCCTTGATCAGACCCAGATCGCCAGGCAGCTCGAATGGGTGCTGGACCAGGAGGGTCAACCCTTCGAGCCTCGCGCCCTGCTGGCCCTGGCCAAGGCGGCCGACGGCAGCATGCGCGATGCCCTGAGCCTCACCGATCAGGCGTTGGCCCACGGCAACGGCAGCGTGCGCCTGGAGAGCGTGCTCACCATGCTGGGGACCCTCGATCATCACCACCTGCACCAGTTGCTGGAGGCAGTGCTGCGCCAGGATGCCCCGGCCACCATGGCCAAGATCACCGAGATTGCTACCCTGGGGCCGGATTTCGACCAGCTTCACGCCGAGCTGGAAGCCTTGCTCCATCGGGTGGCCATGGCGCAACTGCTGCCTGCGAGCGTGCAGGAGCAGGGGGCGGATGCCGATGCCTTGCTGCAGCTTGCCGGAGCCATGAGCCCGGAAGAGGTACAGCTCTGCTATCAAATCGTGCTGGGGGGGCGCAAGGATCTGCCCTGGGCCCCTGACGGGCGCACCGCACTGGAGATGACCTGTCTGCGGATGCTGGCCTTCTCTCCCCGGCGCGAGGTAGTTCATCCCGCCAATCTGGCAGCCCAGCCTCTCATGACAGGGCACACCGGCGTGATGGCGGCTGCGAGGGAAAACTCGCAGCTCCTGCCGGGAAAGCCCCAGGGGGCTGAGCCGGCCCCGGCTGCCAGCGCAGCACCACAGGCTCCCGCCGCGCCAGCATCGGTCCTTGAGGCCGAGCACGTCGCCACCTCACTCAAGGCGGAGGAGGGCGCAGTGCTGGATCCGCTCTTTGCCGAGCAGGATGAGCTGCTGCGTGAGGCCGAACGGATGGGTTACGAGGCCGTGGTGCCTGCCAGTCCGCCTACAGAGCCTGCCTCTGCGCCGTTGGCGGCGGATGACGCCGGGCAGACGCAGCAGGTTGAGGTCCAAGGGGAAGACGTCGCCATCTCTTCGACCTCCAGCATGCAGAGCCTGCTTGGCAAGCGCAATTTGCTGCGAAGCCGCCTGCGTGGCGAGCAGAGTGCAAACGCCGTGCCCGCCCGGATCACTCCCGTCAAATCGGTGGCCGCGACCAAACCGGCCCCTGCGATGCCTGCCGTCGCGACTTCGCCCCAGGCCGAGGTGCAATCAGCGGCGCGACCCGAGATGCCGGGGCAGGGATCTGCCATGCAAACGGGGTATGACGACCTGCCCCCTCTGGATGCCTATGAAGAGGGAGCCAGTGACTACGAAGAGTATCTGAATCAGGGGTTTGACGAGGGGTTTGCCAGTGCCCCGTTGCCCACGCGGGCAGTGACTTCCGCCCTGGCAGCTCCCGCCACCATGGCTCCTCCTTCGCAGGAGGATCTGCCGCCCTGGGATCTGGGCGCTGACGCCGGCAGCGCGGATGCGGCGGCACCTGTGGTTGCCGCTATGGTGCCTGCCGCGCCTCCAGTGGCCGCCAGCGAGCCTCAGCCCGCCATTGCGTTGATGGAGACCATCGACTGGGATGCGCTGGAGAGCGACGAACAACCCGAGGAGGAGGGGGAGGTCGCCCGTCTGATCCCCTCGTCCTTGCTGGTCAATTGCGGGGACGCCTGGGCCGAGCTCATCGCCCGCACCGGGGTGGGTGGTCGGCTGCGTCAACTGGCCATCAACGCGGTGATGACCCGGGAAGGCAATCGGGTCTCCCTGCTGCTCAAACCCGAGCAGCGCCATCTGGTGAGCGACAAGGCCCGCGCCGATCTGGCCGAGATCATCGGTCCCGAGCTGGGCGGCCCGGTTCACATCGATGTGACCCTGGGCTCGGATCCCGCGCGGGAGACGCCGCTCGAGATAGAGCATCGTCTCTATCTCGGGGTGCGTGAACAGGTGAGCCGGGATCTGGCGGCGGATCCCAACGTACAATTCTTGCAGCAGCGTTTCGGCGCCGTGCTCCATCCCGAGAGCATCGAACCACTGAGTCGCTGAGTTGCGGTGAAAAAACCGTGCCGGGGCTTGCCCCCGGTTGAAAAGACCTTTGGCTGCCCCCACTTAGGGCAGATGAACCCACAGCCCGGCGCTGGATGCCGGATTTCAAGACGAGAGACGACCTATGTTTGGTAAAGGTGGAATGGGTAACCTGATGAAACAGGCCCAACAGATGCAAGAGCGCATGCAGAAGATGCAAGAGCAGCTGGCTCAGATGGAAGTCGTCGGCGAAGCCGGCGCTGGCATGGTCAAGGTCACCATGGCCGGCAGCCACAGCGTGCGCCGTATCGAGATCGATCCCAGCCTGATGGAAGATGACAAGGAGATGCTGGAAGATCTGGTCGCCGCCGCCGTCAACGACGCCGTGCGCCGGGTGGAAGAGCAGAACAAGAGCAAGATGGGCGAGCTGACCGGTGGCATGCAACTGCCCCCTGGCTTCAAGATGCCCTTCTAAGGGCTGAACGCCTTTCAAATCTAGATGCCATGATCCATGGCGATGACGCAGCTGACCGGGTTCCCACCCTGTCAGCTGCGTTTTGTTTTTTCCGTTCCCCGGTTTCCCGGGGCAGGCGTGTACTACTTGCTGCTCTGGACTGTGGTGTAGCTGTTGATCAGATTGCGATAGTCGGGGATGTGGTTGGCGAACAGGGTACCCAGGCCCTCCACGTCATTGCGCCAGTCGCGGTGCAGTTCACAGGCGGCGCCAAACCAGGTCATCAGCTGCGCCCCGGCGGATGACATCCGATCCCAGGCCGAGTGACGGGTGATTTCATTGAAGGTTCCCGAGGCATCGGTGATGACAAACACCTGGTAGCCTTCCTCGAGTGCGGACAGGGTCGGGAAGGCCACACACACCTCGGTGACGATGCCGGCGATGATCAGCTGCTTTTTGCCGGTGGCCTTGACCGCCTTGACGAACTCCTCGTTATCCCAGGCATTGATCTGTCCTGGGCGGGCAATGTAAGGGGCATCCGGGAAGGTCTCCTTGAGCTCTGTCATCAGCGGGCCGTTGGGCCCGTTTTCGAAACTGGTGGTCAGTATGGTCGGCAGCTCGAAGTACTTGGCCAGCGCGGCCAGCGCCAACACGTTGTTGCGAGACTTGTCTGGCTCTATGTCACGCACCAGCGAAGACAGCCCTGCCTGGTGATCCACCAGCAGTACGGCAGCCTTGTTCTTGTCGAGTTTGACGTAGGGTTTGTTCATGATTTTTCTCCTGATCTGTGGGCAAAGGAGTTAACGCTGGGGATCCAGCACTTCGTTATGTTGCAGCACCTTGTGCGCGCTCGAGCAACGGCTGTCGGTCTATGGTTTTCAGCGGGTCAGCACCTGGGCGCATTGTCTGCTTGTGCAGCAGGCGTTCCTGTTGTCGGCCCGAGGTTCAGCGTGCTATCTGGCCAAAACGGCCACTGTTGTAGTCATTGATGGCCTGCACTATCTCTTCCTGGGTGTTCATCACGAAGGGGCCGTGACCGACTATGGGTTCATTGAGGGGGGCGCCATTGAGCAGCAGCAGCGTCGTCTCCTCCTCGACATCCATCACCAGTTTGCTGCCGCGGCGATCCATGACTGCCAGCTCGGTGGCGCGGACCGCGTGGCGGTTGCCGAGGCGAATGGTGCCTTTGAGCACAAACAGGGCGGTGGTGTGTCCCTCTGGTAATTCGAGCGTCACCTGGTGATGGGCCCTCAGACGCATGTCCCAGACGTTCATCGGGGTGAAGGTACGGGCAGGGCCGGAGGTGTCGTCCACGCGACCGGCGATGATGCGCGCTTCACCTGCGCCATCTGGCAGTGCCACCCGAGGGATCTCTCCTGCGGTGATGCCCTGGTAGCCAGGGGCCGTCATCTTGTCTTTGGCGGGCAAGTTCACCCACAGCTGCACCATCTCGAAGGCGCCGCCCGTCCTGGCGAATGCCGGGCTGTGGTACTCCTCGTGGATAAGGCCGGATGCGGCCGTCATCCACTGCACGTCACCCGGGCCTATGGTGCCGCCGCCCCCCGAGGAGTCTCTGTGGGAGACGCCGCCCTCATAGACGATAGTCACGGTTTCGAACCCGCGGTGAGGGTGCTGGCCGACGCCGAGTTGATGGGAGGTGGCCGGGAAATTGGCCGGGCCCGCATGGTCCATCAGCAGGAAGGGGGACATCTCTTCGGCGATATCGTTGTAGGAGAAGATGCTCCTGACAGGGAAGCCATCGCCGACCCAATGCCTCTCGTTGCTGCGCTTGATAAATGCCAGTTCTTTCATCTCAATGCCTCCGTTGAATCAATGGAGACAGTGTAGAAAGTAGTCATTTACCGGACTAGATGGTTAAATAAGAAAACACTTTCTAATGAGTTGGAAGATGGACTTCAATCAGGTCGTCGTATTCGTCAAGGTCGTGCAAGCTGGCAGCTTCAGCGCGGCGGCACGTCTGCTGGGCTTGCCGACCTCCACCGTCAGCCATCGGGTGGCCATGCTGGAGAAGCGTCTGGGCGTCACCCTCTTGCAGCGGACCACCCGCAGGTTGCACCTGACCGATGCCGGACAGATCTATTACGACCACGCCTCGGCCGGCCTGGTGCATGTGCTTGACGCCGAGGCGGCGGTGACCGAGGCGCGGGAAGAGCCCTGCGGGCTGCTGCGCATCACGGCTCCCGTGGATATCGGCAACCAGATCCTGTCGTCCATCCTGGGGCAGATGCGCAGCCAGTGGCCCAAGGTCGATGTGGAGCTGGTGCTGATGAACCGCTACGTGGATCTGGTCGCCGAGGGGGTCGATGTCGCCATTCGTACCGGCCCTCTCAAGGACTCGACCCTGATCGCCAAGCAGGTGGGGATTGCGCGCTGGGCCCTGTTTGCCAGCCCGGATTACCTCGCCAGCGCCGGGGTGCCAGATGCACCTCAGGCGCT
>ERZ650307.2448-NODE-2448-length-10152-cov-8.694959_pt1 | contig 10152 bp, 14 predicted proteins | sample MGYA00376243_ERZ650307 | MGnify/ENA primary metagenome ERZ650307 (study PRJEB26733, sample SAMN07839242) | wastewater metagenome | biome: urban; feature: artificial channel; material: waste water | place: USA: North Carolina | collected 2016-03-31 ... | reverse complement strand
TCCGATCTAGCACTTATAAATCTAGGAATAGATCATAAATGTATAGATTATGTTGAAATTGATGAGAAAGCAGTTAGAACATACAATGCTTTATTTGAGAATCTATACAAGCCACAAAGTGTAGTCGACTATAATTTAATGCCAGATATTTTGGTACACGGCTCACCTTGTCAAGACTTTTCAAGAGCAGGTAAAAGGTTAGGTGGAAATGATGAGGATAAGACAAGGTCTAGTTTGATGTTTGAAACTTTGAAAATAATAGAAAATTTAGGAGCCTGGAAACCAAAGTTTGTTATTTGGGAAAATGTAAAAGGGGTTCTTGACAAGGATATGATACATAGTTTCAATAAGTATCTATCGAAAATGGAAGAGTTGGGATATACAAACTCTTTTGAAATCTTGAATTCAATGGATTTTGGAATACCACAGAGCAGGAACAGAGTATACACAGTATCAATTTTAGGAACAAAGAAATTTAACTTTGATAACTTAATTAGAGTTGAAACAAAACATATAAGCGAGTTTTTAGAGGTCACAAAAGAAGAAAAATACATAGTATCTCAACCTAGTATGTTGAAAAAGATACCTTGTTCGGATAAGTTTATAAAAAATAATTATGGGTGCTTAAAGATAATAAAAGATAGTTGCTTTACTATCACTACAAAACAAGTGAGATGTCCTAATGCAGGAATAATTAAGTTAGAAGACAATAGATATCGTTATCTAACTGAAAGAGAATGTTGGAGATTAATGGGGTTTGAAGATACAGATTATGAAAAAGCCTTGAGAGAGCATAAAGGAACACAAGGTAAGTTGAATGGAACATTATACAAACAAGCAGGTAACAGTATAGTTGTACAAGTATTAGAAGCAATATTTAGAGAACTGTTAGGAGTTGATAAGTGTGAGAATTATGGATAGTATTACCTATACTTTATTGGTTAAGATACTTCTAAACGTTTTTTTAATCGCAATATCTATCAATATTGTTTCGGTTGTAAGCGGTATAATTGATAATAGGTTTCAAGCATATAGGTATTGGCAACTGGCTTTAAGAGAGTTGTTGAAGTTTTCAATATTTTTAGTAGTTATGGCAATAGTAGTTAGCATTAGTTATTGGTTATTTATTTTAGTATAAAGAAAAGGAGAGATAAAATGGTAGAGACAGGAATGGGTACAGTAGTTAGTGTATTAGAAAAATTAGGCGGGTATCTGATAGGGGTATCTGTATGAGTTTAAAAGACAGAATTGAGAAAAGAATTATTATGGTTGAATACCTAATAGAAACTAATTGTAATATGCAACATTTTATAAAAAAGTTTAATGTAACAACTAATATCTTCTACCAGTTGAGAGTTATTGCAAATGATAATAAAAAATTTGAAGAGTTAAAAGCAAGATTAAAGCAACCTAGAAGACTTAAAAACGATATGGGTGAGTTTAATAGGCTCGCCTGCTCAGAGCAAGAGTTAGACAGAGCCTTAGAGATTGGAATTGAATTAATGTACAGCAGGGGCAAAACAATTAAAGAGATAAAGAAAATTTTTAATTGCCCAATAGAGAAGATAGAGCAAACAATAAAGAAAATAGGATAATAAAAAAAGAACCTTTCAAGTAGGTTCTTTTTTTATACGTTAGAACGTATTCAGAGAACAACACATATTGCGACAACACATATCTTGTAACAACATAGTTATTTTTATCTTACAGTGTAGGTCTTCACCTTGCTCCTAAGTAAACTACAATATTCAACCACTAGCGACAAGCCTGAATATAGGAGAGCTACCCCTATACTTTCTTGCCCACGTTCCTACAAGGTGATAGACCACCCTGTAAAAATATGCTTAGACTAGGTGAGATTTTACTCACAAATACCCAAAACGTTCAGTTTTATATTAGTAACTTCACGTTACTACAAATTCTTTTTCATACAGATTTATTGGGTATTACACAACTCAGCTTGACAAAGAATTTCTTCTAAGCCTACTGTATAGGGCGATATTTGATTTTACCTGCTTTCTCTCATACCTATCAAAGTATGGTAAGTAAGGCTTATACTCTCACAGAGAGTGTCTATTGTATCGCCTAGCCCCAAGCCATTGTTTTATTGTTTTGTCCGTTTAACTAGAAGTGCCTATCTCTTAATCTTTGAAACGTTTATCATTCAGCAACATTGATTACTCGCTGTTGCTACAGCCAATTGCAAACTATCGATTGCAACACTCTGTGATTATTCAAGATATCCCCAGCCCCATGTCCTTGGAGTTTTCACTGGGTTACACTCATTAAGATACCTATATACTATCATAGTTGTTACTATATGTCAACAAAAACTTTTTTTATTTTTACAAAAGAAAAAAGAACCCTAGAGTTCTTTTAAAATTGTATTTTCAAAAACATATTTTGCAACTGTAACATTTAAAGAGTTGCCTAATTGCTTGTAAGCCTGTTTATCATTAGATAATAGTTGGAATGTGTCTGGGAAACTTTGCAACCTTGCACACTCTCTAGGAGTTAGTCTTCTAAGGTATTTTCCTATTATTGGAATATGTACCATAGCGACTAGAGCTGGAAAGAAATCAGGTTTTTTTACCCTTATTCCTGAGGGTCTGAATTGTATTATACCTTGATAAATGCTAGTGTATTCAGTTCCCATTTGCCACTCAAATTTTCTATGAGTAGGTTGCAAGTCTTCTAAGTTGTTAAATTTCTTTTCCCAACTATTGATGAAAGTTTTATTAGTTTCATACAACTCAATGTTTTTAATTATAAAGTCTTGTTTCCATTGTGGCAAGTCTTTAATAGACCCTCTGTCTAATTTAAAACTATCGTACCATATAGGAAAGCCCAGAGCCTTAGTTGTAATACCTTGCTTAAACTCTTCCCATACTTGAATAACGTATTTTTCATATTCTGAGATACTATATTTCAATTCAACAATAGGCTCTAGTATATCAAAGATAGTAGTATCTTTTTTTATAGGTACTTCTAACTCAATCTTTTCTACCTTAGCTATATCTTTTCTAATACAAGGTATAAACACTCTCTCCCTAGATTGAGGTACTCCAAAGTTTAATGGAGAGACTATGAAAGGTTTTTCTGGTACTAAGTAACCTATTTCAGTTAAAGTTTTTCTTATAGTATTCCAAGTGTTTCCGTTATTGTGACTGGCTAAGTTTCTTACATTCTCTAATAATATAAATTTTGGTTTAGTTTCAGTTAATATTCTTACAATATCAAAAAATATTGTTCCCCTAATATCTTCAAACCCTTGTTGACTTCCTGCTTTTGAAAACGTTTGACAAGGGAAACCAGCACATAGAATGTCGTAATCTGGTATATCTTTTTTAGTTAAGTCTCTCAAGTTATTGTTGGAGTCTATGTTATAATTTTGGTTGTAAGTTTCAATAGCATAAGTGTCTATCTCAGCTGCTAATACACACTCCCCCCCTAATTCTTTTAATGCTGTATGAAAGCCACCAATACCCGCACATAAGTCTATAAATTTAAATGTCTTTTTATTTTTCAAAATTTTCTCCTTTTATGTCGCTATAATTGTCAAATCTTCGAATAAGTGTAGACCAGGTGTTGCTAGTCTAGTAGTTATTACTTGTTTAAAATGTTTCTCTCAGTCGTTAATTTCCCACTCTCTAGTTGGTAAGTGTGCGAAAGGCTCATTAATGTCTTTGTAGCCTTGTACCTTAGCCTTTATATACATTTGTAGGTTCTCAAAACTCGCAACTGTTCTTGAGTCTTGGGGCATATTTATAAGCTGTGTTTCAATGTCACCGCCCCACATTTTATCGGGCTTTTCAGCAAGTAAATCGAAAAAGTTTTTTTCTCTTAGTAAAAAATGATTGCTTAGTATACCTTTATTTTCTAGGTATATTTGCAATAATTTCTCTATAGCAGGTGTCGTTCTTATCTCTATATTTGCTTTCCTTTTGTTATATCTTTTTTTAGACAAAATCATAAAGTCTATAACCTTTCTACCTTGCTCATAATGAAACATAGAAAATATAATACACTTAGTTTTACCTACATTTTTATTGCTCCAGTAAATTTTATGTTGCATAGTCTACCCCTTTCTTTTTTCATAATACTCTTTTTGTTTTGCCCTTAAATCAGCCCTATTTTTTTCGTAGTAAATTTTTTGTGTCTCTCTTCTCTCCTCTTTATTTTTATAGTAGTTAGCTAGAGCCTGTTTTTTAGCTTGCTCTTTTTTCATAGGGTCTACAATGTAGTAGACACTTGACCTGCTAATAACCAACTCTTTTGAAATTGTTGCGATACTCTTTCCGCTTTTATGCATTTCTTTTATTTGTTCTATTTTTTCAACTGTCATGTTAATTCTCCTTTTAGATTGAGTCTAAGATACTTGCAATGTCAATATCCAGCTCTTTTGGTTTTTGTATTTTTTGTATTTTTTGTTTTTGTACAACGGCTTTTTTACTATTTAAGGATGTAGCCCCTGTAGATACCCTAGGTTCACTTTTATATGCTACAGAGATAACAACTTCTTTTGTATTAAATCTATAGCCACAGGCAGTACATTCTCTTCTTCTAATGAGTGAATTGGCATGCAATTCTCTATCCCTACTATCAATTACTTTTAATTTTTTATCATTACATTTTGGGCAGTGCATATTTACCCCCTATCCACTTCTCATAATCTCTTTTATTTCTTTCTGATATCTTAGCCCTATTCTTAACAGGCTCTATATAATTGTAAACAGTTTGCCTAGTTACTGAGAGCCTTTTAGCTATCTCAGTAACTGACTTACCGTTTTTTCTCATTACAAGTAACATTGTAATTGTTGTTTTATTTAGTTTAACTGCCATACATAACATCCCAACTAGCAAGGGCTTTAGTAATTAAAACCAATATCTCAGTTTTTGTAAGTTTAGAAACTATTTTTAAAATACTAGTTGATAATGTTTTATCCAGTGTATCAGCTAAATCTTTTAGTAAAATGTCTTTAGTGTAGCCCTCATACATATCAATAGTAGCATTTATATCTGTCTTAGTAACGTTTATAGTCTCAAGTTCTAGCAACATAAGTGCTGTATTGAATTTACCCTTGTTTGTGACAAAGAATGCTGAGCTATCTACAATTTCTCCGAAATAGTCAAAGTCAACCTCTTCAAAATCTTCATCACTAATACAATCATTTTTATAATATTTCTCACCATCTGTGCCATAAGAGTAAGTCTTACCCCCATAAGTATAGTTGTAAACTTTAGGTACATATGGTTTGTAACTACTATTTGAAAAGCTTAAACCAGTTTCTTTTTCTTCAATGAAAAACCCTAATTCAAATATTTCCCCTTTTGAATTGATAAGCGAAAATTTACTTTTCCCTAAATCATCAACTAAATCCAATACTTCTTGTTTCAATTTTCTATTCGATAATTTAAATATTTTAGATACATACTTTTCTATAAATACCATTGTATCTGAGATACCGTATTTATGTATGTCCATATCATTGCTTGTTAAACTTATTATTCCGTTATGAGCAAAGCCAATATCAGTTGTAAGCTCCAATAGTTTTAAATCTTCAATATCTCCACTTATTGGAAACGGGTGAGTGTTCTGTTGGTTAGTTCCCCCGTGGCTAGTAATCCTAAAGTGATAGACTATACCACGTTCCGTTGGATTTTCGATTTCAGCTATCTCTTTTTCAAATTCTTCAAGGGTCATGAACCCTTTCTTTATTACAACTTCTGTTCCTGTTGAATACATAACCCCTGCTCCGTGTGGGTTACTAGCCCAACATTGTTTTATAGTTGCTGAGTCTGGCACAGCAACTCCTTTTGGTTTGTTAATAATTATACACATAATTTGTTTCCTCCTTGGTTTTTTTGTTTTGGTTTTCTTTATCTAACAGTATATTATCATATAAAATAATTTTAGTCAAGCATTATTTTACATTTATTTTTTTATTTTACGGTTTTTTTCTATGAACTCGCTAAAATCCTGGCTTTCAGCTATATTAATTAAATCCGTTCTATCAAGTTTTAATACTCTTTCTTTTATTCTTTCGAAATTTTCAGGGGTTTTTTGGGCATTAAAATCTATTCCTAATTCCAATAATAAGTTTCTTACAAGTTTCTGTAAAATTATTACCATTTGCACATTTGCAACTATAGTTGGTAAGTGTGTAGACCCTTGAAAAATTCTAAACTCAACTGTCTGACTGTTAGTTAAGTTAATAAACATGCGTCTTTCAGAGCGATTGCTAAACACTTTGTTCCAAGAGTCTATAGCATTGAAAGTTTCCCCCCTTAGATATAATCTACAATAATCATAAGATTTTCTTTCAGAAAACTTTTTAAAGTAATTCTGTAGGTGCATACAAATTAAAATCAATGTACCTTGTTCCAGCTCTTCTTTGAAAGCTTTTTTTGATATATGCACGTGCATTCCACAACGTGAAGACTTAGCTGATACATTAGGTATCTCTTCAACTACTTTCAATGTTTTAAGTAGTTTCTCGTATGTGTGTGGCTGTGTAATTAACTCAAACCCATAATTAAGCGAGCCATCACGTTCTAAAACAAAATTCTTATTAGTATGTATTAGTCTATGTAATTCTTTATATACAACATTTCTCTTACTATAGTCCTCCATTTCCATCTCTAATTCAACCCCAAGGAAATAATCCCCAACTCCCACAAATTTATTTTTTGCGGTTGAATGATAGGATTTAATTACATCGGAATAATCCGCAACTTCAAGGATATGACCATTAAACGTTATATATTCTGGGTAAGTATCATCCATGCTGAAGAGTTTAATACCATTTATGTTGGTGTTTACTCTATCCCAGTTTTCTCTCCAATAAGTACCATTATTCATAGCCCTTAAGTATCCATCATCATCTTCATCTTCATCCTCATCCTCATCATCGTAGTCATCTTCAACAGTGGTAAGGTTTAGAGAGTTAGTTACTAGATTGTAAGGTACAAAAAAGAATTGCTTATATTCAAACCAATACTCTAATTCCTGGTGTGAGTCCGTATACTCAAATAACATTCCGTTATCAGGTGCAATGCTGTAGATAGCACGAGAATTTAAAATGTATACTCCAAGATACGGCGACCATACATATCTATTTTGTTTCCCTTTACTAAAAGTTTCATAGTCATTGTCTGTAAGCCAACGTAGGTAATAGTTAGCTCTTGACATTTTATTAGGGTCAAGGTATTTCCAAGCACTTGATGTTTTTTTAAACTCTTCAAGAGAAATCTGTTCCCAATCTTTTGAAAAAGTTTCTGTATAGTTATAAGCATTTAAAATCACTTGAGCTCTAATTTTAGATATTAATCTATACTTAACAAGTATTTTCAAAAGTCTTAATCTATTAGGTGCTGTAAAGTCTTCATAAGAGCTTACTGCTCTAATATCTATTTGACTACTATACACTTTGTAATCTCTACTTGAGCTTTTAGTAACTGCGAAACTCGTAGTTCTACTAGGTATAAAGCCTATCATTTCTAAGAAATCTTTTTCATTTCTGGTAAATTGCTCCCCAGACTTTCCAAATTGAATATCTTCTACACATCTAATAGTTGCATTAGTAAAGGTAAAATGTGGTGACATATCCGAGTTAAAATTCATAAGAGTTTCAAACTTTATAGTACTATCCAAGGCATACAAATAGTTTCTGTACAAGTCAATAGCTACGTTTTCCAATTCGGAATTTGTTACTTTAAAGCTTCTTCGTAGCACACAACTCTTTAAATTACTGTTAGTCATATGAGCAGTTTGCATACCGTGTATAGAGCTCCCTGCAATGTTACTATTATCAACTAATAAGTTGTAAGCTTTTAAAATAACGTTAGTTACACTACTACCATTTATATTCATAAATTTAGCACTTATAAAACAATCGTTTATAATAGTGTCTGTAATATAAGAATTTAAAGCTATATCTCTTGCATTATAACTATTAGGGTATATACTACCCCTTATAACCGAAGCTGATATATTAATATCTCCAATAATTTTTACATTCGATAAAGCACAATTTTCTAAATATATATTGTCATCACAATCTAAAATAACCTCAGTTAAAACAACTTTTAACTCTTTTTCTTTTTCTACATAATCTTTTATCATTGCCGTAGGTAGAACAACCCTATCTCCAACGTTAAAACTATGTTTTATATAGTCTGGAAAAGCGAAACTGATACCTGTTGCTACTTCTCCAGGTGAAGTATACTCCACCAAGCATTTATTAGGGTTATCTGGGCTAATCTCCGCTTTAAAATTCACTCCTTGAAATTTCATATTTTTTCTCCTTTATTTTTATTATTTTATTATTTCAATTTTTACTTTAATAACCCCTCTGTTTATATTACCTATAGTTGAAAAAGAGCCTTTACTCATATCAAGTATTCTACCATATTTTGCAAAGCCCCCTCTATCATTGACTTTACAGGTAACTGACTTACCATTTTCTACATTCGTAACCTTTATAATTGTACCCATTTTTATTTTATTGTGAGCACAAGTATTTTTACTTGAGTCAAATATTTCCCCACTGGCAGTCTTACGACCATTCCAGCTTTCCCCGTACCAACTTGCATTCCCTGTTTCAGTTGCTAAAGCACTCACAAATATGAATACTGATAATATCCCTTTAAACATTTTTGTTACCCCCTATTTTTAAATCGTAGCTAAAGTTTTTCAACTCCATTCCTTTTTTAAATCTTTGATTAAATACAGTTGCTACTGCAAATAACATTGTGATATTCTTGTAGTTATCTAAAGTTCTAGGTATATCGCTTGGTCTTATTGGTGAGAATATATATAACATTTGCCAATCCTCAAGTTCCTCACCCACACTTGCTAGCACTAAAGAGTCAAGAGTTGGTGGCTCAGTTACTTTATATTCGCCTAAGTCTAAACCTATCTCTACGTATTCTTGCAATAATTTATCAGACATACTATAGACAGTAGGGTAGATTTGGTTTAAGTAGTTCCTACTTTTTTTGTTAATCTTTCTTTCTGTAAAGAAATTAATCATCCAATCCCCCCAAAGAACCTATTAATACTGGTACTGATATTATTACTAATACTAAACCTACAATTTGTTTTAAGATAGGTTCATTTGCTGTAGGGTTACTTATACAAAGTAACAACCCACTTAAATATACCCCCCCACTTATTATTTTTATAGCCTTTTTTCTCATTTAAATCTTCCTCCTATTTTTTAAAGATAACATATTGTAACATAGTCTAAAATGAATGTCAACAGAAAATGTCTAAAATTTTTTTAAAAAATAAAAAACAGGCTACAAACCTGTCTTTTTTATTAAGTATAATTTTTCTAAATGCTTTATTTCATAAGGGTTAAACCTTATTTCTATCTCATATTCTTTTAGTGCAACTTTATCTAATAAAAAATAACTTTGAGCTTCTGGCTTATTAGTCACCCTAAATAAATTCTTTAAAATAATAAGGTCAGTGCCATCGCCATTTATATTCCCACCAGTATACCAAAAGGTAAGTAGGTCAATGTTTTTATAGGTCAAAGTTACCTTACCTAATTTTTTACGTATCCCAATAACTACCTTGTACTTCATTACATTTTTCTCCTTTCTTGCTCGTAGTATTCTTGAATTTTTACCTTTTCAAACGATTGTACTTTTTGAATTGTTTTTCTCATTAATATTGGCATAAGTCTTTCTATTATTTCTCCAAACCAGTATTTATTTTCATAATGTTTAAACACTATATCAGCCTCAATCAACTTATCTTTATAATATACAGCAACCCCAGAAATAACATTGGGGTGCTCTATATCAAAGATTATAAACCGCCTATTTTTATATTCGACTAGAAATTTAATCCCAGTTTTAGGGTCACTAATTTCAAATAGCCAATTTTTAAAACCAAAAGCCTTATTTTTAGTTGGAGTTATTGAATAGTGGTGCATTCTTCATAAGACTTAATTATAAAGCTTATATATGTTTCAGCTTTTTTTAAATCTTCCAATCCATTCTTTTCTCTATATCTACTAAGGTACTTAATAACATTGCCTGTGCAATAGGCTTGAAATTTCTCGTGACCTAGAATATTTTTTATTGAGTCAATAGTTTCTATAAGCCCCATTTGATAATGAGTTGGAGAGTTCACTGGGT
>ERZ650307.2445-NODE-2445-length-10159-cov-5.150040_pt1 | contig 10159 bp, 7 predicted proteins | sample MGYA00376243_ERZ650307 | MGnify/ENA primary metagenome ERZ650307 (study PRJEB26733, sample SAMN07839242) | wastewater metagenome | biome: urban; feature: artificial channel; material: waste water | place: USA: North Carolina | collected 2016-03-31 ... | reverse complement strand
TCTGCTCTTGCCCGTAACATCCATCTGAAGATCTTTCACATCGAGCGCTGCGCTGACGACCGCCCCGTTGGAAAACCAGCACCGGGCCTGCGGAAAGTCGATCGGTTCCCCGAACGTGGCATTCGCCCCCGAAATACGGATCTCCTCCAGGTTGTTGTAATAAACCGTCACCTCGGTTTCGGAACGTTCGCGGGCGCCGATGCGCTCGGAAATCACGAGCATCTTATTCTTGTTCACCTCCGCCGTGAAGCGGCTGTCGTAAACGCCTTTGGTGTTGAAAACGATCTTGGGAGCCTGATCCATAGGCACCCGCTCGAACCGGATCCGGAACAACCCCTCGACGATCACACCATTGAAGGAAGGAAGCCACTCCATTTTCTCGCCGCTCGCCGCTGCGATTTCGGGAGCCAACTCCCCCCGATCGATCAGATCATTCTGGGCCGAAGCCGTAAATCCCAGCGTCAGGAGCGCCAGGCTCAATATCCATCTTTTCATAGTTTTTTCTGTTTTTTGCTTTTTCGTAACGCCAAGATACGATATTTTTTTGAATTTCTCCGTCCGTTTCCCTTTTTATCGCTACCTTTACCAAAAGAACGTCGGTTTAGCCGGCAGGCATCCGGCTCCGGCAGCCTTCATCCGCCACCGGCATCGATGCGGCCGGAAAAAATGCCCGGGCAGCAGCAAACCTGCCGCAAAGCGGGATTCCACCGGCCGCTTCCATCCGACATTTTGAAGCGATAACCAAGTGAGAGCGAGAATACTGAACGCCAGCGCCGGGTCGGGCAAGACCTACCAGCTGGCATACAAATACGTGCGGGACGTGGTCGAGCAACCCACGCTGTACCGTCACATCCTGGCCGTCACGTTCACCAACAAGGCCACCGAGGAGATGAAATCCCGCATCCTGTCGGAGATACATACGCTGGCCTCGGGCGGCAAAAGCGGCTACCTGGCCAGCCTGTGCACGGAGCTGTCGCTCGACGAACGGACCGTCCGCACCCGGGCCCGGGAAGCCCGGACCCGCATCCTGCACGACTATTCGCGGTTCACGATCCTCACCATCGATACCTTTTTCCAGCGCATTCTGCGGGCTTTCATCCAGGAGTTGGGACTCGATCTGAACTACAACGTAGAAATCGAAACCGCCTCGGTACTCTCCAAGAGCGCGGATGCGCTGGTCGAACAGATCCGCATCGACGAAGAACTGCAACGGTGGCTCACGGCCTTCGTGCAGGAGCGCATCGAAGACGGCAAACGCTGGGATGTACGCGAAGGCATCCTCGCCCTGGGCAACGAAATATTCAAGGAGAGCAACCGCGAAACCCTCTCGGCGGAGCGTTCCAAGGCCGAACTGGACCGGATCGTCGGCAAGGCGACGGGGAGGGCCAAGGCCGGGAAAAAGGAGTTTCAGGAATTGGGCGTTCGGGCCATGAACCTCATGAATACCGCTGGCGTCACGACGGCCGACTTCACCGGCAAGAGCCGCAGCTTCGCGGGCTACTTCGCGGCCGCAGCCGCCGGAGAGATCAAAGCACCCACAGCTACCGTGCGCAAGATGAGCGCGACGACGGAAGGCTGGTGCGCCAAGGACTCGCCGGCCCTGCCGCTGGTCGCGGAGCTTCAGCCGCTGCTGGCCGAACTGTGCGCCCGTTACGACCGCAGCATCCGCTTCTGGAACACCACCGACCTGCTGCGCGAGAACTACCGCAGCTTCGCCCTGCTGCAGGACCTTTACGGCAAAGTACGGCAGATGTGCAGCGACGAGAACGTGATGATGCTCTCCGAGACCAAAAACATCCTCTCGGAGTTCATCCGCCACAACGACGCCCCGTTCATCTACGAAAAAGTCGGCAACCGCTACGACCGGTTCATGATCGACGAATTTCAGGACACCTCGACCCGGGAGTGGGAAAACTTCCTGCCCCTGCTGGGCAACGCCATGGCACAGTCGGAACAGACCTCGGTGCTGATCGTGGGCGACATCAAACAGTCGATCTACCGCTGGCGGGGCGGCGACTGGGAGATCCTGCACCGCCGGGCGGCACGGGAGCTGGGAGAAGCGAGCACCGAAACGATACACCTGAAGGAGAATTTCCGGAGCTTGCCGCTGGTGGTGGAGTTCAACAACCGGATGATCGGCAAGGTGGTCGAAAGCGACAACACGGCACTGAACCAACTGCTCGCCCAGGCTCCGCCGCACGCCCTGGGGGGAAAGGCCCGGGAAGAGCTGCGCGACACCCTGCAGGAGGCCTATCGCGAACACGCGCAGAGCGCCCGCAAGAAAGGGCTGCATCCCGGCTACGTCAATATCACCCATTACGCTGGCGAGCCGCCCCTCATCGAACGCATCAAAGCTCTCGTGAACAAGGGGTTCCGCCCAAAAGATATGATGATTCTGGTGCGCAGCGGCACGGACGGCACCAAAGTCGCCTCGGCACTGCTCGACTTCAAGCGCCGGAACACGGATCCCCGCTACCGGTTCGACGTGATGACGCAGGAGGCACTCATCGTCGGCACGGCACCGATCAGTTCGTTCGTCATCGCCTGCCTGAAGCTGGCCATGAATCCTGCGGATTCGCTGAGCCGGGCCATTTACAACCATTTTTCAGCCAAACCCTCCTTCGATGCGGAACTCACGGAAGAGGAGGTCGTCTTTCTCAAATCGCTGCGGCTGTTCCCGCCCGAAGAGGCGTTCGAACGGATCGTCATGCGGTACGACCTTCAGGAGCGACGGGAGGAGATCGCCTACCTGCAAGCCGTGCACGAACAGATCATCAACTTCTGCGCGGGCCGCGTAGCCGACATTCCCCTCTTCCTCAAATGGTGGGACGAACAGGGAAGCGGCCGCTCGCTGAGCGTCGAACAGGGCGAAACGACCATCGAAATCACCACGATACACAAGGCCAAGGGATTGGAAAAAAAGGTGGTGCTGATCCCCTACTGCAACTGGACGCTCAATCCCAAATCGAGCGGACTCTCGGCGAACATCGTCTGGGCCGAAGGCACGGACGGGGAGCTGGAGGAAATCGGCCGGTTCCCGGTGCGGTATAAAACCAGCATGGGCGAATCGCTCTTCTCGGCCGACTATTACCGGGAGATGATCTACGCGCACGTGGACAACATCAATCTGCTGTACGTAGCCCTGACACGGGCCGTGGAGTCGCTGCACATCTTCATCCCGCAGAAGGGAGCCAAGGGACCGAACGTCGGACAGTTGATACTGCAAAACATCGCCCCGGAGGACGGCACGGTCCGGCTGGACGGGCTGGAGGGCAGCTACTCCCGGGACGAAGCCGCCGAAACCTACGAATTCGGCGAATTCGCCGGACCGGAGCCGGATACGCACCGGAAAGCGAAAGCCGCGCACGTCCTGCTCGGGGACTACCCCACGTCGGAGCCGCAGTTGCAACTGCGGCTGCCGACAGAACGCTACTACGAGGAAGAGGGTCGGGCCGAACTCACCCCGCGCGACTTCGGCATCCTGATGCACCGGGTCTTCGAAAACGCCGCGACAACGGATGAGATCTACATGGCCATCGAAGCGATGACCCAGGACGGCGTACTCGATGAAAAAGAGGCCCCCCGCCTGCGGGAGCTGGTCGAAAAGGCCCTCGCGGATCCGGTGACGGCGGAGTGGTTCGGCGGCAGGTGGCAGGTGGTGCGCAACGAGAACGAAATCATCCTGCCGGGCAGCGGAACGACGCGGCGCCCCGACCGCGTGATGACCGACGGCGAGCGGGCCGTAGTGGTGGATTACAAGTTCGGCGACCGGGAAACCGCACGCCACCGCAAACAGATCCGCGAGTACCTGCGCCTGCTGCGGCAGATGGGTTACACCCGGACGGAAGGCTATCTCTGGTATGTACGTCTGGGACGCACGGAACGGGTGGAGGAGAAGGAGGATTGAAAAACGGGGAGAACAGAAGCGAATACCGAAAAAACAGGGACAAACGGCGAATTTTTCGAACAGATAATCGTATATTTGATACGTTTTTGGGACGCATCCCGCAACGGAAAGAGCGAGCGTCCCCGACTTATACAAAAAATGCAGGCCGGCTCTTGCGAACGACAATCGCAGACCGGTCCCGAAAAACAGCTTCATGAGATCAATCCTGCTGGACATCATCCCCCGCCGATTCCGCCGCCGGAGCTACCTGGTTTCCGGCACGATCTTCCTGCGGGCCCTGCTCAACTTCGCAGGACTGGCTCTGCTGATTCCGGTACTGCTGCTGATCCTCGACAGCGAGAGCATGCACACGAACCCCTGGCTCGAACGGCTGTACCAAGCGGGCGGATTCGAATCGGACCGGGCGTTCGCCCTGACCGTATGCGGATGTATCGTCGCACTGATCGCATTCAAAAACCTGCTGAACCTCTTCCTGCTGCGCTACGAACGGCGGTATATTTACGACCTCTACCGGTGTATGTCGCGGCGGCTCTATATCGAATATCACGACCGGGGGCTGGGATTCATCAAAAACACCAATTCGGCACTGCTCTCGCGGAACGTCAATTTCGTCTGTCTGGCGTTCGTTACGGGGATCCTCGTACCGCTCGCGTCGATCACGAGCGAGAGCATGCTGCTCGCACTGCTGTTCACGGCGCTGCTGTTCTACAACCCCACAGTCGCGGGACTGGTCCTGCTGGTATTCATTCCGACCGTCTGGTTCTACTACAGCGCCGTGCGCAAACGGCTCCACCGTTACGGCGTACAGGAGAACGAAGCCCAGCGCGAGAAGGCCCGCACGGTCGTCGAGACCTTCCGGGGATATGCCGACCTGGAGATCAACGATGCCTTTCCTTCGATGCTGCGCCGCTTCGACCGGGCGATGGACAAGATCGTTACGATTCAGTCCAGAAATATGACCGTCAATGCCTTGCCTTCGATCTTCATGGAGGTAGGACTGGCGATCGGCATGGCGCTGTTCGTGGCGGTCAGCCTCGGTACGCCGGGCGATGAAGCCCGGGTCCTCTTCGGCGTATTCGCCGTCGCCGGGTTGCGGCTGATGCCTTCGGTACGCAACATGATGTCCGGATGGTCGGCACTCAAATACAACCGCTACACCATCGATATCCTGCGGGACATCGACCTGAACGACGAAAAGCCGGAACCGTCAGCCGCACAGCCTCCGCTGCCCTTCGAACGTGAAATCGCCGTGCGCGACCTCTCGTTCCGCTTCGACGACGAGCGCGGCGACAAAGAGGTGCTGCACGGGCTGACACTCACGATCCGCAAGGGAGAACACGTCGGTATCCGAGGCGCATCGGGGGCCGGAAAAACGACCCTGTTCAACCTTCTGTTGGGATTCTATACCCCCACCGGCGGTGAAATCACGATCGACGGCGAGCCCCTGACCGCCGCCAACCGCCGCCGCTGGCAAAATGCCGTCGGCTACGTTTCGCAGCACGTGTTCCTGCTGGACGGCACCCTGCTGGAAAACATCGCCCTGGGCGAAGAGGAGGAGAAAATCGACCGTCGGAGAGCCGAGGAGTCCCTGCGTGCCGCCCGGCTGGAAGACTTCGTGCAATCGCTCTCCGCAGGGATCGACACCCCGATCGGGGAGGCCGGCAACAAACTGTCGGGCGGACAACGCCAGCGCATCGGCATTGCCAGAGCTCTCTACAAACAGGCCAACATTTTATTCTTCGACGAGGCGACCTCGGCGCTCGACAGCGGGACGGAGGAGGGAATCAACCGTTCGATCGCCGAACTGTCACAACACAACAGAGATTTAACCATCGTGGTCATCGCCCATCGAGAAAGCTCGCTGGAGTACTGCGACCGCATCATCACACTCGATAACAATGGATAGAGAATATATCATCGCCGGATTCCGCATCCGGCTGGAACAGGCCGACCGGCTCTTCGTAAGACCCGGCAGCCACATGGCTCGGGCATTCGAACCGTTCGCCGCAGAAGCGGACCCGGCCGCGCCCCTGACCATGCGCCTGATTCCGGACTGCACGATAAATAAAAAATTAACAGGAGGAGAGCCGAACAGGGAACTCGACGTATTTCCGTTCGACGATGCGGAAGCCGACTGCCACTTCGAGCGTACGCCGCGAGGTTACCTGTTCCGCATGGTTCCCCGCAACGGGGATCGTCCGACGCTATTCTTCAAAGCGTTCAATTCGCCGGATGTACAGAGCGACCTGCGCGCTGACGGACGCGAACCCCATCAATCCCTGATGCGTTTCGGGCTTTGGATCATGTTCGGCATCGCCATCTCCCCCGAAGCCATTGCGATACACTCCTCGACCATCGAATGCGAAGGCCGGGCCGTCCTGTTTCTGGGAGAATCCGGCACGGGAAAAAGCACCCATACCCGGCTGTGGCAGGAGCACATTCCCGGAGCACGGCTGCTCAACGACGACAGCCCGATTATCCGGATGTACCAGGGGCAGGCGACCGCTTTCGGATCGCCCTGGAGCGGCAAGACCCCCTGTTACCGCAACATTTCGCGGCCGATTGCCGGAATCGTCCGGTTGAGCCAGGCCCCGGCCAACGAAATCACCCGACTGTCAATCTTGCGGGCCGTCGGATCGCTGCTCCCGTCCTGCCCCCCGGCATTCGCCTACGACAGCGATTTGCAGGATAGAATCTGCCGTACGCTGTCGGACATTCTCACCCAAGCCCCTGTGTGGCACTTGGCCTGCCTGCCGGACAAGGCAGCGGCCGAACTCTCCTACGCCACGGTCCTCGAAGGAAAACAGAGAGCCTGAAAACAATTGATCATGGAAAAAACCGTAGCGAACCGGATCGCCTTCGCCCAGACGAGGGACCTGCTGCTCGAAGGCCAAAACGTACGAATCTGCGTCCAGGGACAGAGCATGCTGCCCTTCTTCCGCAGCGGCAGCGTCATCACGCTGCGGCCCCTGCGCCACGAGGATCTGCGACGCGGAGCGGTGGTGATGGCCGAAACCGTACAAGGCAATTTCGTCGTACACCGCATCATTCAGGCGACACCGGAAGAGGTCACGCTGCTCGGCGATGGCAACCTTACCACGGAAACGATGCCCCCGGCCAAGGTTTATGGAGTTGTGGATTGTAGTGCCATTCACCGGGTATTGGCTCGGGTATGGCTCTGGCTGCGCCCCGTACGACGTTATCCGCTCTGGGTTCTGCGGCGGATTTGCAGAAAATAACTCCCGAATCGGATTCAAGCAAGAGTTATGCTCTCTGTTTCTTTAAGTTCTGCCCGCCCCGAATCTCGAAAATAGGATTAGAGCACAATACGGCTTGCCTTTGCGTACTCATTATGCAGTAAGTACCGATGGGGTTCCAATTGAATGTACGGCTATTTTGAATCATCAATCCGAAAGTATTTTTTATGGTAAATATAAATATTTGAATAACTGATTATGAGAAAAATAATTCTTTCTTGTTTGTTGTTGGGAATTAGCTTGACCACGTATGCTCAAACAAGCCTATTTGATTTATGGCAGGAGGCGTCGGAGCACGTCAATATTTATACTTATGGACTTAAACCTGTGAAAAAAGATCCATGTTTTCGTCCGGATTGGAAGCAGAAAAGAGGTACGAAATTGGAAATTTCTTCCCCCACAATAGGACTCTTAAAAAAGATGCTTGAAGATGTCGAATCGGAAGGGTTTCAGTTCAACCCTCAAAATGACACATTACTTTTCTATGTGAGTTTTTGTAGTTGGTGGGCTCCATGCGATCTTGTTGTTAAAACGTCGGCAGGGATATCTCATTACTACAAGCCAACAGAGAGTCGTTTAAGATTGATTTCTGTTATGCTTGCTGAAGACTTTTTTATAAGTTCTATCTTGTATTATGGCGATAACTCCGCATTTACAGATTTTTTCCGACGTTATGTCATTCTTGACTCAGATTCATATGCTGCGGATACTTTGGTTTTTCGTATTATCTTAAAAGATGGGAAAATCATGACTCCATCTGAAGTGTGGAAAATTGCCGATGTATATATGTGGGGAGGAAATTATTTTACTGAAGACGATATAATATTTTTGAAAAAATTGAGTCGTTATTACAATAAATCGGACCTGAATCGATTAGAAAATTTTTCGCGCACAATATTATTGCAGTAAATTGTTCTCTAATCTTCAGAAAAGGCATTTCCATACTCTTTTTTCGGCACCGACCGCAATCATTGACAAGCCTCCGTTCATATCGAATTCGACTACTTCACCCCATCGAGGGGGGGGGAACAGAGGAAATCCCTTCTTAGAAATTCAAGAACACCGACACCATAAAAGCAAAAAATAGCGAAGGAAATTCCTTCGCTATTTTTCGTTATAGGGTCACCGATTACGCTTCGAGCGCGAAACGCTTGTAAGCGATAACCGTAGCATCCTTGTCCGCCTTGTGGATAAACTCGGCGATCGTCTCCTTCTCACCTACCACCGGCTGGTTGAGCAGCGTATTCTCCTCGAAGAACTTGCGCATCTTACCCTCGGCGATCTTCTCCAGAATAGCCTCGGGTTTGTTGGCATTCTTCGGATCCTGCTTCATGGCCTCGACAGCGATCTTGCGCTCGTGCTCGATCACATCGGCCGGGCAATCGGCCTCAGAGATCGAAACGGGAGCCATAGCGGTTGCCTGCATGGCAACGGTATGGGCTACCTCCTCGGGAACGACCTTGTTGAAGCCGATAAGCGTACCGAGCTTCTTGTTGAAGTGTACGTACGCATGACAGTAGGGAGCTTCGATACGGGCATAGTATGCCAGCTCGATCTTCTCGCCGGTCTGACCCGATTTCTCGGTCACCATCTCCTCGACAGTGCGGCCTTCGGCATTCTTGGCTGCCAGCAGCGCATCACGGTCCGCAGCATCGGTTTTCACGGCAACGTCCAGCATCGCGTTAGCTGAAGCGGAGTACTCCGCATTCTGCGCCACGAAGTCGGTTTCGCAAGCCAGGCAGAGGATATAACCCTTCTGACCCACGATTTTCGTTACGACGACACCTTCGGTGGCCGTACGATCGGCACGCTTGGCAACGACCAGCTTACCCTTTTCACGGATGATATCCTGGGCACGCGCGAAATCACCTTCGGCTTCGGCAAGGGCCTTTTTACAGTCCATCATACCGGCACCGGTCATTTTGCGGAGCTTCATTACATCTGCAGCTTTGATTTCCATAGTCTTGGTTTTAATTTCGTTGAACTTCGTTCTGCGTTTCCGTATCCCGACCGTCTCGGATCGCTCGGGCAATCTTCGCACGGGACGGAAACGTCCATAATCTCCGTGCGAATTATTCCGCTTTCTGCTCGGTCGCAGCGACAACCTCGGCAACGGTAGCCTCCTCAGCATCCACGGAAGCCTTCACGGCTTTCTTGATACGAGGTTTCGCATCCTTCTTCGCAGGAGCATCGCCCTCATGAGCCTCATTCTCCTGGGCCTCCTTCTCTTTTTCGAGCTTACGCTCCTCGGTACCCTCGGCGATTGCGGCGCACATGGCTTCGAGCACCACGGCAATCGACTTGGTAGCATCGTCATTTGCAGGTATAACGTAATCAATGTCGGTCGGATCACAACAAGTATCTACCATTGCAAATACGGGGATGCTCAGGCGTTTTGCCTCCCTTACGGCGTTGGCCTCCTTCTGCACGTCGACGACGAACAGGGCGGCCGGCAGGCGCGTCAGGTCGGCGATCGAGCCGAGGTTCTTCTCGAGCTTCGCGCGCTGGCGGGAAATCTGGAGCTTCTCACGCTTGGAGAAGTTATCGAACGTGCCGTCGCTATTCATCTTGTCGATGGTAGCCATTTTCTTGACGGCTTTACGTATGGTGGGGAAGTTTGTCAGCATACCGCCTGCCCAACGCTCTGTGACGTAAGGCATACCGACGGCTGCCACCTTTTCGGCAACAATATCCTTGGCTTGTTTCTTCGTGGCTACGAACAGCACGCGGCGGCCGCTCTTGGCGATCTGCTTGATGGCTGCGGCAGCCTCATCGATCTTGAGCACGGTCTTGTGCAGGTCGATGATGTGGATGCCGTTCTTCTCCATGAAGATGTAAGGAGCCATTTTGGGGTTCCATTTGCGCTTCAGGTGACCGAAGTGCGCACCGGCTTCCAGTAATGTATTAAAATCTGTACGTGACATTTTAATTCAATGTGTTTAATAATTTTAATTCTCTTTTCTTCAATCCGGCGGGTAGCGGCCTTGCCGGTCCC
>ERZ650307.2444-NODE-2444-length-10160-cov-3.892528_pt1 | contig 10160 bp, 7 predicted proteins | sample MGYA00376243_ERZ650307 | MGnify/ENA primary metagenome ERZ650307 (study PRJEB26733, sample SAMN07839242) | wastewater metagenome | biome: urban; feature: artificial channel; material: waste water | place: USA: North Carolina | collected 2016-03-31 ... | reverse complement strand
GGCGAAGACACTCTTTCCCTACACGACGCTCTTCCGATCTTTTGTGGGCTTCGAAGTCGTAGTCGGCCGGTAAGATCTTGGCGGCCAGCAATTCTTCTTGCAAGATAGTGACGAAGTCTAAAAGGTTTTCCGGATTGCTGTTGCCAATGTTGTAAACGGCGTACGGCGGTACGGGAAGACCATCGGCACCCACTTGCTTAGCCGGTGCTTTTTGCATGACCCGTTTCACACCTTCTACGATGTCGTCGATATAGGTGAAGTCACGCTTACAGTTGCCATAGTTGAATATGCGGATGATTTCACCATTGCGAAGCTTGTTGGTAAAGCCGAAGTAGGCCATGTCGGGGCGGCCGGCGGGGCCATAGACGGTGAAGAAACGAAGGCCTGTGGACGGAATGTCGTAAAGCTTGCTATACGCGTGGGCCAGGAGTTCGTTGCTCTTCTTGGTGGCTGCGTAGAGGGACACCGGGCTGTCCACCTTGTCGTTGGTACTGTACGGAATTTTGGCGTTGGAGCCGTACACGGAGGACGACGAAGCGTATACCAAATGTTCCACGCCGGTAGCGCCGTTGTCGTAGCTGTGGCGGCACGCTTCTAGAATGTTGTAGAAACCGATGAGGTTACTTTGAATGTACGCGTCCGGATTAGTGATGGAGTAGCGCACGCCGGCCTGAGCGGCTAGGTTCACCACGATTTGCGGCTTGTAGGTGGCGAAGATTTCATCAATGAACGCTTTGTCTGCTAAGTCGCCTTTTTTGAACACATACGTCGATTCCGGATGCTGGGCGGCAAGCTGGTCAATCTGTTTGAGGCGCCATTCCTTGATGGACACGTCGTAATAGTCGTTGAGATTATCTAAGCCAATAATGGTCGAGGGGGCTGTTGATTTCAGAAGCTCCGTCACCAGATTGCTGCCGATGAAGCCGGCGGAACCGGTGACGAGGATGGTTTTGCCGGTTAAGTCCACCGGCGTTTTTTGATTTGTCATAGGAGACCTCCGAAGCGTATTAGTCGCGTTTAAAAATGTCGCGGGTGTAAACTTTGTCTTTCACGTCGTCCAGCACGCTGTCGTAGCGGTTGGCCACGATGGCTTGGCTTTGGCGCTTGAATTCGTCTAGGTTGTTGACTACGAGGCTACCGAAGAAGCGGTCGCCGTCATGGAGCGTCGGTTCGTAAATAATCACTTCCGCGCCTTTGGCCTTGATGCGTTTCATGACACCTTGGATGGAGGATTGGCGGAAGTTGTCCGAGTTGGCCTTCATGGTGAGGCGGTACACGCCGATGACGTGTTTTTGTTCCTTCGACGGATCCCAGGTGCTGTTCGGGCCGTAAGCGCCGGCGATTTCCAGCACGCGGTCGGCAATGAAGTCCTTGCGGGTGCGGTTGCTTTCTACGATGGCGCTAATCATGTTCTGGGGGATGTGATTGAAGTTGGCCAGCAGCTGCTTGGTGTCCTTCGGCAAGCAATAACCGCCGTAGCCAAAGGACGGATTGTTGTAATGACTGCCGATGCGCGGGTCGAGGCACACGCCGTCGATGATTTCACGAGTGTCCAGATGACGGGTTTCCGCATAGGTGTCCAGCTCGTTGAAATAACTAACTCGCAGTGCCAAATAGGTGTTAGCAAAGAGCTTAACCGCTTCGGCTTCGGTGAAGCCCATGAACAGCGTGGGGATGTTTTCCTTGAGGGCGCCTTCCTGGAGGAGAGCGGCGAAGAGCTGTGCTTTTTCGCGGGATTCGTCGTCGCAAGATACGATGATGCGCGACGGATAGAGATTATCGTAGAGGGCTTTTGATTCGCGCAGAAATTCTGGGCTAAAGATGATGTTCTTTGTGTTGTATTTTTCGCGCACCGATTCCGTAAAGCCAACAGGAATGGTGGACTTGATAATCATAGTCGCGTTCGGGTTAACCTTCAGCACCGTTTCGATAACCGTTTCTACAGCAGAGCAGTCGAAGAAGTTCTTCTGGCTGTCGTAGTTGGTGGGCGCTGCAATGATGACGAAGTCGGCATCCTTGTAAGCCGCTTCGCCGTCGAGGGTGGCCGTAAGGTTTAGATCCTTTTCGGCCAAGTACGCTTCGATGTAATCGTCCTGGATGGGGGACTGGCGTTTATTGATGAGGTCTACCTTTTCCGGAATAATATCCACCGCCGTCACATGGTGGTGCTGAGATAAGAGAACCGCCAAGGAAAGGCCTACATAACCGGTGCCGGCTACGGCAATGCGCAGCTTCGGGCTCGGCGTAATGGTGGTAGCTAAGTTAACCGTTGTAACGCTGGCGATTTGATTGGTTGTTGTAGTTTCGTTGTTAGTGGCCGCAGCGCCCGCGCTAGCCTTTGCAGTACCTGTGGTAGCCTTTGTAGTGGTTACGTTCTTGTCGCTAACAAACACGTCCGTCGGCTCAAAGCCCAACGTTTCGCCTAAAAGCTGGAGCTGGTCGATGGACGGGACGTAGTCACAACGTTCAATGCGACCAATCATAATGCGGTTAATGCCGGTTTGTTCCGACAGTTGTTCTTGTGTTAAATGCTTCGCCTTGCGCAAGGTGCGCAGCAGGTTAGCCAATGTTTTCGGATGTAAACGTTTCATGGCGCTTCTCCTATCGATGGGGTTACAAGTAATGGTATTAAAAATTACATTTGCCTGATGCGTGGATAGACGAGTGAATGGCACTGCAGTGTAATTTAAAATAACATTTTGTTGAAATTTACATAAAAAAGTAAGACAATCACCAAATTGCCTTTAAAAAACTGTGCTGTTTATATCGTTATAATAACATTTGGGGTGGTAGACGTCAATTTTCTATTTAGTCATAGCTTGATACGTAAAAAACATTTCTATAGAATTGACTGGATATACAGCAATTCGGTATAATAATAACTGTTATTATTATACGATACTACAGGGCGTGTTCGTATTGAGAGAACGAAGGTGCTCTGTAACTGAAAAAATTGTAAGGCAAAGTAGCGCCGCAAGAGGAGAGATCATTATGAATGAAAAGAAATTGCCCTTTACGGCAGAGCAGTTAGAAGAGATTATCGCGCAGTATCCCACGCCGTTTCATATTTATGATGCCAAAGGGATTGTGGACAATGTCCGTAAATTTATAAAAGCCTTTGATTGGGCTCCTCATTTCAAAGAATATTTCGCAGTTAAGGCTACGCCGAATCCGTACATTATGCGTTTATTGCAGAAGGAAGGCGTTGGCGCTGACTGTTCGTCCATGGCTGAACTCGTGTTATGCGAAAAGGTTGGAATTACCGGCGATGAAATTATTTTCTCGTCCAACGATACGCCGTACGAAGAATACGCTAAGGCTATGGAGTTGGGTGCCGTTATCAATTTGGACGACATTACCCACGTTGCTTACTTAGAAGCGCACGGTCCGTTGCCGAAGCGCTTGTGCTTCCGTTACAATCCGGGTTCCTTGAAGGAAGGCGGCAACGACATTATCGGCTTGCCGGAAGAAGCTAAATACGGCATGACCGGTGACCAGATTGTAGAAGCCATTAACTACTGTAAAGAACATGGCGTTGAACGCTTTGGCTTGCACACCATGGTGGTATCCAACGAATTGGATCCGAATGGCTTGATTGGCACTGCTAGCTTGATGTTCGACTTGGCATTGCGCGTTAAAGCCGAAACCGGTGTTGAAGTTGATTTCATCGACTTAGGCGGCGGCATTGGCGTTGCGTACAAACCGGAACAGACGCCGGTTGATTTCGACGTGTTAAGCGCCGGCATTAAGAAAGTGTATGAAGAAAAAATCGTTGGCAATGGTCATCAGCCGATTGCGTTGGCTTTTGAATGTGGTCGTATGATTACCGGCCCTTACGGCTACCTCGTTACGACGGCGTTACATCGCAAAGACATTTACAAGCATTATATCGGCCTTGATGCATGCATGGCTAACCTTATGCGTCCGGCTTTGTATGGTTCGTACCATCACATTACTGTTGTAGGCAAAGAAAATGCCCCGAAGGACCATGTATATGACGTTACCGGTTCCCTTTGCGAAAACAACGATAAATTTGCTATTGACCGCGAATTGCCGAAAATTGACATTGGCGACCGCATCGTAATCCATGACGCTGGTGCGCATGGTCATGCTATGGGCTTCAACTACAACGGCAAGCTTCGCTCCGCTGAATTGTTGCTCAATGCTGATGGCAGCGTAACCCAGATTCGTCGTGCGGAAACGTTGGACGACCTGTTCGCAACGATCGACTTTAGCAAGTTATAATCTTCGACCAATTATAATCGAATCATAAGGGCCGGTGAGGCCCGTTGACGGCACCGAAAGGGTATGTATTACCCAATCGGTGCCGTTTTGCAATATTGGCAAGGATGAAAATTTAAATTCCTCTTAACGTACAGGGAATTATGTGTTATAATAATTCTCGTTCCAACGCGATGAAGGCGTTTTATTTCAAACTTATCTAAATTTTTCAATAATTTTCACAAAATCATAGTATTTTAGTAGAAATTAGCTTGCGTTGTAAACAGTAAGCCTGTATAATGTTTATTGGATATATATAGGCGATTAGAACTGTTTACCGAAGTGGTATGATAATTTGCTTTTATAAGCGGTACTTCACTTTGGTGGGGTGCCGCTTTTTTGTATATCTACCAGCAGACAGAATGATTACTTTTAAATATAGGTATAACAAAAGGAGTGACGTTATTGTGGCAGAATTGCTTCGCGTAGAAAATCTACATGTGGCCGTTGAAGGCAAGGAAATATTGAAGGGTATCGACTTAACGATTAATCCCGGTGAAATTCACGTTGTAATGGGTACTAACGGGGCCGGTAAATCTACCTTGGCCAACGCCATTATGGGCAATCCTATTTACGAAGTGACCGAAGGTAAGATTACGTTCGATGGCAAGGATATTACCGAAGACGCCGTTAATGATCGTGCTAAAGCCGGTATTTTCATGTCTTTCCAGAACCCGATCGCCATTCCGGGCATTACCGTTGAAAACTTTATCCGCACGGCTAAGACTACCATTACCGGTGAACAGGTTCGTGCGTTGGCATTCAAAAAAGAATTGAAAGCTAAAATGGACGAATTGAATTTCGACATTTCTTATGCATCTCGTTATGTAAATGAAGGCTTCTCCGGCGGCGAACGTAAAAAGAACGAAATTTTACAGATGTCCGTGTTGAATCCGAAATTGGCTATGTTGGACGAAACTGACTCCGGCTTGGACGTTGATGCTGTTCGTATCGTATCCGAAGGTGTTCATCGTTTCCACAACGACCAGAACGCTGTATTGATCATCACGCATCACAACTCCATTCTTCAGAAATTGAAACCGGATTTCGTTCATATCCTCATCGATGGTCGCATCGTTAAGACTGGCGACGCTTCGTTGGTAGGCGAAATCGAAGCTAAAGGTTACGACGCCTATAAAGCATTGGTTTAGGAGGCATTTGATGGAAACGAGAAAGAAAACGTACGTGGAGGATATGGACCGCGGCGTGTACGATATTCGTAACGACTTCGAATATTCCTACAAATCCGACGCCGGTCTGACGGAAGACATCATTCGCGAAATCTGGTCCAACAAGAATGAACCGGAATGGATGCTTGATTTCCGTTTGAAATCCTTGAAAATATACAATGAAATGGATGTGCCGAATTGGATCCCTGATATCAGCGGTCTCGATATGGCAAACATCGTTACTTATGTTAAGCCGAAGGTTGACATGAAAGGCGACTGGAACGAAGTGCCGGACGACATTAAGAGTACGTTCGACCGCTTAGGTATTCCGGAAGCTGAAAAGACGTCCTTGGCTGGTGTTGGCGCTCAGTATGACTCCGAAGTTGTATATCACAGCTTGCAGGAAGACTTGATTAAACAGGGCGTTGTGTACACCGATATTGAAACGGCGCTTCATGAACATGAAGACATTATTCGTAAGTACTTCATGACCTTGGTACCGCCGACGGACCACAAGTTCGCAGCCCTTCACGGTGCTGTTTGGTCCGGTGGTTCCTTCGTATATGTTCCGAAGGGCGTACAGGTTGATATTCCGTTGCAGTCTTACTTCCGTTTGAATGCACCGGGCGCCGGTCAGTTCGAACATACCTTGATCATCGTCGATGAAGGCGCGAAGGCTCATTTCATCGAAGGCTGTTCCGCACCGAAATACAATGTATCTAACTTGCATGCCGGTTGCGTTGAATTGTTCGTAAAGGATAACGCTACGTTGCGTTACTCCACCATTGAAAACTGGTCCAAGAACATGTACAACTTGAACACGAAACGCTGTGTAGTTGGTAAACATGGTACTATCGAATGGGTTTCTGGTTCCTTTGGTTCCAAGGTATCTTGTTTGTACCCGATGAGCATTTTGTCCGGTGAAGGCGCGCACTGCGAATTCACAGGCGTAACGTTCGCCGGCGAAGGCCAGTACCTCGATACGGGCTCCAAGGTTGTTCATGCAGCTCCGTACACGACCAGTAATGTAAACTCTAAATCTATCTCCAAGAGCGGCGGCGCTGCGATTTACCGCGGCGTGTTGAACATTGGTAAGAAAGCGGAACATTCGAAAGCAACGGTTTCTTGCGAATCCTTGATGCTTGACGAAATTTCCCAGTCCGATACGATTCCGTCCATCACCGTAGAAAACGATAACGTCGACCTCGGTCACGAAGCTAAAATCGGTCGTATTTCCGATGAAGCGATTTTCTACTTGATGACCCGCGGCATCAGCGAAGAAGAAGCGCGCGCTATGTTGGTTCGCGGCTTCGTTGAACCGATTTCCAAGGAATTGCCGTTGGAATACGCTGTTGAAATGAACAACTTGATTACCCTTGAATTGGAAGGCTCGATCGGATAGGAGGTACTGATGAGTAACGTATTATTTAACGAATTACCGCGTCCGACCTTCCGCTGGTTAAAGGTTAATCATACGGAAGGCACTGTAGCAGCTGGTGTAGCACCGGCAAATGTTACGGTTTACGGCAACGAAGGTGTTGTAAAGCCTTTGGATAGCCGTGCGGTTATTAATCCTGAATATAAAGGTGCAGAAGCCGGTGCATTGGCTGATGTAACCGATCATTATACAGCAGGCTTCGCAGTGGAAGTACCGGCTGGTGCTAAAGAAACTGTAGAAGTGATCATCAATGCCGAAGCTGACAGCGTTGGCGATAAGACGCGCTTGTCGGTTCACGTTGGTGAAGGTGCTGAGCTGGATGTGCTTTATGTATTAAAAGGCGCCTCCTTGGCTGGTGGCCTTAACTTGTTCACCGAACTTGATGTAGCGGAAAATGCGAAGGTTGTCTTCAAGAAAGTACAGCTTTTGCCGGAACAGGTACAGCAGATTGAACATCGTTACACCCGTCTTGGCAAAAACAGCCATGTAACGTACCTTAACATCGAATTGGGTGGCGGCGAAAACTATTTGAACTACACCCAGGATTTGATTGGTGACGGTGCTGAAATCAACCACGACCTGGCATACCTTGGTGAAAAAGAGCAGAAATTCGATATTTCCATGCTTATGTCTCACATCGGTAAGAAAACGGTCAGCGATATTCATACCTTAGGTGCTTTGAGCGGTACTTCTAAGAAGTCCTTCCGCGGTACCTTAGATTTCCTTCGCGGCAGTATTGCTTCCGAAGGGGCCGAAGAAGATACGTGCTTATTGCTGGACCCGAATGTTAAGTCCATTTCCTTGCCGCTCTTGCTCTGTAAGGAAGATAACGTTGTCGGTAACCACGCCGCTAGTGCTGGTCAGCTTGATAAGACGAAGTTATTTTACCTGATGAGCCGTGGCTTCAGTGAAAAGGAAGCTAAGCATATTATCGTTGAATCCATGCTCCGCCCGGTTATTGACCGCGTAGGTCGCGAGGATTTGGAAGAAGAAATGCTCGCCGTAGTACGAGCTAAAATCTAAGCTCTCAATGGATGAGGCTTAGCAACTGGTCTGAGCCTCATCATTTCACTATAAAAATCTGAGAGAAAAAAGAAGGTGCACTATGAAGTCTGTGGCAGAAGCCTATAAGGATTTTCCTATTTTACAACGTACGCACAACGGTCATCCGTTGGTATATTTGGACAGCGGTGCAACAACGCAGGTTCCTAACGCTGTTATCGATGCTTTGGAAAAGCATTTAAAGAATCATAATGGTAACCCCCATCGCGGTGCTCATGTGCTCGCAGTGGAAGCGTCGGAAGCCTATGAAACGGCGCGCGATACCGTACAGCGCTTCATCAACGCAAAAAGCCGCGAAGAAATCGTATTGACTCGTAATACGACCGAAAGCTTGAATTTAATCGCTTTTAGCTATGGTATGAACAATGTGAAGAAAGGCGATAAAATCGTCATCACCATTGCGGAACACCATGCAAACCTGGTAACATGGCAGCGTGTCGCTCATGTAACGGGCGCAACGTTGGAATACATGTACCTCGACGAAAGCGGTCATATTAAAGACGGCGAAATGGATAAAATCGACGAACATACGAAGATTGTCGCCTTTGCGCATGTAAGTAACGTATTGGGCATGGAATTCCCGGTTGCGGAGCTCATCAAACGTGCTCATGACGTAGGTGCTGTGGTTGTCCTCGACGGTGCGCAGTCTACGCCGCATAAGAAAATCGACGTACAGGCTTTGGATTGCGACTTCTTTGTATTCTCCGGCCATAAAATGTGTGCGTCTCAGGGTATTGGCGTTATGTACGGCAAGCGTCATTTGCTGGAAGATATGCCGCCGTTCCTCTTAGGTGGCGACATGATTGAATATGTACAGGAACAGTTCACCAGCTACAATGAAGTACCGTACAAGTTTGAAGCCGGTACGCCGAATGCACACGGTGCTGTTACGTTAAAAGCGGCTATTGAGTATTTGGAACAGTTCGGTATGGATAATATCGAAAAGTACGAACATGAATTGGTAGCGTACGTATTGCCGAAATTGACGGCTATCCCGCATGTTCACGTGTTGGGCTCCGAAAAACCGGAAGAAAAGCATGGCGTTATTTCCTTTGTCGTAGATGACGTACATCCTCATGATGTAGCTACGATTATGGATAGCTATGGCGTTTGTCTCCGCTCCGGTCACCACTGTGCGCAGCCGCTTGGCGCGTACTACAAGGTACCGGCATCGAGCCGCATTAGCATGTACATTTACACTCGTAAAGAAGATTTGGATCGATTCTTAGAAGCGTTGAAAAAGGTTCGCCCCACCATGGGTTTTAAAGACTAGTCACGTGAAGAGTATCGGTTCTTTGAAGGAGGAACCTATACATGGAAATGGATCAGTTGTATACCGAGCTTATTTTGGAACATAACCAGGATAAACGGAATAAACGACTGTTAGATGTGTTTACTACGTCGGAACATGGTCACAACCCGAGCTGTGGCGATGATTTGACCTTACAGGTTAACGTGGAAAACGGTATTGTGAAAGACGCTGCTTACACTGGCTCCGGCTGTGCTATTAGCCAGGCATCGGCGTCCATGATGATCGACATCATCAAAGGCAAAACCGTCGAAGAAGCGTTCCGCTTAGTAGATCTTTTCTTGGGTATGATCAAGAAAGAAGTTACTGACGACGATGAATTGGAAGAATTGGAAGATGCCATTGCATTGAAAAATATTTCCAATATGCCGGCTCGCGTAAAATGCGCTGTGTTGGCATGGCATACGTTGAAGGAAGCCTTGAAAAAGGAAGAAAACAAATAAGTAACAAAGCGTACAGGAGCACATTTCGTGCGACAAGTGCGAAGTATAGACCGATGCCGGTTAATCCGGCGTCGGTCTTTTTTATATACTACCCGTAAATTCTCTGTTAACTACGCATTGAATTTGTGTTGATTAGCCGCTTTCCCTTGAATTACTGCGGCTATTTAGGTAAGATTAAAAGAGAAGCATTTTTAGTGTCTTTATCCGATGCTACGAGACGACGTGTCGTCTTATTATAGTGTTTAGGACTTGAGGGAGGCCTAGATGAAACGAGTATCTTTTATTGACCTAGGCTCCAACTCTGCACGATTTGTAATCATGGAGATTGGAGCTAATGGCAGTTATCAGTTAATATATCAACAAAAGGAAGCGATTCGCTTAAGTGAAGGCATGTGGGAGGAGCAAAGCCTTACGAAGGAAGCGATGGATCGCGCTATTGCAACGCTTCAAAATTTTGC
>ERZ650307.2443-NODE-2443-length-10160-cov-3.971796_pt1 | contig 10160 bp, 10 predicted proteins | sample MGYA00376243_ERZ650307 | MGnify/ENA primary metagenome ERZ650307 (study PRJEB26733, sample SAMN07839242) | wastewater metagenome | biome: urban; feature: artificial channel; material: waste water | place: USA: North Carolina | collected 2016-03-31 ... | reverse complement strand
AATAAGGAGATTTTATGAAAAGTAATAGTGTAATAAAAAGAACATCTTACCCTCGTGCTGACTTGATTTCAGATGATTCTATTTTTAAAACAGAAAATGATGATGAATTGAACAGATTAATAGTAAAAGGCTGTGATTTTAAAGATTATCAGTTGATGATGATAAAGACATTTACGGTTATAAACATAACTATAGCAATTTCAGCAGCAATTACTCCCTCAATCTTTATGTTGATAGTTGAAGTCCTTGCAATATGTGCAACTATTTGTGCTTTAGCATTTATAGAAGCAGAGATATTTGAGAATACAAAACTAATTAACAAAAAAGACCCAACTGGTAATTATAGAGACTATTATCACGCAAGGGATTCTAGTAATTCACTAGTTATATATAAATATGGCTATGAATCAACTAAGCTAATTTCCCTACGTAAGGTTAAGCTATATTCATTTGATAGTTATAGAATTGTATATAGCTATGAAACATCTAATCCTATATTAAGGAAAATGTTTGCAACAACTGTAATAAAAATACCCTCAGATTCATCTGAGACTCTTGATATTGGTTCAGAATATAAATTAAAAACAAAGGTATATAATTATCCGTCATCATCTTTGACAACTACAGAAATATGGAAAGTTCAAGAAGGCTAGAAATAGTCTTCTTTTTTGTGTTTAAATTAAGAACAAAAAGAATATTGCAAATTGTTTGACAATTAAGAAAAAATGTGGTAATATTTTAATAAAGTAAGAAAAGTAAGAAAATTAAAAAAACGGAGCTGTAATATGACAGAGAATAGTAAAAAGAACATTATTGGTTTATTAAAATATGTAGCAATTGTATTGGGGGTTTGGTTAGTCATCTTCGGGCTCCGTAGCACTTGTGTTGATACTTTTAAAATCTCAGGAGGCTCTATGCAGCCAACACTTGAAGACCATAACAAAGTATTGGTGAACCGCCTGGCAAAAAACTACAAACAAGGTGACGTAATTATCTTTAATTCTAAGGGATTAGATAAGTTATTACAAGATAACACAAAAAATATGTATTTTGTCAAACGTGTCATTGGTGTTGCTGGGGACACTGTTGAATTCAAAGATGGTAAACTTTTTGTTAACAATAAAGAAGTTAACCAACCATATCTGAAAGATAATTCAGATGACAATATTGTTAGTTCTGAAGAAAAAACAGATACTGGTTTCCCTGTAGCAGATGGTACCTGGACACTCAAAACACTTTCTGAAAACACAAACTGGAACAATATGAGTCAAGGCAAGAGTAAAGTTCCTTCTGGATGTGTGTTTGTTTTGGGAGACCACCGTTCAATTTCAGCAGACTCACGTTACTTCGGATATGTGCCAACAAAAGCAATCACTGGTAAAGTTCATACAATCCCCTTCACTAAAACAAAAACAGAAGCTAAGATGATTAATGATGCAGCATCTGACTTCTTCAAATAAAATCTATTTTAAATAATTATATAATTAAGTAGTAAAATATATATAAGAAAAGAAAGAGGGTTCTTAAAATGATTAAGACTGATAACGAAAATGATTTAAATTTAAGGCTATTACAAAATGACCTACCCTTTTATTCAGAAAGCATATCTGATATATTAATATCTAAAATAGAAGAGACTTATGCTAATATAGGCAAATTAGGATATCATAGTGTTGATATTTATTTCCCAACACTTATGTTTGACTCTTATAGCCGCAAAGCTGTTGAGTTTTCATATAATGAAGTAGGAATCTATGCTCTACCAATTAAAGGAAGTTTGTTATTTTATTTGCTTGAAGAAAATAATAAGACTCTATTTGATAGAGAATCTGGATTGGTCTTTGATTTTATTAATAATAATGATAACTTTATTAAATTAAGAAAAGATAATTATAAAGAGTTACGTAAATCTGTTTCTGAAGTAGTTGATGAAATGTTTTCTGAGTTATCTATTAATTTGAATGTGCTAAATCCAGAAAAAACAGTTCTCCTTTAATTAATATTATGGAGAATTCATTATCACTAAAATATGTTTCTTTATCAGATAAAGAAATGGAAAATTTATTCTATAAACAAATAGAACGGATTTCGCCTTATAAAATTAAAGATTTTGGGTATTCTCTTAACTTTTTAACAGAAGAGTTTGTGAATAAACGTTTATATAAGCAACTTCGCTTTGATAGTTGTAATCCGCTAATAAATAGAACATCTGCACTACAAATGTTTAATATTATCCACACAATTGACGAGTTTAAACGTGATATGTCTCATAGTGTTGTCTACACGGTTGTTGATGAGTTTGAAAGTTATACTTCTAATATTGGTAAAGAAACTTTCATTTCCGAAAGTGATGCGTTGACTAGACTGTTTCAAACTGCTGTATTAACAGGTAATATGAATGAGGATTTTATTGAGAATTATATAAACGCTCTAAGTGATGAATATGACTATTATTTTGTTGATAAGACTAGTCATAGACTTAGACAGAGAAAAAAAGAATCTATATTTTATGTCTATTATCGAGCAGAAAAGTGTTATAATCAATTCAGATAAACTAAAAAGGTTAATATTTATTAGCCTTTTTAGTATTTTGGATTTATATGTCTATAATTAAAGTAGATAAAATAATCTAACATTGAAAGAAGGAAAAAAAATAATGGCAAAAACAATCGTAATCGAAGAACTCATTTCTATGGAAGTATCTGATTTAGTATCAGCAACAGGACTTGATATTACTGAACACAAAATTGACGGACTAGGCTCTGGTAGTGTTCATAAATTTACAGTCTCAGACTCCACTAAATCATATGAAGTTGAGGTTAGCTCAGTGAAAGACCCACTTGCACTTGCTGGGTTTATTGATAGATTCTATTTGAAAGATTTAGAATCTGGTTTATTCAAAGAAGTAGACGGTCAATTAGAATTGACTTTTTAGTAGAATGTTTTCTAAAAGACTTATAATGAGTCTTTTTTATTTATTTAATTTTATCCAAATACTTAATATAATTAAGATGTAAAAAAATAAAAACAAAAGAAAGAAGAAAACAAATTATGATTAAAACAACACCAGAAAAAAGAACCAAGAAAAGCAATAAGGAAGCTAAATTTAAAGAAGACGTTGAAAAAGTTTCTCTTTTCGAAGATTTGTTAGAGAAATACGAAACCGGTCGATTTGTAGGACGTATTACAAGACTAAACGATTACTGGCACTCTTTTTCTTGCAAAACACTAAAAGAGGCAATTGAAAAGGCATTTTACCAGAACCGATATGGTGCTAATAGTACAAAAATTAATTTTTACTATAACCCATACGATAGATGTTTTGAAATTAAATCAAAACCAGGATTGACTGCTTATCGTATTTCTATCAATCTTCACAATCTTGACTGGGAAGGCAACGAAACACTAGCTGATGCTTTATCTTCATATACTAAAGAAGCGTATTTTGATATTTTAACAGAATACAATATACGACTACTTGAGTTAACTGAGCTTGATACGTGGGATTTCAAGGTATTACCTGAAGATGTTCCTATTAAAAATGTAATATCTGGTTATAACAAGTCTATTGAAAATGGCAATTTTATGGTTAGAGATTTTCATTTCCAACAAGATACAGTTGATGATATTTCACAATATGTGTTTGATAAAATCAAAGATGATTTCTCTTTTGAAGGATTAGAACGATTTGTTCCATTCTTGTCTAAAGAAGACCGTGCTTTCATTTTTACAGAAGTTATTGCTAAAAATTTAAATGAAGCAGCACAATCACTTAATTATGATTGGATTAATGACAATAAAGTGTTCATTATCGAAGCATTAGAACGGTTACGTGTGTTTTCAAATAAGAAAGTGAAAGTTGAATTTAATAACTCTTTATCTCAACTAATTGAAGCTGCGAAAAAAGATGTTAGATTTTCTCACTTTGCCTCTAAACTTAATGCAGGCGATTATACATCATCCACTACGTTTAACCCTCAAAATCTTATAAAAAAAGAAGAATTTGACTTGGTGATTAACTCAGACGGTTTTAATACTTTACCTGAAGATGAAGTATCGAAAAAATACGGAACTTCTAATGTGAAGTCATCAACTAGAATTAATGAATTTTATAAAGAAAATGCGTCTAAATTTATTTTCAATGATGCAGTAACTCTATATAATGGAATTAGCGAATTCTTTGTAATAATGGATGACTCTAGACGTAACATTCAAAATTGGTCGCTACCAACTGTCACAAATACCCTTGACTATACTACAAATAGCGGAGGTACAATTTCATTTACAACATACTCATTCTTTTATAAGATTATTTCACGAGGTAATGACGTGTTCTTAGACAGAAAAATTTATACTGTTATGATGAATTTGATTAACTCAAGATTAGAGCTTTATAAATTATCTATTGGAAGAGAATGTGAATTGAATACTTCTACTTTATTTAAAGAATTCTTTGAAGAAACATTTAAAGAACTTCCTGAAGATTATGAAATTCCAGAATGTAGTTCTCACTGGTTCTTAAAAATTAATTAAAAACAAAAAGACAGTAACTTGATATTGTCTTTTTTATTTCTTTGATTAATTAAGATTGAACTTCTAATTCAGCAACAACATCTCGTTTGAGAATTAATAGTTGCTCATAGGAATTATCAACATCAAGAACAGAATCGTTATACGGTATTACTAAATCACGCATACCCTCAAAAGGGACTTCTTTAGTGTTGATGTCATATGAACGATATGAGAATTCGTCTGGGATTTTCATAGCAGAAATCTTATCTCTAATGGCGTCACATTCAATAATCAAATTATAAAAGTCATTTGGTACATAAAGTCCACGTTGTTTTTTGCCAAGAAATGACGATGAATCATTTTTAACATTATTACCACCAATTAGTTGTTTCAAAAAACCATTATGTGAGTTTTTGTTGGATGTATTAATTAAATTAGTTATAGGTAATTTTCCGTCATATTTAAAAACAACAAAATCTTTATTTTTTTCAGCATTACCAATCTTAGAATTGATGATACTTAGAAAATAAGGGCTATTTGTTCCCAGTATGAAGTCTTCTGAAAAACCAGTTGAAGTTAGTAGTAGTGATAATTTATTTATAATTTTTTCAGCTTCACCATTCTTCAAACCGTCTTTTTTAATTCTTACAGAAGATAATTCTTCAATTAAAGAAGAATCATATGAATCGGTTAGTGCAAAAAAGTTAATAACCTTTGTAATAGAATTTTCAACTCCAATCTCATTAATATCTTTTTTAAGTTCAGATTTCGTATAAGTTAAGTTCTTTAACGATTCAGATTCATCAATTATATAACGTTGAACATTTAGAATCATTTTTCCGTTCAAAACATCATTAAAATTGAGTTCAACTCCAAATTCTTTATACAGCTTCTCTGAAAATAAAAGCTTTGAAGATGCGCGTCCAAGAATATCACACACAACATCTTTTCTTAGTTGTTGAAATGAAATTGTTCCAACGCTAGGCTGTGTTGAGACAAAGTTTTCATATAACTTGTGCTTGCTATTTTCATTACCATCTAATTTTTCTAAAATAGAAGTAGACATCTGACAGTTAGAGTGACTTAATTTCTTGATGAAACTTTCTTTGTCATATCCAGATTCACCAGCCATTAATGGAAGAATTATACGTAGTGTTGTCTCCCCAGCCCTAGGCTTATTATCAAATTCTTTCGTGTACGTGTTATAGAAAACTCGAACACCTTTTTTGCAAACATTTGATTCAAACAATTTTGCAATCATATTATCAAATTCTACTTTCGGCATTTCGTTTACAATAGAAACTGCTTCTTTATAAAAAGTTGTTAAATCAACATTTAGTGAATTTTCTGTTTTAATCATAATTATTCTTCTTTCATTTTTTTTGTTTTTTACAATTTAATTATATTAAATATTTGCCGTTTTTAAATTATTATGATATAATAATATTATCATAATATAAAAAGTGAGTTGTAAATATGAATATTAATATTTTTGTAGATATGGATGGGGTTCTTTGCCGTTGTGTAGATGTTGAGGAATATGCAAAAGACGGGGCATTCCGAAAATTAAAACCATTCCAAGGAAACATTAAAATGGTTGAGACTTTAATTGAAACAGGGAAATATAACGTGTATATCCTTTCATCTTTATTTGATAAAAACACAAATGCAAAAGAAGAGAAAAATGATTGGCTTGATAAATATCTGCCTATTATTGACGAAGAACATAGAATCTTTGTGCCATATGGAATTCAAAAGAAAGATTGGGTTGACCAACACCTTAATTTGTCTTCTAAAAGTGTTAATATCTTGTTGGACGATTATACTGAAAATCTAAAAGACTGGGAATCAGATGAAGCTGGTAATAAATATGCAATCAAAATGATTAATGATATTAATAACAGTAAGGGTTCTTGGTTATCTAAAGAAGGAAACTTCATTGTTTATTCCAAAAAGACTTCATATAAAGTTAAATCTATTGAAAATTTAGCAAAGAGCTTTTTATAAGCTTTTTTGTTTTATATAATTAATATGTAACAAATTAAAAAAAGAAAGAAGATTCAAGAAATGAGAAAATTATATGTATTAACAGGACCGCAAGCCGCTGGTAAGTCTACCTGGATTAAGGAAAACAAATTAGAAGACTGGACAATTGGCACGGACGAATTACGACTATTATATTCATCACACGAATACCTATTATCTGAAGATAATAAAGTTATTGATATGATTAATATTTCAGCATCAAAGGTTGTTTTTGAAACTTTACTTAATATAGTAGAATATCGTTTAGCTGGTGGTGAGACTACGTTTATTGATTTCACTGGTCTAGAATCACGTACAATCAAAAAATTAAAATCCTTATCTGATAAATATTTCTATGAAATGTCTATTGTTAAATTTGGAACAGATGTCCCAACAAATGTACTCATTGAGAGAGATTCAAAACGTGGATACCGTAAAGTTGGTTCGTCTGCAATTATTAGAGCTGTTGATATTTTAAATGAAAAAGACTTCACATCATTGGGTGTTAACGTTCTTACACCAGATGAAGCGTTATCAAGCCTGGAGTACAAACCAGTTGCTATTAATTATAATAGTGTTCAAGTTATTGGTGACGTACACTCATCTGGAACTGCTCTAGAGGAATTGATGTCAAACTTTGATAAGAATAGACTGTATATTCTGGTTGGCGATTATTTTGACCGTGGAATTGAACACGGAAAAACTGCTGACATTTTATTCAGCCTTCTTGAAAATAAGAATATTATTCTTTTAGAAGGAAACCACGAGGGTCATCTTCAAGCATATTGCCAAGGCAATAAAATTAGGAATTATGGATTTAAGACTCAAACATTACCAGACTTATTACGTTCTGGATATAATAAAGAGAAACTTGAAAAACTCTGCAAGTCATTAAAACCATTTTACTTCTTTAATTTGAATGGTGTTGATATGTTTGTATCTCACGCTGGACTAGTTCCAGAGCAAGTTGCTAACACTAATAGAATTGGTTTGATGCCAAATAGATATTTTGTTTTAGGTCTTGGTGGATATGAACGTAATATTGATGAGATTTGGGATTCTAATTCTAGTCTATACCAATTTCACGGTCATAGAAATATCCATCTTCGACCTATTATTACTAAAAACGAACATCAAACTTCATTTAATTTAGAACAAAAAGTCGAGCACGGCGGTTTATTAGCATCTGTTTTGATTTCACCTTCTGATATTGATGGTGACGTAACTATTAAAGATGTTTCTGTTGTTAATACTGTTAAAGACCCAGAACTTTCTAAATATTCAGAATATTCAGAGCCTGTTTCTTTTAAATCATTAGAAAATGATAAGTATGTTAAATCTAAAGATATTGGACACGGAATTAAGGTGTTTAATTTTAGTCAAGATGCATTTCTGGACAAGAAGTGGACGGCTAATACAATTCAAGCACGTGGTCTATTTATTAATAATGCAAACACGATTGTTGCAAGAGGATATAATAAATTCTTCAATTTGAATGAAAATATTGACTCTAATATTAATAAAGTTATCCCTAAAATGTTAAATAAAAAAGTTTCTATTTCTAATAAAGAAAATGGATTCCTGGGAATTGCTTCTTATATTGAAGAGTTCAACAAGTTGTGTGTGTTTTCAAAGGGTGCTGGAGACAATTTCTCTGAACTAGCTCAGGATACGTTAATTAACGAATTGTCAAAAAATAATAAATCTTTAAAAGATTTAGAAGATTTTATTAAAAATGACTTTGATAATGGATTACGTTACTCTTTAACATTAGAAGTTGTAAACCCAACCATTGACCCACATATTCAAGCATACGATAAGCCTAAAGTTTTTCTTCTTGATGTGATTGAGAATAACTCTAAAGGGGCTCTTCTATTAGATAAGCGTGATGAAATCTCACGTCTATTTAACCTTGATGTGCCTGAATCTATTGAAGTTGAATTTAATGACTTTACATTTAGTGAGGTGGAAACATTCTTATCTTTATTAGGTGAAGAAAAAGACATTGAGGGATTTGTACTCAAGTTTGATGATGGAAGCTTTGTTAAAATTAAGACAAAATGGTATAGTTCTTTGAAATATGCTCGCTCAATTATTGAGAAGTTTGTTTATAAAGACTTTGATAATGAGGTTCTGATTAAGATTATAAACGGTCAAATTGAGCGTCTTGATAATAAAGAACATTTTGGTGATTCTGAAATAATTAAAGAATTGCTGGAATCATTTATCTCAAAAATAAAATCAGATGATTTGTCATCTTTATTAACTAAAGATGGAAAATTCTATATCGGTTATTTATTATAAAAAGGAAAACATAGAAGTAAAATTCTATGTTTTTTATATAATTAAGTTGTAAATAAAAACAAAAAGAAAGAAGAGAAAGACAATGATTAAAACAAATGACGAGAACTCAAAATATCTGGAAAATCCACGTAGAGAATTGTATGAGTCCAGAGATAATATTGATGTTTACAGAAATGTGTTTTTGGAAATATCAGAAGATTTATCAAGTAATTGGATTAAGTATGATTTTAAACGTACTTACTATTATGATTTCAAGAAAAAGGTTATTATTAGTAATAAAGATAGATTAAATGGTGATGTTATATTAGATTCTTTTAGACTATTCACATTTAACATTAATAATTATTCTAAAAATAAAGTTGTATCAAAATACAAACAAATGGTAAAAGAACGTAATTATGAAAATCTAGATTTTTCCTGGGATGAATTATATGCTGAAGTTCATTCTATTTTTAAAAAGAAAATAGAAAAACTACAAACAATTGTTATTCCTGAAGAATCAGATACTAATGACCAATTATCATTTAGATTAATTGACGGGAAATATTGTTATACAGAGGTTGATTCTAATGTTCTAATTAAGTCATTATTAAATATGACTTATCGCAGTCAATTAGATTCAGTTGTTGAACTTAAAAAGTTTGAGAGACTTATGGAAAAGTATGGTATTACTACACAAGAAGTAAATTATTTCTTTGACACAAATGCTTCTAATATGATTATTTATGCAGTTGAAAATCTACTGTTTATTTGTAAGTTTGTTTCCAGAGATACAGTGTTGGAAATTATTAAAAATTTGCTTTCAGATAAATTATTTTCTTCTAAGGATATATTGATAAGTCGGATAAGCATTGATGGATATGTAAATGATGAAGGAATACAATTTTTCATTGATTACATTCGGAATTTCCCTGATAATTAAGTACAATCAAGAGCATAATAATGCTCTTTTGTTTTGGTTTTTTATATAATTAAATTGTAAAATAAATATAAATCAGAAAGAAGAAAAACAATGATTAAAACATCAACAGACATAAAATTTAATTATAACCCACGTAGAGAACTATACGATTCAAGAGATAATGTTGATATTTATATAAAAGTATTTGATGAAATTGAACAAGACTTATCAAGTAATTGGTTTAGATATGACTTTAAACGTACGTACTATTATGATTTTAAACAAAAGGTTATTTTTAGCAATAGAGATAGATTTAATAATTATTCTAAATTAGATTCTTTTAGACTCTTCACATTTAACATTAATCAGTATTCTAAAAATAAAGTTGTATCAAAGTACAAACAAATGGTAAAAGAAC
>ERZ650307.2441-NODE-2441-length-10161-cov-4.061251_pt1 | contig 10161 bp, 5 predicted proteins | sample MGYA00376243_ERZ650307 | MGnify/ENA primary metagenome ERZ650307 (study PRJEB26733, sample SAMN07839242) | wastewater metagenome | biome: urban; feature: artificial channel; material: waste water | place: USA: North Carolina | collected 2016-03-31 ... | reverse complement strand
GATACTGCCGGCAGCACAAGCAGCAGCTCGTCAGCCGGCAGCGCAGCCACGTCGTCATCGGATCCCAAGACGCTTGCCAAAGAGATAGAAAGCTTGCAGAATCAGGTCACACAGTTGTCGACATCTAATGAGAACGGGCAGAATAATGATCGGATTACGAAACTCGAAAATGAGATAGCAGAGCTGCAGAAAGAACTGGCCAAGGCCGAAGCCGCTGCAGCAGATGAGTCTGGACAGCCGGGGGTGTCAAAGGCTGCTGGTGCAGCAGCTTCGTTTGGGCCTGCGTATCAGGTCGAACTTTCCACGCAGGTACAGGCCAGCACGAATACGATGCAGTGATATTGGATTCAATAAAAACACAGGATCGCTGATGTAGGAATTAGGCGGGTCATGAGGTGAAATTCATGGCTCGCCTATGTTAAATGCATCCTTTTTGTGATGCGTGAAAGAGGGGACAATGAGAAAAATCTATGCAGTGAGGCAGGGTCGGCAGACCGGGCTGTTCAACACTTGGGCGGCCTGTGAAGCACAAGTGAAGGGCTATGCCGGTGCCCGCTACAAAGGCTTCACGGATGCGGCTGCGGCAATGGTATGGCTGCAGGGCAGCGATGGGCAGACAGAACTTTTTGCTGCACCACCGAAGATACATACCGTAAGAAAATCAGCTGTTGATAAGCCGGACCCGGATCGGGCTGCTGAGGCAGTGCCACCCGATTATGTGATCTATACGGATGGTTCCTGCCTTCGTAATCCGGATGGTCCCGGTGGCTGGGCTGCCGTAATCATGGACCCGCGAAAGGGAACGAAGAGTGAACTGCACGCGGGAACTCCATCGACAACGAATAATCGGATGGAACTTTCAGCTGCTATTGCTGCGCTTGGCCATGTTCCCGCAGCAGCGGTGGTCGATCTTTACACCGACAGCCAGTATTTGAAGAATGCGTTCACGAAGCAATGGCTGGCTGGCTGGAAACGGAAGGGCTGGAAAACAGCCGCTGGCAGCGAGGTGAAGAACCAGGATCTTTGGCGGCAGCTGGATGAGTTGTTTTCGTCGAGAACCGTGCGGTTCCACTGGGTTAAAGGGCATGTCGGCGTTGAGCACAATGAGCGATGTGATGAACTGGCTCGTGGTGAAGCAATGAAATATGTCTGAAGCAGCGGACACTGCAAGATATCAAACCAGGTGTGGTTTATTTATCTAAGGGTGTGTGCGTGTATACGTACATATTCGTATGTTAAAGTTTGTTATAAAAAATAGTACACTTATCTTTACTAATTGCCTATTTACTGCTACAATCGAGAGGTAAGATTTGTATTGATGAAAGGGGAATAGCATGCTGGTCCGGACACTGGAATTCATCGGTGCACTTGTATTGCGCCGCTTTGAAGAGTTTGGCATGATTGTCCTGTTGTATCGGGATACGATGCGTGAACTGGGGCGTCGGCCGCGGCCTAAGCATATTCTGGCCCAGATGTCTCATCTGGGGGTGGATTCCCTGCTGATCGTGAGTCTTACGTTATTATTTACAGGTGTTGTTTTTACTCTGCAAACGGCGGATATTCTGATCAAGTTCGGCGCTCAGGGGACCGTTGGCGGAATTATTTCAATCGCAATCGGCCGTGAATTGGGGCCGGTACTGGTTGGGGTGGTTTGCGCTGGCCGCGTGGGGGCGGCAATTACCGCCGAGGTATCGACAATGAAGGTAACGGAGCAGATCGATGCCTTACGGGTAATGTCTGTTAATCCGGTCAATTACCTGATCGTGCCGCGTATGCTGGCTTGTATGTTTGTTGTGCCGATCCTGACTGTGTTTGGCGATGTGATCGGTGTGGTCGGCGGCTGGGTGATTGCAGTATACTATTCGGGTATCAGCTCGTATACATATATGAATTCCATCCATACGTTTGTCGATGTATTCGACCTGACTGGTGGTGTTATCAAGGCGATTTTCTTTGGCAATGTCATTGCTGTGCTCGGCTGTTACTATGGCCTGCACAGTCCGGATGGTGCCGAGGGGGTTGGTAAAGCGACGACGAAGACCGTTGTTTCATCGATTATCGTCATATTTATATTGAACGCAGTCCTGACGTTTATTTTGTATTGAGTCAGGTATTCTATGGACAGCTTGTGAGGCAGCATGATTCGACTTGTAGATGTGTGCAAATCCTTTGGCAGCAAAGAGATACTGCACCATATCAATCTAACAATAAAAGATGGGGAGACGCTGGCGATCATTGGCGGCTCGGGGTCAGGGAAAAGCACACTGCTGCGGCTGCTGATTGGACTGATCCGGCCGACTGCAGGGCAGATCTGGGTGGATGATACGGAGATTTCCCAAATTAGTGAGAAAGAACTGGACAAGGTCCGCTTGCATATGGGAATGGTATTTCAGTATTCGGCACTGTTCGATTCGATGACGGTAGGTGATAATGTGGCCTTTGGCCTCAGGGAACACACCTCACTCAGTGAACCGGATATCGCGCAGATTGTGCAGGACAAATTGCATCTGGTGGGGCTGGATGATGTATCCGGACTGATGCCAGGTGAGCTTTCTGGCGGGATGAAGAAACGCGTGAGTCTCGCCCGGGCAATTGCCTTTGAGCCAAAAATTATTTTTTATGATGAGCCGAGCTCAGGACTCGATCCCATCATGACCGGGAAGATCGACGAACTTATTATCCATACACAGAAGACCTTGCAGGTTACTTCGGTGGTGGTTACGCATGATATGGCCAGTGCCTGCCGGATTGCTGATCGTATTGCGATGATTTATGAGGGCAGCCTTATTGCCGTCGATACCGTCGAGAATTTCAAGGCGATCAGGGATGAACGGGTGCAGGCGTTTTTTCATAGCCTGCGAACAGTAAAGGAGGAGCAGCGGATATGACGACAGAAGCGAAGGTAGGAGCCTTTACGCTGGCGGGATTGTTGCTCCTCGCTGGTGTGCTCGTGATGCTCAGCGGATTTAAGCCAGGCACGTCTAAGGGGTATACCATTTATGCCGGATTTAAGCAGGTTATCGGTGTAGAGCCTCAGTCTGTGGTCCGTCTGTCTGGCGTGCCGGTTGGTAAGGTCAGGACCGTGCAGAATGATGGCCGTGGTGTTACGGTGACTTTAGAGATCAATAAGGATGCGAAGATCCCCAAAGGTTCACAGGTCGTTATCGGCTCAGTCGGCGTTATGGGGGATAAGTTTGTCAATATCCTGCCAGCTGACAGTTCGAAAGGCTGGGTAGAAGATGGCGATTATCTGATCGGACAGGATGAGGCCGGGATGCAGGATCTCATGGCCGGAGCCGGGAAAGTCATCAGCCAGGCACAGGATTTGCTGGCAGGTATGAACAATATTGTTGGCAGCCCCGATTTCCAGACCTCGGTGGTGCAGATGGCTATGAACATGCGCGATGCTACAGCCCATATTAATGGGATGATGGCAGCTTTTGAGTCGATGGCTAATGCCAATCAGGGCAACGTCAATCAACTATTATCGAATCTCAATACAATGGTGGCAAGTCTGAACCGGACCGCGAATGTCGTCGAAGCAATGATGACAAATCTTGCTACGGTCGGTGCAGATCCGAAAACAGCCGAGAATCTGCGGCTGACACTGGACAACATTGCACAGACCAGCGAGAAGATCCGCGTTATCAGCGAGGGGGTTGCCAAAGTGGCTGGGGACGATAAAATCATTGATGATACGAAAGCGATTATTCATAATACCCGTCAACTGACAGATAAAGCAGGAAAGCTTAAAGAACGGCTTGGCAACATAAAGGTGACATCAGATGCTGATCTGTTGTATAGTGGCATGAAAAAAGACTGGAGTACAAATTTCAACGTCAACATTGGCGAAGATAAAGGCGGCTTTTTGAACTTTGGGGTTGATGATATCGGCAATGCTGACCGGGGAAATTTTCAGGCAGGCACCCGATTTGGCAATCTTGGTGCCCGGGCAGGGGTTATCTATGGCGAGCCTGGTATTGGTGTTGATGCCTATGCGGGTGAAAAATTCAAATTCTCGGCCGATGCCTATGATCTGAATGATCCGGCAGTGCGTCTGAGGGCTCAGTATCGGCTGGGAAGTAGTGGCACATGGCTTATGGGACAGTGGAATGATGTCACAGATAAAGACCGTCGGACCGCATATGTAGGCTTGCGCCAGAGTTTTTAAGGTGGATAATCGACGTCAGCTGTTTTGGCAGCTGACTGAAATAGATAAGGTATGAATGATTCAAGGGAGGATACAATCTTGAAAAGAAATAATCGCTTTTATAACAAATTGACGGCTATGGTAGTCAGTGGACTGATGATGATGACGATTTCTGGTACAGCTATGGCTGCTGATACGGTTCAGATCGATCTCAAGGACAGTGTGGAGATGGCCTTGGAGAACAATCGGAATATCAAGTCAGCACTTGGGGATGTTGATGCGGCAAAGTGGAATCTGTCGAATTATCGTCGGCAGATGGGACCAACTTTTAGCTGGAGTGCTGCTGGTAATCGACTGGACGGCAAGGCTTATGAGTTGGCGCAGGCTGCAGGAAATCCGGCCTACAATTCTGCATTCACGAATACGTTCACACTGGGAATGCCGTTGTATAATGGTTCATTGCGCGCTGCAATCGATAAGGCTGGTTATGCCATTAATGTTGCCGATGTGACACTTGAGGATACGAAGCAGACAATCCGCTATCAGGCGACAGCAGACTACTATCAGATCCTGCAGTGCCGCAATCTGATTGATGTGCAGCAGGATGCTGTAAATACACTGCAGGAACATCTGGATAATGTCAATGCACAGTTCCGTGTCGGCACGGTTGCCAAGTCGGATGTGTTGGCCTCTCAGGTCCAGCTGGCTAATGCACAGCAGTCCCTGGTCTCAGCTCAGAACAACTATGATATTGCAGTTTCGACGCTCAACAATGTTATCGGTATGCCAACGGACACCGTTCTCGATATCCGTGATCAGTTGAAATATACGAAATATGATCTGGCTCTGACGGACTGCACGAAGTATGCCCTGGCAAACCGTGCTGATGGAGCTGCTGCCTATTATGCAGTGAAGGAAGCCGAAGCAGGCATCAACAGTGCCAAAGCCGGCCAGCATCCAACCGTGAACGCTGCGATTACCCGGGAAATTGGCGGTGAAAAACCGTTTGAGACGAATCATGCAAACAGTGATTCCACGACAGCGGGAGTGTCAGCTTCCTGGAATATTTTTGATAATGGCGTGACAGCGGCGGCTGTTCACTCAGCAGAGGCATCGCTGCTCAAAGCTCAGGAGGCGTCGGCTTCGAAGGACGAGGCAATCCAGCTGGAAGTTCGTACGGCATTCCTGAACCTGCAGGCGGCTGGGAAGAATATCCAGACGACGCAGACTGCCGTGAATCAGGCTGAAGAAGACTATAAGATTGCACAGGTACGCTATAGCGCCGGCGTTGGCACGAATCTCGATGTCATGGATGCTGAAGAAAAACTGACGACGGCCCGGACCAATTATTCCACGGCGCTTTATAACTATAATACGAGCAAGGCTTCGCTTGATAAGGCGATGGGAAGTCCTATCGATATTGATGTTGTGAAATATCGGGAGTCGCAGCAGGCCGGTAATTCGTTGAAGACTGTTCGTAAGGATGCACTGCTGCATGATCAGGCGGTTCTGGAGTTGACTAAAGACGCCAAGGCTGCATCAAAGGCGCAGGCATTAAAGGATAGGAATGCTGATCAGGCTGCCCGTAAAGCTGCAAAAATGAAGAAGGTGGCTAAGGGGATGTCAGCTGAAACTGCTATAACCGCGACCGGTACAGTTGGGGATGCTCCCAAAGCTGCGGATACGAAAGCGGTCGCCGCTGAGATGGCAAAATAAGGATAGGAAATAACAGCCAGGGAGTGGGCTTCTAAGGGGAACGTTAATGAAGCGGAGAGTAATCAAAATACTGGCGGCTGTTCTGGTGATGATTGTTCTGGGACTGGGCGGGCTTGGGTATTATGTGCAGACTCATACGTTCATGGAGCAGGCAGGGCAGCGTGCAGGCAGGATGGCGTCTGAAATGCTTGGCGTCCAGGTGGATGTGGGGGATATTCAGGTAAAGTCTCTGCATGATCTTGAAATTCATAATCTGGCTATCTATGATAAACAGGCGGAACTGATTGCCCGGGTTGAAAAAGCCCGGGTAACCTACCGCCTGTTTTCTGTGCTTTCAGCGCCGGCCGATACGGTGAAAGAGGTCGTGCTATCGAATGTTGCTGCTACCGTAAAACAGCGGCCGGACGGCAGTTGGAATATTCAGGATCTCGTGTCGACAAACAGCAGCGATCAGAAATTTCACGGCAAGATCCGTGTTGAGCAGGCTGTTGTGGCGGGACAGGCGCAGGGGAAAGAGCTGACGCTGACGGATGTTGCTGGTTTTGTTGATTGTTCGGATTATCCAGTTACGAAGTTTGAAGCTGCTGCTAAAAATCAGGGTGCTGTCCTGCAGGCAAGTGGTACGCTTGCCAGTGACCGCCAGATTGTGAATGCCAAGGTGGATTCTATTAATCTGCTGGATTATCTGCCGCTGATCCCCGATGGACTGCTTCCAGATAATGTGACGATCCGGGCGGGAAGGATAGAGAACGCCAGCCTTAATTTGTACCGTAATGGCGGTCAGGTATCATTTAGTGGCGAAGCAGACTTTTCTGACGGTGCAGCAACGGTGCTGGATACCGATATTACCGATATCAAAGGGCATACTGCTTTTACGAATGCAGAGGCATTGATTTTTGCTGATGCAGAAGCTGCTGGGCAAAAAGCGAATGTTCATGGGAAAATCCGCCTGAATACAGGCACACCATATCTGGATCTGGAGGCATCATCGGCTTCGTTTGATCCATCCGCTGTCCTGAAGAATTTTCCTGGGCAGGGAGCAGCCTCGTTTACCGCAGAAGTCAAGGGGCCACTGACAAACCCAAAGGTTGATGCAGATGTGAAGGTGACAGCAGGATCTGTGATGAATATTCCGTTCCAGAACGCATCGGCCAAGCTGCGTTATCAGGACCAGCATGTGTTCCTGAAGGATTTGCGCGCTGCCCTGCTAGGCGGGACAATCAGCGGAGAAGCGGCTGCATCGGCAGAAAACATGGAATACACAGCCCATATCAAAGCCGATGGGATTGAGCTGGACCAGATGGCTGAATATATACCGGTACTTAAAGCGGTCAATGGCCAGGTTACGGCGGATGTTGGTGTTACCGGCAAAGGGACTGATTGGCATGATCTGCAGATCTGTGGTGATGCGGCCTTGAATCGAGGTTCGTATCGCACTTTGCCTATTGAGTCACTGACGGCTTCATTTTATGCTGCTGGTGATGATATTACCATTGATTATCTGAGTGCGAATCTCCCCAATCATAGCAGGCTGGGAATAGAAGGGGCGATTAAGGATGCGTCGACGCTGCCAAAGATGGATATCGCCTATTATGGAGCTCATGTTGATTTGTCCCTGTTGCAGCATCTGGATGCACGGATTGATATGACAGGCTTGTCTGATTTTAAGGGAACAGTCCGTGGTGATGCATCAAATCCACAGGTTGCGATACAATTCCTGGGGCAGAAGGGGACAATTTTTAAGCAGCCATTCGACAGTCTGAACCTTACGGCCAGCGGCAGTCTGGATGGTATTGGTATCGACAGTTTTCTGATGGAAAAAAATGGCAAGGAGACATGGCGGGCCGTTGGGGCCGTGGGCTTTACGGGTGAGAAAAAGGTCAACTTGCAGCTCGATACTATGGGGGCAAGAATGGAGGACATTGCTGCGCTGCTGGCACCGGATCAGCCGATTACCGGTAATGTGGATAATGTCATCAAGGTGACGGGGACACTCGATAATCCGTCAGCAACGGGATATATTCATTTTTATCAGGGGAGCTATCATGGTGTGCTGCTTTCTGGTATGGATGGTGACTATTTTCTTAAAAACGGGTTATTGCGGTTACAGGATTTTCATGCTTATTCGCCAATGATCGATATGGTGCTTAATGGTACCATTGATCGTCAGTGGCATCTGAACCTGGTGACGGCAGCTAAGGATATTGATCTTAAACGAATCGAACATAAGCTGCCCTATGAGGTCAGTGGGCATGGGACGTTCAACGGCAAGATTACCGGGACAATTTCAGATCCAGAATTTTATGGTATCCTGGATGCGCCGCAGATCGTGATGAATGGACAGACGATAACAAATATCCATGGCAAGGTTAAATACAGCAGGAACAGGCTGGATGTAGATCAGTTCGGCTTTCAGCAGAATCAGGGCAGTTATGATCTGGTGCTGGCTGTCAATACGGATACAAGAGGCCTCTCTGGGAATGTCGTGGTACAGAATGCCGATATCAACGCGATAGCTGCCTTGCTGAACCAGAAGAATGATCTGATTCAGGGGAGGCTGTCCAGTGGTATTGAACTGGGAGGTACGGCCGATAATCCAGAGGCGGCGATTACTGGTGAGATAGCTAAAGGCACGATTGGCGGCTACGATGTTCATAATATAGCATTAGATTTACGGCTGTTGAACAAGGTGATCTATATCAAGAAATTGAGCGGCTCACAGGGAATGAACGGGCAATTTCAGGCAACGGGAAGCGCTGCGCTGGATGGGCCAATCCAGATGAAGCTCACAGCTGACGGCATAGCGGCAGGTATGTTCACGAAGATGGCTGGTATTGATGCTGCTGTAACCGGTACGGCCGACATAAGCGCTGATTTGGGTGGATATACGAATAACCCGTCGGCCGATGTGATAGTGAAGGCCTGCAATGGTGGTGTTCAGGGCTCGACGTTCGATACAATGGAAGGCGTATTTCATCTGAAAAATGGTCTGGTTAATATAGAGAAGCTGGATGTCAGGAAACAGGTCGGTGAAAAAAACTGTTCAGCGAATGCTAAGGGCGTTATCCCCTGGCGGGCAATTACGGCACGTCCGGATGAATGGATTGATGATCAGGAGCAGATTCAGCTGACAGTAGGTCTGGATCAGGCCGATTTGTCCCTGCTTCCCACCCTGTCGAGACAGATTGACTGGGCAATGGGGCCAACTAATGGCAGCCTGAAGGTACATGGAACGCTTGCACATCCTTTAGTGGAAGGTCAAATTATGATACCGACAGGAGCGATGAAAATAAAAGAGCTGGAAAAGCCGGTTACCGATATGAAAGCACAGGTCGATTTTTCAGGGAATAAAGTGACAGTAAAAGAATTTTCTGGTAAAATGGGCAATGGTACTTATAGTATAGACGGTTCTTTAGAACTCGACGGTTTGACACCGGCATATTATGACTTTAATCTGGTCTGTAAGCAGCTCGATATTCAGAGTAAATTTTTCCGTGGCCCGTTAAACGGACAACTGCATTTAAAAGACGAGGATTTTTACGGGCATCACTGGCCAAAGCTTTCCGGACAGATCAATTTTCAGGATTGTCTGGTGTCGGTGCCGACAATTCCGGATAGTGATGGCACTTTGCCGGATGCTGTCTTTGATGTTCAGGTGAATGTCGGGGATCGTGTCCACTTCTATAGCCCCTATCTGTATGATCTGTACCTGACCGGGCAATTTCATGTTGGTGGCGTTACCAGTCATCCGAAGATGAGTGGCAGCCTCCAGGTGAAGCGTGGTGGTACGATCAACTATTTGAAGACGGTGTTTAAGATTCGTGAGGGCGTAGCTTCCTTTAATCAGGTAGGATCGTTTTTGCCGAGTATTGATTTTTTTGCTGATACGCGGTTGACACAGGCAAAGGTGTTTTTGTCAGCCAATGGGCCGCTCGGGGGAGATATGAACTTACAGCTTACCTCCAGTCCGGAGATGAGCCAGACTCAGATTATCCAGCTGCTGACGCTTCGGAATGCTTATAAGAATGGCCAGACCAATATGGATGCAGGTGATTTATTGTCTGTTGGGCTGCAGATGAGCTTTTTGTCAGAAGTTGAAGACGTTATGCGTAATGTTCTGTATATGGATCAGTTCACGATTTCTCGTGGCAGCGGTTCGGCCTTTGACACGCATACGGCGGAAACGGATACAAACAAATACGATTTTAATGTTGAAATGGGAAAATATATATCGAACAAGGCTATGTTGAAGTATACGCGTGGCCTTGGCGGAACTAATATCAATCGTTATGGCG